>Ga0172380_10003526_pt1 | contig 21409 bp, 30 predicted proteins | sample Leawe162metaG_FD_119747 | JGI IMG/M metagenome (GOLD analysis project Ga0172380, IMG submission 119747) | Leachate microbial communities from a municipal landfill in Southern Ontario, Canada - Leachate well 162 metaG | ecosystem: Engineered > Solid waste > Landfill > Unclassified | place... | reverse complement strand
GGTACATGTACAGATCGGTGTTGTCTACCACCACGATCTGTAGGATGAACCCCTGTCCGAGATACACCTCCGTTGCTCGGATGCGCCCGACCCACTTGGAATCCCACAAGTTGATCCCGTAGTCGTTCGACTTGGCCCGTTCCTCTAGGGTAGGCGGGAAATGAATTGTGACCTGATCACCCATACATGCTCCTTGATGTGTCCACACGAACTACTCGGCACCTCCATTACATGATCGGTTTTTCTACGGCTGCTCTTTTTTGGATCATGTTTGCGCCGCGCCGAGTAGTAGGAAAAAGAAGGGCCCACGTCGAAAAGATTTGACACGGGCTCAACCTAAAACTAAGGTGCCCTTGCAACCTCGAGAGAGGCCGTACCGGGTAATAACTTCTTACCCCCATAGGATTGGTCAATATGTTCGTCAGGCAGGAAAAGCATCGGGGACCGCAGGCAGTGAAAACTGTCATGCACCCGTGCGCCCGCCCAAACGAGCAGAAAGGCATGAGCAATCATGTCCAGGGCGACCCCCGCAAGGATACGTAGCTCGGTCTCTCACATCATTTATGATGTCACGAAGGCCGGGCACCCCTAACAAGGTTCCCGGCCTTCGGCGTTTTAGGTCCCAAGTCCATCCCCGCGTTTTGCAGGGGTGTCTTTGAAATTCAAATATGTTGTTGGGAGGGCAAGGATGCCCCTTGCCCTCCCTCTATGGTGATCGTAGCTCAATTGGTAGAGCACTGGTTTGTGGCACCAGAGGTTGCGGGTTCAAGCCCCGTCGATCACCCCAAATAATGGGGTGTAGCTCAATTGGTAGAGCATCAGACTCTGACTCTGGTTGTTAAAGGTTCGAATCCTTTCACCCCAACCAGTTCAATATTCCAGGGTAGCTCAATGGCAGAGCAATCGGCTGTTAACCGATCGGTTGCCGGTTCGATCCCGGCCCCTGGAGCCAAACACAAAAAGGAGACCAAGCATGCAGCCTATCTATGATGCTTTGAAGAGATGCCATCTAGAGGGCTCCGCTTGGTTTACCTGGAAGGGAGAACGCATCCTGATCCGTCACATCGACTGGTCCACGGAGGATCCCGTACTCAGCCGCACCTTCACCGCTATCGTGCGAAGTCGCCGTAAAGGTGGCATCAACATAGCGGAGTGTAACCCCAAAGAGGGGCTACGCATACGGGAGGAGAAAGGCCCCCTGCGGTATATCCAGTGGGTGGACCTGTTAGCTGTGGTGGAGGAAAGACATCCGATCGTGAAAAACAACGGTTGACGTTTGCCCCCCTCGAGTACTAAAGGGCCATGAAAACAATCCTACTTCTGCTTATGGCCCTCTGGTCATTCCCCGTCCAAGCGGCACCCTCTCAGGACCTAACCTCCTACCAGATGTTGGCCCAAACGGTGTGCGCTTGTCAGGACCTCTCTTGTACCAAGCAACCCATGCTGGCTATTGCTAAGTTGTTGCTCAAAGCCAACATCGGGACTCGTGAGGTTGAGGACTTCTCCGCCCTAGACGCCAAAGTTAATCAGTGTCAGGAAGACCTTGTTTTTCGAGACGGTGGGATCCTGGCCTTAGCCGACTGGTACGTTTGGGAGACTTGTCACTGTCCTGATCAGCAATGCCACAATGAACTGCGGTGGCGTTGGGCTTCAAAGGTCAAGGGGCTCGAAATCCCTGAAGAGGGTACCCATGATCGGGAAATCTATGACGGCCGGATCCAAGAGATGGGATTGTGCCGGCAGAAAAGCAAAAGGGGGACAAAAAAGCGATCATCTTGATCGACCCCTGAGTAGCTAAGACGTAGCCGAGGAGCTAAAATCCCGATAAAGGGTCAAGGGTCCAAAACTTAATTGATAACCACACAAATACACGAAAAAGTAATCAAAATACTATCCCTGACACAACCCTGGAAAACCCGCACCTGGAAATGCGAGTGAACGTACAGGGGTGTACTTGAATGAGGTTATCGGAGCGAGGCTCCGGTAGTGCCACCAGACATTTACCCTCACTTTCCCTCTGTAGCTCAGTTGGTAGAGCATCGGACTCTTAATCCGCAGGTCGCCGGTTCGACCCCGGCCGGGGGGACCAAACATCCAAACCCGACTCAGGTGACGGTCGTAAAAAGTCACCTCCCAAAGGGCTAGGGGTAGAATGTAGTCCGACCTTCGAGGTGAATAGGCGCTTCCACAGGTTTTACTTTTGGGAGGTAACCTCGTGTTTTAGCCAGTTTTAAGACAAACTGGAGACTTGGGTCTGTCAATAGATCCCTCCCCCGTTGAGATAGATGCTTCGGACTCGGGAGAAAGTACAGTCTAGAACCCACACGATGGCTCTGTGGACCCTCCAGCTGGTAACTGGGGGGTGAAACCATCACCCACAAGACACGAAGACAAGGGCCCAACCGGAAAACTGGGCTCTTGTTGGAGGGGGGCGGAATGGATGCACAGCCCCCCGCATGAAAAGTAGAGAGACCTTTGCTTCGTCCAGCCCCTCACTAATTCAGGGGGGTCAGGGGTATCAATCGAGGGCACGGGCTCCCACCTTGGGGAGAAGTTATCGTGCAACGTGCTGTAGTGGAGGGACAGCACAACCCATGGGCCGCTGGCGCAATTGGTTAACGCACCAGCCTCTTAAGCTGTAGATTCCGGGTTCGAGTCCCGGGCGGCCCACCACATGCTCCCGTAGCTCAGATGGAAGAGCGCCGTAAAACTGAAGCGGTTCTGTAAAAAGCTGTTGACACTCAATGACAACCAAAAGCGGAGCCTGGGAGGGTGACCGAAACGGGGGTCAAAAACTTGAGGCGTGGCAAAGGTTGCGGATGCACCGGACAGGGTCCCAGCGGGTTCTGTAGGGAAGCGCGGTACCTAAATCGCCCACTCGGTCAACAGGCATGGGTTCGAGTCCCATCGGGAGCACCAGACGTTGCCTAAGACCTAAATGGAGGGTCAGAATCATCACATGCGGAAGTAGACTCATACGGGTGTCCTGGCAGGCCCAGATCAAGATCTGATGATCCCGAAATTGGTACTCCGCAGTGACTGGCCCGATGTCTTTGGCAGTTAGTGCCTGCCTTCCTAACAGGGTGTAGCTCAGTATGGTAGAGCGTCGGTTCGGGGTACCGAAGGCCGGAGGTTCAAGTCCTCTCACCCTGACCATACAAAGGGGTCCGTAGCTTAGTTGGTCAAAGCGCCTGCCTGTCGAGCAGGAAACCGAGGGTTCGAGTCCCTTCGGGCCCGCCAAATAGAAAGGGGCTCCTCACAGAGCCCCCCAAAGAGAGGGAGACCGGAGGCATCTGGTCCAAGAAGCGAAAGTGGAATGGGTGAAGGGCCGTGGGCTTAGAGGCAGCCATCGGCTAAGGAGTGGGGCAAAGGGTGCTCGGTTTCATGTACGCCGTTCGCGACGGACAGAAACGCTAACGAGCCCCGGGACATCAGTCAGTAATGATATGTGGGGGGCCACCCGCATCCCCTTTGGCGTAGAAGCACACCTTCACCTTCCCTCTCCCCTTTACAAGTGGGTCCGGTTATGCCCGCCGGAGCAAAGACGCTAATTCCTTTCGTGAGCGGAAGGATAGGGTGGGATCTACGGCGTGAGCGCACGGGGTCTAAAGAAGCGTCGCCCTCGCTACCATGGGGTCTTAGCTCAAATGGAAGAGTCCGGCGTTTTGGCCGGGGACAGGGGTTCGAATCCCCTAGACTCCACCAATACAAGTAGGAGCAGAATGAGAGTCCCCCCAGTACTTCAAGGGCTTGAAAAAATGATGACAGAGGACCGGGGATTCTCTTCCGTCCTCAGGGCCCAAAAAGAAGGCTGGTGGTCCCCAGGACTATCCTTCGTCTACCGTGAGGCCACCTTTTTCGTCAGGGTTCTTTTTGACAAGCTTCTCCTAGAAACCGCAGACCTTAGTGTGGGGAGTGTGTACCTGGGTGATGGGGTTTTGTTGACTGCCATCGCTAACGTTCTGGACCAACACATTTGCTCCCCCGTCCAGGTCACAGAGTACGGGGACGCTTTGGTGTTCAAAAGTGGTGAGACCGACAACGACCCCTTGGGGACATCGGAAGTTGCTATACACCAGCGCTGTAAAGGTGGCATTGACAGCACAGTGATCAGTGACACCCACAAAGTGCTACAATGCAACAAGTGCAACCTGCGGGTGCCCATTCCGGTGACTCTGAAATCAATTGGTGACCTTCGTGCTTGGTCCCAAACCCTCAAGGGAGTCTGAAATGTTCGTCAAAGGAAAAAGGACCACAACGGACTACGTTCAAATTGACGTTCGTCCAGATGAAGTTTTTACCGCCCTTGTTGAACATATCTGGGAGGGTCGTAGGCCACCCCAGGCTCAATACATCAATGGGGAGGGTGTTTGGGAGTCATGGGAAGCACTCCATGGGTCAGGACTCACCAATACCTATGGCACGGCTAGCGGAGCTGATCAGTTGCTGCAAGAAGCCCTCAAGAAAGTGCAAGAGGCCCTTCGACTGAGAGATCGAAAATGAGCGAAAACCTCGTAGATGCCCCTCTAGTTCATGGGCTGCTTTGGATCATCAACGGGAAGCTGTTCATGCGTGAGCTGACACACCCGGTGCCCTTATCCGCAGCCCCCTATGCAGGTGGTGGCATCACAATCAACGAACACAGGGCAGCGAGCCTGTTGGTTGCTCTCCTTCCCAATCATCAAATCTTCATCATGAAGAGCCGTTACCGCCTCCTGTACCAAGGGGTTACACTGGAGAATGGGTGCCTCACTTTTCAGGAGTTCATCACCTTCCTGAACGAGTACCCCAAACCCAACCCCTACTTTGAGACCCTGGAAGAAAACGTCAGCCCCTAGATCATGTTGGTCCTGGTCAGAGTAGTTAGTGCATAAGAGACCGGGAAAGGCATCCCGGGGTGACCTCCGTGAATCGCTCCCTTGTAATAGGGGTGTGCGCAAGCGAAGTAACGCTTATGAAGCGGAGTCTCTTTCTATCCCCCCATAGCTCAAATCGTAGAGTACCCACACTGGGTGGGAGGTTGTGGGTGCAAGTCCCACTGGGTGGGAAACACATCGGGATGTTGTTCAGTTGGTAGAACGCTTGCTTTGGGAGCAAGAGGTCGCTGGTTCGAGTCCAGTCATCCCGACCAATTTCATGGAGTCGTAGGCATCTGGTGAGGCCGCTGGCTTGTCACGTCAGTGAGGGGGGTTCAATTCCCCTCGATTCCGCCATAGAACAAAGGGACCCTGTCTTGGACAAGTGGGCACGAGAGACTCTTCGGCGTGAGATGTTTACCCTGCAGACTCTGCTGGGTAAACTCTCGGGGATGGAAACAGGTCGACGGGCCCTTGCCATTTTAGACAGTATGGCTGACATCCTGGATGCAGCACCCGGGCCCATTGAGATCAGCCCTTGTGAGGACTGCAAGGTCCTGGCCGAGATTCGGAGGCTTGTGCACCCCTCACCGGGTCCCACGGCCTAACCCTGGGAGAGTCTCACCATGTCTGAGTATCCCTATCGGGGCAGGGTCTTTGAAGTTCTTGGTCAGAAGCCCAACGACAGTCATGTTCGGGCAACCCCTGAGGAAGAAGCCCAGTGTGCTCTTCAGTACGCCAAGTACCGGACCCGGGAGGACGATCTCAAGTTCTTGATCAAGCAATGTGAACTTGAACTGGAGACCCTGAGGGCAGATTGCACCCACAAGTACATTGCCGACATGGATGGCTTCCTATACTACTCCCGTGAGTGTGCTATCTGTGGTACACATCTAGAAATGATCTAGGAGGTTTGCTTTGGATGCACGCATGTGGGCCTCCATTGGCATCATCTTGGTGCTGTTGATCCCCGCCCTGAAGTTCTGTGCTTGGGATCTTAAACGTAGGACTCGACCCCGCAAGTAGGGGTTTACTGAATTCGTGACTCGAGAGACTTACCCGGGCAACTGGCGTCGGGAGGTTCAATTCCACCCACCCGTGGTAAGAGAAGTTTTCTCGCCGAACACCCTTATAATAACTCGCGAATAAAAAAGGGTTAAGTGCTTTCGGTAGCAGCCTCCTCTTTTGGGGGTGACTGGTTCAACTCCATGAGGGTAGACCCTCACACGAATACTAAGGGGGCTTCAGGGCCCCCTTTTTTCATAGCCTTGTGGGAAAACATCGGGGTGTAGCTCAGTCTGGTTAGAGCGCTGCTTTCGGGAAGCAGAGGCCGGAGGTTCAAATCCTCTCACCCCGACCATTTTGACCCTTAGCTCAATTGGCAGAGCGCTTCCGTGACATGGAAGAGGTTGCCGGTTCAAGTCCGGCAGGGTCAACCACATTCCGGTTTCTTCTCTATAGAGACAAGGACGAGTAGCCTCAGACCCTCGGAGTAGCCGTCCATGAACATCCAAACCCAAATGCAACTAAAGAAGGCCCGAAACGTCTCTCTGAAAAGAGTGGGTGACTACGGCCTAGAGGGTGACATCCGGCTCGAGGGTCAGGTCTTCATCGGGTCTTCCTATGATGGCGGACGATGGTACGGTTTTCACCTCCTCTTTTCCGTTGAACTGGATGACTTGGGGGTTGGTAATCACTATCGGGCCCAGACGGCTAAGACAGACCCCCTAGCTTTCCTGGTTGAGAACATGTTGCACAACATGGATCAGGACACTCTTGAGGAAGACATGCTTCGCCTCCTCAACTTTGATTGATCATGTTTGCCTAGAGTGGAGTAGCTAAGGCATACGGAGCTGGGCCCGGCCAAAATAAAAGCGGGGACCAGCCGGAGGGACTCTGACTGTGCAGGCAGTCAGGGCAAGCGGATCAGCCGCCATGTGAACGATAATCCTGGGTCACGTTTCCCCTCTAAACACTCTCGGACCTGAACAGATGAGAGTACGGACTGGAGACCTCCCGGGGGTGTGACAAGACCCCCATGCTACGGGCATGTAGCTCAGCTGGATAGAGTTCTTGATTACGAATCAAGAGGTCGGGGGTTCGAATCCCTCCATGCCTACCACCACCAATAGAAAGGGGGCCTTGTTGGCCCCCTTTCTATCACTCCGCGTTAATGGCGAAGACCACTGGTTTCAGTTCCTCAGGCTTTTCCATAGCCATCTGAATTGAAAGCAGTCCGTTCTTGAGGGTCACACCCTTGACCTTGAGGTACTCATTCAGGGTGAACCTCTGGGTGAAAGCCCGATGTGCAATCCCCCTGTGCCGGTAGGCCCGGTCCAGGTGTTGATCAGGTCCGTTGGAGGACACAATCAACAAGTCCCGATCCTGTGACACCTGAATATCTTCAGCATCAAAGCCGGCAACGGCCAGCTCGACCGTGTACGTCTTGTCCTCCTCGGAGGAGAAGATGTTGTACGGAGGGTAGGTGGACTTCGGTGCGGTGTTAGCAAACAGATCCGCGAGACGATCGAATCCGATCGTGTGCTGCAGCAAAACAGACGACATAGCATCCTCACTAAGAGCGATGTTGTGGTAACATCCTGACCTCTGGTGAGCGTCAAGATGAGGGGACTCTAAGAGCAAAGAAAAGACGGTCAAGAGAGAAAAACTTGATCATGTAGAGAAGCCCTGGAGTAGAATAGGGCACGAGGATGAGCCCTTGTAGCTCAGTGGATAGAGCGTCGGATTCCTAATCCGCAGGTCACTGGTTCAAGTCCAGTCAAGGGCACCAAAACTCGATCGTTGTTTCACAAGGTATGCCTCCGTAGCTCAGTTGGTTAGTTAGCAAGGGACTTTTAATCCCGAGGTCGTGGGTTCGAGTCCCACCGGGGGCACCAACACTGGGGGCTAACGACTTTGATCGTTAGCCCCCCAAGGGATCAGGAACAATGAAAGAGTACTTCAAAGGCGTGGTCTGGCCCCGTGAGTCGATCACCGAACCGGGTCGACCGACCAACTACCGCTATGTGGTAGTTGGTATGCTGGTTACGGACCAGCCCCTAGTTTTTGAGGGTCGGGTTGACACGGTAGTCATTGACTCAACAGTCAAGGGCATGGCGGAGGCTCTTAACCAGGCCAAGAATAGATTGCCCCAGCTCCCCGTGGGGGACGCAACCATGGTTCTTTTGAGTCTCGAGGATCTCTGAAAACTTGATCATGTTGAGGGTGCTCAGAGTAGTCTGAGCAAGAAACGAATCCTCCAGAGAACGAGAAGATTCCATGAAAGAGTACTTCAAAGGTGTGGTTTGGCCTCGAGAGTCGAGCACGGGAACCGAGGGCCCCACCAACTACCGTTACGTGGTGGTTGGGATGCTGGTAACGGACCACCCCCTGGAGTTGGTGGACGGGGCGGAAATCATCATTGACTCAACGGTTGATGGCATGGCCGAAATTCTCACCTCTGCAAAGAGTCGGCTACCCACCCGTCCCTTGGGGGACGCAAACATGGTTCTTTTGCGTCTCGGTCGACTCTGAAAACTTGATCATGTTGAGGATTGTCAGAGTAGTCTGAGTAAGAAACGAATCCTCCAGAACACGAGAAGATTCCATGGTTTGGTCACCAACTCAGAACGCCTCCGGTAAGGAGGAACCACCCGGATGGTGCATGTGGCCTCGCACGGGCACCTGTTGCAAGTGTGGCCAGACCAAGGTGGTCTGGAAGGACGATGGAATCCGAACCTACGAAGGGGTTCAGGAGTCCCTGAACCCCAAGTGCGAGGATTGCTGCAAGGAGTAAAAGGAGGCTTGAACGGATGACACATGCAGAGTTAGCCTCCCTGGTTAGCACCCCGGGGGTCAGGGTAGGAGTTGCCGTAGGGGACCTCCTACTTGAGGCCATTAGGGACCTTCGTCAGGATCCCGTCTACTTCCCACATACAATCCAGGATGGACCTGAGACTTTTTGGGTTATAGAGACACCGTCTCGAATACGCCAGACCCGGTTTGAAACATACACTGGGGTCCTTGTGAGCGCATTTTTGACGGCCTATAGCTCAGAGGTTAGAGCGGCAGCCTTATAAGCTGCGCGTCGCGGGTTCAAGTCCCGCTAGGCCCATGTGCACAAGGAGTAACCTGAAATGATCTTGATTCTGTACCTTACAAATGTTCCGACACACCGAAAAAGTGGGTCGGGTAATTAGGGTGCCGCCCCCAAGTGGGGACCCGGTGACAATGAAAGGCACCCTCCTTTGCGCCCTTAGCTCAGTTGGATAGAGCAATAGCCTTCTAAGCTGTGGGTCACTGGTTCGAGTCCAGTAGGGCGCACCAAACATGTTGACAAGCTCCACGCAGTAGAGTAGCTAGGCATCTCGTAAGGGTGCAGTTCTTTTTCAAGACCCCATCGTCTAAACGGTTCAGGATAACGCCCTCTCAAGGCGTCGATGCGGGTTCGAATCCCGCTGGGGTCACCACTTTTGCTCTCATCGTCTAGTGGACCAGGATGCGGGCCTTTCAAGCCCAGAACGCGGGTTCGAATCCCGCTGAGAGTACCAGTTACCTTTGTCCGCATAGCTCAGTTGGATAGAGCGTCAGTTTCCGAAACTGAAGGCCACTGGTTCAAGTCCAGTTGCGGGCACCAATGACATTTTCATATCCACCCGTAGTTCAATGGTAGAACACAACTATTTCAAGTTAAAACTTCCCCGGTTCCAGACCTCGTTTAGCCCCACGGTTAGACACACCTTGGAACCCACAAGCGTGAGATCTAGGTTCGAGTCCTGGCGGGTGGGTTTTACATTTTCAGATCATCTGGACGGTTCCTTGAGTAGCTAAGACAACCAAGGAGTTCACGATGAAGGGTTACGGAACAAAGCGGATCGAGTGCGACATCCCCTGGATGGATGCCGCTGACATCTACGAGAATGGCCGTCCGAGCCCGAGTTACTACAGCTCCAAGAGTAAGACTCGCCGGACCCAGGCTCGCCGGGCCCGAGCCGCGGGCAAGAGGGAGATTCATGAACAGAGTCAGTCAACTCGCGGCTCGGTGGATTAGGGCGAAGGCCCCAGCTGAGAGACTTCGTGGACCTCAAAGGGAGGAGTATCTCCAACCCGTGTGGGAAATGCTCCAGAGCACCTATGCTTCCATCGGAGTCAAACTCGGATCCCCCCGTGAGCTGCTTGACTACCCCGTGTGGGACCTGACTTTTTCAGAAGACGTCCCAGTTGCCTTTGGTGTTTGGAGTGTAACCCCGTATGGCTTGAAGGCGGGTCTGTCCGGGAGTGATGGTTCCAGTGTTGGAAAACACATTGTAGTAGCCGATCTCCGAGACATGTTTCATCGACCCGGATACTATGGGGAAGTCAGCCACAAAGTGGAACAAATCGTTTTGGCCTCAGGAGCACCCGTCGTGTGCAACAAAGAAGTCCCCGAGATTCTGAACAAGGTCATTGTTCCCCTCGAGGACGGGGCCCACTACACCCGAAACCTGTCGGGTGTAGGTCAGGTGACTAAGGTCATGGTAGGGAATCCGAAGAGTGTTCCCACCACAAAGAGCACAGAAACATGTCGTCTTGATCCGAAGACCGGATCAAACAAGATCTCGGCACTGGAAATGATGGAACACCTCGGGTGTGACCTGGACTGTTTCAGTGTTGAGGAGGATGAGGACTAGGTCCTCATCACTAAATGCGGGAGTAGCTCAGTTGGTAGAGCACGACGTTGCCAACGTCGATGTCGCGAGTTCGAGTCTCGTCTCCCGCTCCAAAATCTCATCAGGACCTGAAATGATCTTGATTCTGTACCTCTCAGCTCGATAGACACACCGAAAAAGTGGGTCGGGTAATAGGGTGCCAACCCCAAGAGTGGGTTCCCGGTAACAATGAAAGGCACCCTCCCTACACAGAGAGCCCCGAACAAAGATGCGGATCGCTAATCTAACGGGGTGGCACCTTAACAAAGAGGGCCACCTAGCACTCGAGATCACCCCCTCCACGTCACTGCGGGTAACGTGGGCTGGTCCCACGCGTTTCCTGGCGTGGTTAGAGGGTCCCACCTGGGCCCTACGTACACCGGCTCAAGTAGGTGTGAACGAGGACGATGCCGTAGGGGAGTTGCTTCCCATCCTACAAAGGATTGCGACGGAGCAACTTTTGCCGGATGACGACTCACGGGAAGAGGAGTTTCATCCGGGTCTTGTGTACGAGAGTCAAAGGGCTCAAAAAGTGCTGGACGTGCTACGTCAGTACTGAATAGATAAACCGACTTTTTTCCCTTGACGGCATCACGATGTGTGCTAAAGATGCCCTTGCCTCGTGAATAGAAACGGGGCCCCTGAAAAGAAAGTTTCCCTTTTTCGGATCATGTTTAGGGGAAACGGAGTAGGTAAGTAAGAGGGGACGGGAAACCTAACCTCTTGAAAAGTGAATATGGGGGAGCGGCCGGTGGTCCGGCACTTTTTTTTGGTAAAAGCAAACGCAAACTGTTTTTGACCTCGAACCCTTTACGGGGATCACTAACGAAAACAAACAAGCTCAGGTTCGATCCCTGGCTCCTCCACACCCCAAACACAGACCCATAGCTCAGCCCGGATAGAGCGCCTGCCTCGAAAAAACTCACAGTTCCCCAACTCAAGCCCCTCCCCGGGCTTACCCTGTGGAACGAACAAGCTTAAGCAGGAGGTCCCAGGTTCAAATCCTGGTGGGTCTACCAAAGGTACACAATCTGATGGGCTTACAAGAAGTTCAGTTGGTTGAACAGCAGCCTTGAAAGCCGTGTGTCGGAGGTCCGAATCCTCCCTTGAAAAACAGCCCCTCTCCTCGTGTACCTTTCCCCTATACAGTTTGGGCAGGCAAATCCGTTAAGCCAACAAGCAATCTCAGGTCTCACCACCTGAAAACAACTGCAAAATGTTTTCTGTTCAAGGCTTGACACCTCGCCTGCCCATTTCCTTTACGGGACGCCTCCCCTTTGATGCGTCCCCACACTTTGAACGGTCCCTTCGACAAGCCCACAAGCATTGCGGGTCGTGCACCTGCTAACTAGGCATGTTACTGTTCCCCGGCTTGCCTCCTCGACCGTTCAGACCCCACACTGAGTGAAAACTTGGTGGATTCTCCGTTTTGAGAGTGACAAACTCACTCCCCTCCTTTTTTCAGCCTTCTGGGCTGGGCTAAGGAGGGGAGTTTTTTGCTTCTGTCCCGATCATGTTCTCGGCTGGGCGAGTAGGGTGCAAAGTAACCCACTAAGGACCCGTCGATGAATGATGACTTCGGTGACCGCATGAAGAGATACGAGGGACGTGAGTCTGATCGGACTTTCATGCCCTTCCTCCCGACCCTGGCCAGACTGGACGGAAGGTCTTTTCACACGTTCTGTCGGGGGCTGGAGAAGCCTTATGATGAGAACTTCCACTCCCTCATGGTCGAGGTTACTCGCTTCCTCATGCAGGAAGCGGTGCCCCTGGCCGGGTACACCCAGTCGGATGAGATTAGTCTGGTCTGGACCTCGACTGCTGAGAGCCAAGCTTTTTTCAATGGGCGTGCCCAAAAGATGACGTCCATCCTGGCAGCTCTTGCCTCGGTGGAGTTTAACCGTCTGCTGCCCCAGTACCTGCCGAAGAAGGCCCATCTGCGGCCCGTCTTCGACTGTCGCGTGTGGCAGGTGCCTACCAGGGAGGAGGCCGCTAACACGTTCCTTTGGCGTGAGAACGACGCCAGTCGAAACAGTGTTCTGGCTGCCGGTCAGGCCGTGTTCTCGCACAAGGAACTTCAAGGTCTGGGCACGAAGAAGGTGCAGGAGAAGCTGTTCCAAGAGCGGAACATCAACTGGAATGATTACCCAGCCTGGGCCAAGCGCGGTTCTTGGTTTCGGCGCCGCTGGCAGTCCCGACCCTTCACCACGGAGGACCTGGAGAAGCTTCCCCCGAAGCATCACGCCCGGACCAACCCCCATCTTTTTGTGGGAGGCACGACGGTGGTGCGGGAGGACATGCCCAGGTTCGGATCCGTGAACAATCGTGCTGCCGTGATCTTTGATGCAGCCGACCCAGAAACCACCTGAGTTCTTGGATCATGTGGTCCGCCTTTTGAGTAGTGACCGAGAGGAAAAACCTCGAAACTCGCCTCCCGTTGTGGGGGCAACGCCCCGAGACGTGGTGAAAAGATCACCACAGAGTCCTCGGAGTGGCAGTAGGAGCCACCGATGGTAGCTGTCGTTGACAAGGACCGTTTGGAGCGTCTTGGCCCCGCCGAGCGCATCATCAACACTCTGACCACCTTCACGGACCACATGGTCCACAACCGTCCGGGCATCGTGGAGAAGTCCACCTCCAAGGTGGGCGTGGATTGGACCCCCGCCTCGTACAAGGTGGAGGGTGAGGAGGGGGAGAAGGTCGTCTACAAGTTGATCGAGGTGAAGACTGGGTCGAAGACCCAGAAGACCCGGGTCAAGGTCGGTGTCCTCGGGCCCGACGGTGAGGTTCGGTCGGGTGGCCGTGTGATCGGGACCTACCGTGCCCCGGGGCTTTTCCCCGAGGTGGCAGTCTGGATGTATCGTCAGATCGCGGACATCTGGAAGGCGGACAACGAGTTCAGTGCCCATTTCGCGTCCTGGTCCTTTGGCCAGGACCACCGGGACATGAAGGTGGTCCTGGCGGCCTTCATGTTGGTCCAGGACCGGTCGGGGGATCCCGTGCGGGATGGGGACGGGAAGGTCGAGTTCTACGACGACGACTACCGGGATGTCGGAGAGGCAATGGTCTTGTTGCGGGGGAAGAATGACCTCAACGCGAAGTTGCTCCTCCGCATCGGGGACCTTCTGAGTCTCCCTGGGGTGGCCGAGATCAACCGTGAACTGGGCTTCGGCAAGAGTGCCCGGACGGCCTTCATGGGTCGTTACCCCAAGGCGGTCGAGAAGTGGCTTCGCAACAGGGAGGCCAACCCCGCCATGCTGACGGGTCTCGTCCGTGCGGGTTTCCGTACCTCGGTCATCGCCCTGGCCCAGCGGGTTGGGTACAAGCCGACCTCAACCAACTTCTTCAAGGTCCTGCGGTGGAAGCAGGCTCAGGCCAAGGACGGTCGACGCACCATGGCGATTGGTGACGAGGTCACCAAGGCTGAGTCCTGGGTTGGTCTGACGGAGCGTCAGATCTGTGAGCGGATCACCAAGACCAAGCCCTCGTGGAAGAAGGTCACGGGGATGATCCCTCCCGCTCAGGATGATGCGAAGGCCGCAAAGGGTGAGTACCGGGGTGGTTTGACGGCGGCTATCATGGCCTCCGTCATGGAGTCCTCGGGTCTCTCGGACATGGACCTGATGATCCTCACGACCACGTTGGAGGATTTGGGGCTGCTCAACATTCCCAAGCTCCAGAAGCAGTGGGCGGACGCTACTGGGCGTATCACCAACTCGGCACGGGCTCTGAACGTGGCCAAGCGTGTGAAAAAGGCCGAGACGGTTGCTGTCATGCAGCAGGCCGTGGAGACGGCGACGGCCAAGGTGATGGAGGAGGTCACCCGTGGCATGCGGGTCTACGTGATCGTGGACAAGTCGGGTTCCATGACGGTGGCCCTCGACGCAGCCAAGGGTTACCTGACCAAGTTCCTGGGGGGTTTCCCCTTGGACAGGACGCACGTTTCGGTGTTCAACACGCACGGCAGTGAGATTGTCCTCAAGGGCAAGTCGGAAGAGGCCGTGACCCAGGCTTTCAAGGGGCACAAGGCAGACGGGGGTACGATCCACAGCACCGGGGTGGAAGTCCTCCTTCGCAACCACAAGCCCGACCCGGACGAGGACGTCCTCATGATCTTCGTGGGGGATGAGGGGGAGTACCCCAACGACAGGCTCCGTCAGGTGTTGGAGACCTACCAGGTGCATCCGGTGGCCTTTGGACTCTTGAAGGTGCCGGGGGAGGACAGGGATTACGTGCGGTCCAACGCCATGGACCTTGGCATTCCCTGCCTCATGATCGACGAGAAGATCTTCGCCGATCCCTACGCGATCACCCGCACCCTGCGGAACCTGATCGCCTCGACCCCCGTTGGTCTGACGAAGACGGCAGCGTACAAGAAGGCGCCCCCCCGGATTTCGCTCATCCAGGAGATCCTCAACGCTCCCATCCTGATCAAGCCCGTCTGGGCCTAACAGGGTGGCCGAAAGGGAAAAGCCCCTGGTTCTAACAAGGACCAGGGGCTTTCCTGATCATGCAGGGTTGCTCCAGAGTAGTTCCTCTAGGAGGAACGAATCATGGACGGCGAGACCTGTTTGTTTGATGGTGGTTGGATTTTTGTCCCCGAGATCGAGATCAAGGACATTGTCCCCGAGCATTCATACCTCAAACTCTGGGAGCACCGCTGGTTGCTGGCTGTGTTGGAGGGAACCTCCTGCATCGGTTATATCGACGTGCAGACGTTGGGTTTCCCCACCGCGATCGCGTGGGAAGCTGCCCAAACCCCTACCCCTGGAACCCTCTGATGTCTTGGCGTGATCTACTTGGTGGAACTGAGATCCTGACTTTGCCTTGGGTGGGTGGTCGTAAGATCTACTCCAAGGAAAGGAGTTGGGCTCTGACACGACCCCTCCCTCGGCTCTTTGGTTGGTATGAGTTTGAGGTGAACGGAGGACGAGAAGCCAAGCTGATTAGACCAGCCGACCCAGACCCTTACTTCAAAGCGGTCACCAGGGAACTGAGGGGTTACCTGGTAGGAGATCGTCTCATTCAGGACGACGTTCGAGTTGTTCTGGACCCGGACAAGCTGATCCAACAGACCCAACCTGTCTTGCTGGTTGAGGACGGCATGGACCGTTTCACCCGGGCTGTCGTGGGGGAGGTTCTCCATGAGACTGGATCACGGCTGATCTACCTGAGGCAAGAGTTCCCACAGGGACCTGAGGATGCTGTTCTGATTGCCTATCAGGACAAGGAAACGTCCCTGGCCAAGATCAAGGGAGTCACTCCCAGCCTCGAACTGGCTTTCACTTGGCTCACCCAGCAACGCCTGTTGGCGGAAAAGAGGGTGGAGGAGGAGACCGCTCGTCGTGCTCTCGAGGCAAGGCGTCAGCAAATGGTGACGGCTATGGGGTCGGGGGCCGGTCGTCGGGAGTTGGCTCAGAGGGACTTCAAGACCGCGGCTCAAGCTGCCTTGGCCATCTCTGGATCTGAGTTGCTGGACTGCAGGCCCGGTCGTAACCAGACTGAAATGATTGTTCAGTACCGGGTAGGTCAGCGCCGTCTGGAATGTGTGATCGACAAGGCCACCCTTGGGGTGCTTGACGCAGGGGTCTGTTTGACGGACCCCCGCACGGGTATCAAAGGGGATACCTTTTACACCCTGGAAAGTTTGCCCTCCGTGATCAAGGAAGCTCTGGCTCTGAACAAGTTGGTTGTTTGGAGGCACGTTCCTGGTGATCAAGACCACCAGGTTTACAACCATGACGAGGACGAGGACGATGACTATTGAGGTTGCGCTGGTTTTTGATCGGGAAGGGAAGACCATAGCTATTCATCAGCCACCGGGACGAAGCTCCACTGAGATCCCGGACACTCGGTCCCTGTGGGAAATCATGTGGGAGCATCGAGACAACCTGGGTGGTGTGGCCCATGTGCATCCCTGGCATGGAGAGGCCATCCCCTCTCAGGAGGACTTGACTACGTTCTCGGCTTTGGAGCGGGCTTTGGGTCCTCTCCTGTGGCCCATCACCACTTTTTCCGAAGGACGGGTGTTCGCCCGTGTGTCGGAGGGGTTGTATGCCGAGGTGGATATCTCGGATGATCTTCTGACCCATTTGGACATTCGCACCTTACTCACACTCTCAGGTGGATCATTACTTGAGGAAACAGAGTAGACAACAGAGACTGAAACACAAGGAGTACAGACATGCAGGCTACGTTGAACATCACTTGGGCTCGTGGTAACGGGACCCTCCCGGAGACCGTTCCTTTCGACGCTACCGACGCAGAGGTCCTGGCCTGGGCTCGGGAGGCCGTGATCAATGGCCTCCCGGGGATCCCCGCTGACCCCAACGCCAATCTCACGGGGTACATGATTGATCGGTACCCGGCAGATGATACGGTTGACACGAACCGTCTGTTCGTGCGGCCCAAGACGTCCTTCGGTCAGATCTGACATGGGTGTGACCTGCCAGTTCACCTTGTTTCTTGGGGTCCAGCTGGACCTCAAGAAACTGACTGTCACGGAGACCCTACCCGGCGTCTCCTGCGGTCACACCATGGGGCCATCGGACAAGTTCTGTTCCACTTGTGGCAAACCCCGTCCTTTGGACACCACCAAGGAGTACCTGATCACTAACCCGTTGTGGGGTACTCACACTCAGCCGGAGTGGTTTAGGATTCAGGGTGACTTGATGGAGGGTTTGACCCTCAGGTATGTACAAGAGGAGTTGTGTCCTCGGGCTATGCTGTTGGGGGTCAGTCTAACAAGACTCAAGGCTTTCGATTACGCCGCTATCACTGAGATTGACCTTCAGAAGTCCGTGCCCTGGGAAAAAATGGAAGAGTTCCTGACCAAGTACAATCTCCCGTACATTGCGGACTCGTTCAAGTTGTACGCAATCCAGACTTGTGGGTGACGACATGCTGAAGCCCGTGATCATTGTTGGTGTTGGAGCCCTGGGTTCCCACACCGTTCTGGCTGCTCGCAACTGGGCCAACCCGATCAAGGTCATTGATTTTGATCGGGTTGAGATGAAGAATACTCAGGCTCAGTTCCACACCAAGATGGGCATGGGCAAGAACAAGACCCTGTCCATGCAACAGTCCTTCATGGGCTCGTGGGGACGCAAGCTGGACACGAACACCAACAAGTTGATCACGGAGAACGCCGAAGCCCTTCTGGGGGGGGCCGCCTTGGTCATCGACTGCACGGACAACATCAAGGCCCGTCATGTGATCACGGCCTACACCCGACTGCGGGGGATCCCTTGCTTGCATGCGGCTCTGTCAGCGGACAGTTGGTTTGGCCGGATCATGTGGGACTCCAAGTTTGTTCCTGACGCGGAGGACGCGGAGGGACAAGCAACCTGTGAGGACGGCACGGCTTTGCCCTTCATCATCATGATGGGCGGCCTCACGGCCCTGATTGCGCAGGATTTTTTGAACACCGGCGTGATGAGGAACTTGTCCCAGGTTTCTCCCAACTTCATGATCGGGGTCTGATTTTTCGGTGAAAAGAACGAAGAAAAACGGATCATCTTGACAAGGCCCTGAGTAGCTAGTCTATAAGACGGACAGTGACCCCGAGACAGGGGTCTTTGAAAAGTGAATAGCAGTCAGAGAAAAAGGTTCATTGGACGGTATTCAAATTGGTTAAGAAGCATGTCTGATAAGCATGTCCGAAAGGGTTGTGGGTTCGAGTCCCACCCGTCCAACTGAGAAATAGGGATCATGCTGTTCTTGGTGACAATTTGCGCATAGCATGACGCACTTGTCCAACTCAGCTTTGATGCTCTCCCAAGAACGAGAGGTCACTTGACTGATCGTGAACTCTTTCAAGGAGGGATCTTTGTGATGAAATGAAAGTGCCCGGAGGGATCTGGAGTACCCACATAATTCACATTTACCTCCGAAATGAACAGTGGCCAGCATTTTCAAATGACGTCTCCGTAGGCGGACCTTGTCATAGTTGGACATCAGTTCACGTGGGTTTGGAAGGCCCCTTGCTCGGGAGAGCACCAAGGAGTAGGGGAGTCCTAACACATCCGAAATATTCTTCTTGCAGACTCCTTCTTTCAGAAGCCACTCAAGAAAATCTTGTTTCTGTTCGGGAATGGGTATGGTCGGGATCACTAAGGGTGTGCACCCAGCCTTCGTACAGTGGTAAGAGATTGTGGCTTTAGAGCACCCAAGTTGAGCAACGATCCTGTTGTAACTGAATCCTTGAGCCCTTAGGGCTAGGATGTCTTCTTTGAACCCTGGCATGGTGTTACCTCCCAATGCTTCCAGGGTATAGGGCCTTTAAGGGTTCAACTCCCGCCGGTCCGACCAAACCAGAGTCCCAATGATGATCGAGTCCTCAGAGAAACCCGTTGTGGGGTGGAGAGGCCCGTAGTTGGGCGGAGGTCTCTATCCTCTTTTAGAAGATAGAGTGAGATTGATTCCGAGCAGTGCAAACTGATAGACCCTTACCTGGTGCCTGAACTGGGTTCGTGGCGACGGAAATTACTAAGCAGGCTGTAACTGGGGCACATGCTAAAGTCGCCTAAGTCCCCAGAGGGGGGAGGACCACAACAGTTCCTCTCCCCACCCCTTCACGGGGCCTTAGCTCAGCTGGTAGAGCGCTTGAATGGCATTCAAGAGGTCGCGGGTTCGACTCCCGCAGGCTCCACAAATGCGGGTGTGTCTTAGCGGCCGAGATCCAGCCTTCCAAGCTGGCGACGGGAGTTCGACTCTCCCCACCCGCTCCAAACAAAAAAGAGGTTCACATGGAAAAGCCACAGAGAGATGGTTTGGACTATGATCTCCTCACCTTTGAAGAAACGGAGTTCCTCGAAGAGAGGGGTTGGCAAGTAACCAACTCCTTGCAAAGCCCCCCGCATCAGATTGCGGGTCGGAATGGGATGTTCTACACGGCCCGACTGTTGCTCCACCGAGTGTTGGCTCCCTGGGGTGGTGACTTGACCCTTCCAGCGTGCCGAAGAAACTAACAAAAAGGGATCATGTTGTCCCTAACCTGAGTAGCTAGACGGAGAGGGAAAGAGAGAGGGTCCGGGGGTGAAGGGGGTAGACCCGACACCACTACCTACCGGATGAGGGTGTAAGTACATGCTCCCTGGGCATGTCTAGGTAAGCGAAGCACCGCCCCCGGCTCTTTCCTCTCAACCGAGCACTCGCAACCCATGAAGCGTTACACATGGGCCCGTGCCATGGGGAGAGGTGGCCACCTCGTTGACGGGTTTATGTCGACCGTAAGTGGGTCACGACGCATAGGGGCCCTCGCTCCCTGGGGTTGGAACGCCTGGGGGGTTAAATAGAAGTTCCAACCGTGGGGCTCCGGGACTATCCAGCTAAATTGTGCTACTGGGTGGTCATCCCCAACTTAATGCGGGGTAGAGCAGTTGGTCAGCTCGCTAGCCTCATAAGCTAGAGGTCGCAGGTTCGAGTCCTGCCCGCCGCAACTTAAATCGCTAGGCCAGAAGCGACGTCCTCTACCGACCCCTGTTAGGGGAAGGACTGCGGATAAACTTGAGGGGAGGGGCCCTTGTCCTCAAGACTGGTTTCACATAGCGGGGTAGAGCAGTGGTAGCTCGTGAGGCCCATAACCTCAAGGTCGCAGGTTCAATTCCTGCCCCCGCTAATCAAACACGACGCTGCGTAGGATGGGGGGCATGAAAAACCTCTGGAAGAAGTTCGATTCCGGTGAGGCACTCACAACCCAAGAGGTTAAGGAACTGATTGCCTCCTCAGAGGGTGGGCTCTTGTTCCTACAGGAACGGGGTGAGCGCTTTTTGATCTACAAGGTCATCGCGGATCTGGAAACCCTGAAGAATTTCCTTTTTCTACGCCGCAACTTCTAAGGCCGGTCTGGTCTGGACCGGAGCCCGCAAAAGACCCTGCACCCTTCGGGGAACTGGTGGGGACCCTGATGTGAGCATACTTTACCTCAAGGCGCCTTGCGGTAAAGCCAGACCACCTACATGGGGCCATAGCTCAATTGGTAGAGCGCCTGCCTTGCAAGCAGGAGGTCGCCGGTTCGATCCCGGCTGGCTCCACTAGCCCTTGATGATTGGAAATCCGGTCAGTGACCTGACCGGGAATCTCCTGCTCCCGCTGTTGCCCTCAGCTTCAGCATGACACCTGCCTCTCGAAGAGGGAGGTCACCTCTCGCCGTAATTGCTACCGCCTGAGGTTGAGGGTGTCTATCACCAAGGGCTGCTAGATCGCCCTCTGAGAGGCGTTAAAAATCAGACCACTGGGGAGTGGTGTTAATGGCAGCACAACGGCCTTTGGCACCGTTGGTGGGGGTTCGAATCCCTTCTCCCCAAAAACACTGCTACATAGCTCAACTGGCAGAGCGTCGGCTTCATATACCGAAGGTTCCCGGTTCAAGTCCGGGTGTAGCAACCAAACATTTTACGGGGTCGAATTGGTTTTCGATCAGGGAGGCTGATTCAAAGGAGCGTGCCAGGGGGTTGTCAGTGGACCTCTGTGAAAACCTGCTGACAATGATGATTGCCAACGACAACATCGAAACGTTTCGGGCTGCGGCCTGAGACCGTTGCAACCTGGTTAAGCGCCATCAGGATTGGGATTGCGACGTCATATTAACTGGTGGACAGGCCCAACACAAACTCACTCGGGGTTGGGGGGACTTAGGAGGGGGAACGAAGCTCCGAGAGGCTCGGGATCTCCATTCGGAGGGGGTATAAAACGATCGTCCTACGCACGTAGAGCCCAAAAATCCAATCTTTGACACAGGGGTTCGATTCCCCTCGACTCCACCAACGGTGCCTCCCTTACGGGAGGAGGATGACCAGACAGCCTGCGGGGGGTATTCGCAGGTGCCTGTGTGCGGGAAAAGGGTTCGGTCTTGTCTGTCGTGAG
>Ga0172380_10003525_pt1 | contig 21411 bp, 37 predicted proteins | sample Leawe162metaG_FD_119747 | JGI IMG/M metagenome (GOLD analysis project Ga0172380, IMG submission 119747) | Leachate microbial communities from a municipal landfill in Southern Ontario, Canada - Leachate well 162 metaG | ecosystem: Engineered > Solid waste > Landfill > Unclassified | place... | reverse complement strand
CGGCGACAACGTGCAGATGGACATCGAGCTGATCCACCCGATCGCGATCGAAGAAGGCCTGCGCTTCGCCATCCGCGAGGGTGGACGCACCGTCGGCGCTGGCGTCGTCACCAAGATCGTCGAGTAACGACGCCGGTACAGAGGTAGGACTCAGATGGCGCAGCAACGAATCCGGATCAAATTGAAGGCCTTCGACCACCGTGTGCTCGACGCCTCCGCGAAGCAAATCGTGGAGTCGGCGCAGCGGACGGGGGCGGTCGTCGCGGGCCCGGTTCCGCTGCCGACGCGTATCCGCCGGTACACGGTGATGCGTTCGCCATTCATCGACAAGGACTCACGCGACCAGTTCGAGACGCGGACGCACAAGCGTCTGATCGACATTCTCGAACCGACTTCGCGCACGGTGGACACGCTGATGCGGCTGCAATTGCCGTCCGGTGTGGACATCGAGATCAAGCTGTAAGGACGCCGGTATGACCACCGGGATGATCGGCCGCAAGGTCGGGATGATGCGCCTGTATGACGGAGGTGGCCGCGCTCGCGGTGTCACCGTCGTGGCGCTGGGCCCGAACTACGTGACTCAGGTCCGGACGCCGGAGCGGGACGGCTATAGCGCCGTGCAGCTCGGGTTCCAGGGCAACCGCAAGCGCACCAACCGTCCCTCGCGGGGGCACCTTCGGGCCGCTGGCTTGGAAGGTCGCGCACCGGCGTTGACGCTGCTGCGCGAGTTCCGCGAGGCGGACATCTCCGGGTACCAGATGGGCCAGGAGATCACCGCGGAGCAGTTCCAGGCAGGTTCGTTCGTCAATGTGACGGCGACCTCCAAGGGCAAGGGCTTCGCTGGTGGCGTGAAGCGGCACCACTTCGCGGGTGGCCCCAAGACCCATGGACAGTCGGACCGCCACCGCGCGCCCGGCTCCATCGGTTCGGGCACCACGCCAGGCCGGGTCTACAAGGGCCTCCGCATGGCAGGGCACATGGGCGCGGAGACCGTCTCCGTCCTGAACCTGCTGGTGGTCGCTGTGGACCTCTCGCGGAACCTCCTCTTCGTAGAGGGTTCCGTGCCCGGGCACCGCGGTTCGCTGGTGACGGTTGCCTATGGCCGCCGCCCGGCGCTGAAGGCGTACACGCCCCCGGTGATTCCGGCGGCCGAGGTTGCCTCGATTGCTGACTCCATGCCGCCGGTCGACGAGGCCGTCGAGGATGAGGTCGCTGACGAGGCGGCAGAGGACGCGGCGCCCGCAGCCGAGGCCGAAGAGGCGACCGACCAGGTCGCGGAAGATGGCGAGGCGCGGGCATGAAGCTGCAGGTAATCGACTTCGCCGGGCAGCCGACGCAGCAGATCGACGTGGATGACGCCGTGTTCGGCATCGAGCCGAACGAGTCGGTGATCCACCAGACGCTGCTGGCTCAACTGGCGGCGCGGCGCGCTGGCACGGCCAACACCAAGTCACGCGGCCAGGTCCGCGGCTCGACTCGGAAGATCCGTCGCCAGAAGGGGCTGGGCATGTCCCGGCAGGGCAGCATTCGCGCGCCGCAGCACCGTGGCGGTGGTGTGGTGTTCGGCCCGACCACCCGCGACTACACCCAGAAGCTCCCGAAGCGCATGCGCCGCCTGGCGATCCGCTCCGTGCTCTCCGCCCGCGCGGCGGATGGCCGGCTGCTGATTGTGGACGCGCCCGCGCTGGAGATTCCGTCCACCAAGTCGGTGGTGAAGATGCTGGAGGCGACGGGAGCTGGGAACTCCTCCCTGATCGTCACCGGCTCCGCCAACCGCATCATGCTGAAGTCTGCTCGCAACGTGGAAGGCGCGTCCTCCATGGGCGCGGACACGCTGAACGTCGCAGACATGCTGGCGCACCGGACGCTGGTGCTGACGGTGGATGCCGTCCGCCGCGCCGAGGCGCTGTGGGGTGGCGAGCGCGTTTCCGGCCGTACCCGGGCGGAGGCCTAACCATGCCGAAAGAGATCAACGCGTACGAAGTGCTGCGGCGCCCGGTGGTGACTGAGAAGAGCACCGCCCTGTCCGCGCAGAGCAAGTACGTATTTGAGGTCGCCGTTGGGGCCAACAAGCCCCAGATCAAGGTGGCGGTTGAGCAGGCCTTCGGAGTGAAGGTCAAGGAAGTCAACACGACGATGATGCGCGGACGCGTGAGGCGTGGCCGGAACGGCCGCCCGTCAGGCGAGGCACCGCGCTGGAAGAAGGCGATCGTGACCCTCGCTGAGGGCGGCACGATCGAATTCTTCGAAGGCGTGTAGGGGGACCGGGATGCCGATCGAGAAATTCCGCCCCACTTCGCCGGGCCGCCGTGGGGCGACAGGGTTCACCTTCTCCGAAATCACGAAGAAGAAGCCCGAAAAGAGCCTGCTGGCGACCAAGACCCGGACGTCCGGGCGCGGCGGCGGCAAGATTTCCATCCGCCACCGTGGTGGCGGGGCGAAGCGCCGTATCCGCATCATCGACTTCAAGCGCGACAAGCTGGGCGTGCCGGGTTCCGTGAACGCCATCGAGTACGACCCCGGGCGGTCCGCTCGTATCGCGCTGGTGTTCTACGCGGACGGCGACAAGCGCTACATCCTGGCGCCGGACGGCCTGAAGGTGGGCGCGCAGATCCTGAGCGCGGACGCCGCGCCGATCGCGCTGGGGAACACGCTGCCGCTGTCCGGTATTCCAACCGGCACGGCCGTGCACAACGTAGAGATGACACCCGGCCGCGGTGGCCAGTTGGGCCGCTCGGCTGGGGCTTCGATCCAGCTCATGGCGAAGGACGCCGGGTACGCGCTGTTGCGCATGCCGTCCGGCGAGATGCGCCAGGTGCTGGAGAACTGCCGCGCGACCATCGGTGTCGTCGGCAACCTGGAGCACCAGCAGGTCAAGCTGGGCAAGGCCGGCCGCACGCGTCACCGCGGGCGCCGTCCGCAGGTGCGTGGTTCGGTCATGAACCCGGTCGATCACCCCCATGGTGGTGGAGAGGGCAAGGCCAGCGTTGGCCTTCCCGGTCCCAAGACGCCCTGGGGCAAGCCGGCGCTGGGTTACCGGACGCGGAACAACAAGCGGACTGACAAGTTCATCGTCCGCCGCCGCGGCTCCGGTCGGCGATAGGAGGTACGGGGAATGTCTCGTTCTACCAAGAAGGGCCCGTACGTCCACCCCAGTCTCTGGGCGAAGGTGCTGGCCAACCAGACGCCGGACCGTCGGGAAATCATCCGCACGTGGTCACGCTCCAGCACGGTGTTGCCGGAGATGGTGGGCATGACGATCGCCGTGCATGACGGTCGCCGGCACGTGCCGGTCCTGTGCACGGAAAACATGGTTGGGCACAAACTCGGCGAGTTCTCGTTCACGCGGACGTTCCGCGGGCACAAGGGCAAGTCCGAGACGACCTCGAGGAAGCGCTGATGGAAGTGCGCGCACTCGCCAAGAACCAGCCGATCTCGCCGCACAAGGTGCGGCTGATGCTCGGTGTTATCGAGGGCAAGCCCGTCGAGGAGGCGCTGACACTGCTGCACCTGATGCCGCAGCCGTCCGCCCGCCTGGTCTGGAAGGTCCTGAAGTCCGCGGCGTCCAACGCCGAGAACAACTTTGACCTCAACCCGGACGGACTCCGGGTGAAGAAGGCGGTGGCTGGCGACGGTCGCACGCTGAAGCGCTGGCGCGCTCGGTCCCGTGGCCGTGCGGCCCCGATCCTGAAGCGCTCCGCGCACATTGAGGTTGTCGTCGAAGGAGTCGAGTACTAATGGGCCGCAAGGTACACCCGTACGGATTCCGCGTCGGCGTCACCAAGGACTGGCAGTCCAAGTGGTACGCACGCCACACCCAGTACGCAGAGCTGGTGCTGGAGGACAAGCGTCTTCGTGACCTGATCATGAAGACGCTGCCGGACGCGGGCGTGGCCCGCGTGATCGTGGAGCGCAACGCGAACCAGATCACGCTGACCGTGTTCACGGCCAAGCCGGGCATCGTCATCGGGCGCGGCGGACAGAACGCGGAGATGCTCCGCAACCTGCTGCAGAACGCGACCGAGAAGCGCGTGCGCCTGAACATCGAAGAGATCCGCGTGCCGGAGCTGGACGCGTACCTGGTCGCTCGTTCTGTCGCAGAGCAGCTGGAGCGCCGTGTTGCGTTCCGGCGCGCGATGAAGCAGTCCGTACAGCGCACCATGGGCCGCGGCGCCCTGGGATGCCGGATCAAGATCGGTGGCCGCCTCGGTGGTTCCGAGATGTCTCGTGTGGAGCAGGAGATGCAGGGCCAGGTCCCGTTGCACACCCTCCGCGCGGACATCGACTACGGCCAGGCAGAGGCGCGCACCACGTTCGGCGTCATCGGCGTGAAGTGTTGGATCAACAAGGGTGAGATCACCCCGGAGAACAACCCGCTGTACGCGACCTCGATCGAGGGGGGCGACTAAGCCATGTTGATGCCGCGACGCACCAAGTACCGGAAGCAGATGCGCGGCAACATGCGCGGCGCCGCCACGCGTGGGAACTCTGTCGTGTTCGGCGAGTTCGGACTGCAGGCGCAGACCAGTGGATGGGTGGATTCCCGCCAGATCGAGTCAGCTCGACGTGCCATCACCGGTACGTTGAAGCGTGGCGGCAAGGTGTGGATCCGCATCTTCCCGGACAAGCCCGTCTCCAAGAAGCCGGTGGAAGTCCGGATGGGTGGCGGTAAGGGCGCGAACGACCGCTGGGTGTGCGTGGTCCGTCGTGGCCGCGTGCTCTTCGAGGTCGCCGGCGTGCCGGAAGACCGCGCACGTGAAGCGTTCCGTAAGGCACACCACAAGTTGCCGCTGGACACGAAGGTGATCCTGCGCGAGGAGGTCTACCAGTGACGCGCGAAGCAACCCGCGCCCTGCGCGACCAGACCGAAGAGGCGCTGACGAAGGAGCTGGACGAGGCGCACGAGGCGCTGTTCAAGTTTCGCTTCCAGGCGGCGACGCGGCAGCTCTCGGACAACTCGCAGGTGCGCAAGACGCGCCGGCGGGTGGCGTTGATCAACACACTGCTGCACGAGCGTCGTCGCGCTTCTGCCAAGTAGGCCAGCAGGACGAGTTAGGGATCGAATGATGGCCGAAGAGCAGGCAGTCAACCGCAAGTCGCGTGTCGGCACCGTAGTGTCAGACAAGAACGACAAGACGATCGTCGTATCCGTGGGACGCGCTTCTCGGCACCGGATCTACCACAAGGTGATCCGGCGCACCAAGAAGTACCACGCTCACGATGAGCAGAATCAAGCGACCCTGGGCGACCTGGTGCGCATCGAGGAATGCCGGCCGATGTCCCGCCTGAAGCGGTGGGCGCTGGTGGAAGTCCTCACGGAGCGCGCGGTTGCGGAAGTCTCGCCGGAGTCCATCGACCAGACCCTGGTCGAGGAAGTTCAGCGGTCTGCAGCTCACACGGCCGAGGATGCTGCCGGGGAGCAGGGGACAAACTAGATGATCCAGCAAGAGTCCCGGCTCAAGGTCGCCGACAACTCCGGCGCGCGCGAGATCCTGTGTATCCGCGTGCTGGGTGGGTCCAAGCGCCGCTACGCCACCGTGGGCGACATCATTGTCGCCGCGGTGAAGGAGGCGCAGCCGAACGGCAACGTGAAGGCGGGCGACGTCGTCCGTGCCGTGGTGGTGCGCACCACTCAGCCCGTGCAGCGCGCGGATGGCTCTGTCATCCGGTTCGACGAGAACGCCGCTGTGCTGGTGAACGACAAGCAAGGCAACCCGAAGGGCACCCGCATCTTCGGCCCGGTGGCGCGCGAGCTGCGCGACCGTCGGTTCATGCGAATCATTTCGCTGGCTCCGGAGGTGCTGTAAATGGCATCCAAGGTGAAGCGTGACGACCAGGTTCAGATCCTGACCGGCCGCGACCGCGGTCGCCGTGGCCAGGTGCGCCAGGTCCTCCTGAGCGACGGGCGCGCGCTGGTGACCGGCATCAACATGGTGAAGAAGCACCGCCGCGCGGCAGGGCCGCAGCAGGCCGGCGGCATCATCGACATGGAAGCGCCGATCCAGCTCTCCAACCTCGCAGTGGTCTGTCGCGCATGCGACAAGCCGGTGCGCGTGGGGTTCCGGGTGCTGGAGGGCGGCAGCAAGGTCCGTTACTGCAAGAAGTGCGACGAGGCGATCGACTAATGCCCACAGCAGAAGCCACCGTCCAACCCCGACTGCGACAGCGGTTCCGCGAACAGATCGCGGATCAGCTGCGCTCGGAGTTCGGCTACCAGAACGTCATGCAGATCCCGACCGTGACGAAGATCTCGGTCAACATCGGCCTGGGCGAAGCCGTGGACAACGCGAACGCCGTCGAGTCCGCAATGAAGGACCTGTCGGCGATCACGGGCCAGCGCCCGTACGTGCGTCGTTCCAAGCAGGCCATCTCCAACTTCAAGCTCCGCGCGGGTATGCCCATCGGTGTGACCGTCACGCTCCGCGGCGTGCAGATGTGGGAGTTCCTGGACCGATTGATGTCTGCGGCGTTGCCGCGCATCCGTGACTTCCGTGGTGTTTCCGCCGACGCGTTCGACGGTCGCGGGAACTACTCGCTGGGACTGACCGAGCAGCTGATCTTCCCGGAGCTGGCGTTTGACGACGTCGACCGGGTGCGTGGGCTGCAGGTGAACATCATCACCTCCGCGAAGAACGACGCGGAGGGGAAGCGGCTGCTCGAGCTCCTCGGCATGCCGTTCGTGAAGAAGTAGGGATCCGATGGCGAAAGAATCGAAGATCGCCCGCAACGCGCAGCGCGCGCACATGATCGAGCAATATGCGGAGAAGCGTAAGGAAATCCAGGCGATCCTGAAGGATCCCAACGCTTCCGACGATGCGAAGACCGACGCTTACAAGCGTCTGTACAAAATCCCTCGGGACTCCAGCCCCACGCGGTTCAAGAACCGCTGCAGGGTGTCGGGTCGCCCGCGGGCGTTCATGCGAGAGTTCGGCGTCTCGCGAATCGTGTTCAGAGAACTTGCGCGCCAGGGCATGCTGCCGGGCGTCAAGAAGGCTTCGTGGTAGTCGGTCGCGTTCGAGGCGTCACGAAACCCACGGAGGAAGGCAGGCGACGCGGATGACTACATCCGATCCGCTGGCAGACATGTTTACGCGCATCCGCAATGCGGCTGCTGCACGCCACGAGGACGTAAAAGTCCCATCGTCGCGCGTGAAGCGGGCTGTGGCGGAGGTGCTCCAGCAGGAAGGCTTCCTGCGAGGCGTATCCGAGCAATCGGACGGCCCGCGGAACTACCTGAAGCTGGACCTGACGTACGCCGACGACCGGCGCGCGGTGATCTCCGGCATCCGCCGGGTCTCCCGCCCGGGCCTTCGGGTGTACGTGAGCAAGCAAGAGATCCCGCGGGTCTTCGGTGGCCTGGGGGTCGCGATCATGAGCACGTCGCAGGGCGTCATGTCAGGCCGTGAGGCCTGGCGACGCAAAATCGGCGGCGAAGTGCTCTGTTACGTCTGGTAGGCCCGGCCATGTCGCGAGTCGGTAAAGCACCTGTGGCCATTCCTTCCGGCGTCGAGGTCAACCTCGACGGCAGCGCGCTGCGCGTGAAGGGGCCGAAGGGCACGCTCGAACAAGAGATCCACAGCGCGGTGAGCGTGTCAGTGGCGGACGGCGAGGTCGTGGTGACACGGCCGGACGACCAGCCGGAGACTCGCTCACTGCACGGCCTGACCCGTGCGCTCATCGCCAACATGGTGGCGGGCGTGACCGGCGGGTACCGCAAGTCACTGGAGCTCCAGGGCACGGGTTACCGAGCTCAGCTTCAGGGCACGAACCTGGTCCTGTCTGTCGGCTACTCCCACCCGGTGGAGATGAAGCCGATCGATGGCGCCACGTTCGTGGTTGAGACCAACACGCTCGTCCACGTGGACGGGATCGACAAGCAAGTGGTGGGACAGCAGGCAGCGCTGATCCGCCGCGTGCGGCCGCCCGAGCCGTATCACGGCAAGGGCATCCGGTACCGCGGTGAAGTGATCAAGCTGAAGGCCGGGAAGACGAAGGGTCGCTGATGTCCAGCATCAAGACCAGGCAGGCCGCTCGCGTTCGACGTCACACTCGTGTGCGCCGTCGCGTTGCCGGTACGCCGGAGCGTCCCCGCCTGGCGATCTTCCGGTCCAACCAGCACATCTACGCACAGGTCATTGACGACGCTGCGGGCCGCACGCTCGCTTCTGCGTCGGACATGGAGAAGGACCTGCGCGCGGCCGAGGAACCGAAGAGCGCACAGGCCCGCCGGGTGGGTGCGCTGATCGCGCAGCGCGCGAAGGCCGCAGGCGTAGAGGCTGTGGTCTTCGACCGGGGTGGGTTCCGCTTCGCCGGCCGGGTGAAGGAACTCGCTGACGCCGCGCGCGAAGAAGGGCTGGTGTTCTAATGGTGCAGGCTCAGGGTGGTCCGGGCCCGCGCCGCGGTGGGGGCGGTCCTGGCGGCGGCGGTGGCCGTGGCCGTGGTGGCCCCGGTGGACCGGGCGGCGACAACCGAGGCCCGCGGCGTGACCGCCGTCGTGGCGACGAAGACGACACGCCGGAGTTCATCGAGAAGGTCGTGTTCATCAACCGCGTGGCCAAGGTGGTCAAGGGCGGACGCCGCTTCTCCTTCACGGCCATCGTGGTCGTAGGTGACGGCAAGGGCCGCGTCGGGTTCGGCATGGGCCGTGCCAACGAGGTGCCGGAGGCCATCCGCAAGGGCGGCGTCATCGCTCGTCGAGCGATGTTCCGAGTGCCGATGAACGAGGGCACGATCGCCCACGACACGATTTCGCACTTCAAGGCGACCCGTGTGCTGATGCGCCCGGCGCGCCCCGGTACCGGCATGATCGCCGGCGGTGCCGTCCGTGCCGTCATGGAGGCGGCGGGCGTCAGCGACATCCTGACCAAGACCTACGGATCGCGTAACGCGGTCAACGTGGTGCGTGCGACCGTGGACGGCCTGAAGCAACTGCGGGACCCGCAGCAGGTGCGTCGAGCCCGTCTCGCCGCGGCCGCCGCGCCGAGCGCATAAGGAGTCGGGCGATGGCAAAGCTGCGCATCACCTGGACAAAGTCGTCTATCGGCTATTCCAAGGACCAGAAGGCGACCGTGCACGCGCTCGGCCTGAAGCGACTCCACCACCAGGTGGAGCAGGAAGACACGCGTGACGTTCGTGGCATGATCGACAAGGTGCGACACCTCGTCGTGGTGGAGGAGGTCCAGTAATGGACCAGCACACACTCCGGCAGCCGGAAGGCGCCAAGCACGCTCGCAAGCGGGTCGGTCGAGGTAACTCGTCCGGCCACGGCACCACCGCGACCCGCGGTGCGAAGGGCCAGCGCAAGCGCGGCACCGTTCGCCCCGGTTTCGAGGGTGGACAGATCTCCGTCGTCCGTCGTGCGCCTCGTCTGCGCGGGTTCAAGAACCCGACGCGAGTAGAGTTCATGCCGGTCAACCTGAGCACGCTCTCCGACCGCTTCGCGGCAGGGGCGACTGTCGACGGCGTGTCACTCGCCGCCGCGCGTCTCATCGACGATGCGAACAAGCCGTACAAGATCCTCGGCCGAGGCGAACTCGCCCACGCGCTCACGGTCACGGCCCCTCGTATCTCGGAGAGCGCTAAGGCCGCGATCACGGCCGCCGGTGGCTCGTTCACCGAGACCGCGCCGGCGGACCACACACCGCGTAACCGCGTGCACCTGCGCAAGGCTGGGAACTAGCCGATGTCGTTCGCCGGGACGTCTCAGCGGCGCGAAAGCGCCAGGCCGCGTCTGCTACAGGCGGGCATCGATGCGTTCGGCCAGCCTGACGTCCGCGCGAAGATCCTCTTCATGCTGGCGATGCTGCTGGTCTTCCGCTTCGTCGCGCATATTCCGGTGCCCGGCGTGGATCGAGACCAATTGCAGCAGACGTTCGACCAGAACGCCGTGCTCGGCTTCCTCAACATCTTCTCCGGCGGCGCGCTGCAGAACCTGTCCGTTGCCGCCCTGGGCGTCTACCCGTACATCACCGCAACCATCGTGATGCAGCTGGCGACCCCGCTGATCCCGCGCCTCCAGGCGCTGGGGCAGGAGGGTGAGTCAGGCCGGCAGCGCATCCAGATCTACACGCACTGGATTACCGTCCCGCTCGCCGCGTTCCAGGGCTACGCCCAGCTGCTGCTCATCCAGCAACTGGGTGGTGTCACGGACATCGGCTTCACCGGCGGGAACGCGCTCCCGACGATCGCGACGCTGTTCTCCATGGTCGCAGGGACGATGTTCCTGGTGTGGCTGGGCGAGCTCATCTCCGAGAAGGGGATTGGCAACGGTATCTCGATCATCATCCTCGGCGGCATCGTCGCCGGGATTCCCAGCCTCATCGGACGCGGTGTGCTCACTGGCACTGGCGCCGCCGTCGGCGGTCTGCTCCTGCTGACCACCATCGCGCTGGCGGTGATCGCGCTGATCGTCCTCTTCCAGGAGGGTCAGCGCCGGATCCCCGTGCAGTACGCGCGATCCACGTTCCGCGGTGGCCGGCTCTACCGACAGCAGGGCCAGTCTCACATCCCGCTGCGGGTGAACTCCTCCGGCATGATCCCGCTGATCTTTGCAACCTCGATCATGATCTTCCCGCCGATCTTCTTTCAGTTCGTCGCACAGACCGCAGACGTAAACTGGATCTCGAACGTCGCGAACAACCTGCAGGCCTGGCTGTCACCCACCGGGCTCCTGTACTGGGGTGGGACATTCATCCTGGTCGTGGGATTCACGTTCTTCTACACGATGGTGACCTACAGCCAGCAGAACCTTGCGGAGAACCTGCAGCGGCAGGGCGGCTTCATCCCCGGCATTCGCCCGGGACGCCCCACGCAGGAGTACATCATGCGCGTCCTGGTGAGGATCACCTGGGGCGGCGCGCTCTTCCTTGGCTTCATCGCGGTGCTGCCGTTCCTGGCCACCCGCCTTACAGACGTGCAGGCGCTGCAGATCAGCGCCACTGGCTTGCTCATCGTCGTGGGCGTTGTGATCGACACCATGCGCCAGATCGAAGCGCAGATGATGATGCGTAACTACGAGGGGTTCATTTCCTGATGCGGCTCATCCTCCTTGGACTCCCCGGCGCCGGCAAAGGCACCCAGGCGAAGATCCTCGCCCGGGACAAGGGGCTGCTCCATGTTTCTACCGGTGACATGTTCCGCGAAGCGGCTGCCGAGGGCACTGACCTGGGCAAGCAGGCGCAGGAGTATATGTCCGCCGGTAAGCTCGTCCCCGATGAGGTGACGATCGGCATGCTGCTGGAGCGGATCTCCAAGCCTGACGCCGCAGCCGGCCTGATGCTGGATGGCTTTCCTCGCACGATCCCGCAGGCGGAGGCGCTGGACGCCGCACTGGCGAAGCAAGGCTCCCAGATCGACGCCGTCCTCTACATGGTGGTCCCGGAGCCGGAGCTCATGGAGCGGCTGACCGGGCGCTGGTCCTGCGGGGCCTGTGGGGCGATCTATCACACCCAGACCAAGCCGCCCAAAGCTGCGGGGGTCTGCGACGAGTGTGGTAGCGCCTTGAGCCAGCGCGCAGACGACCAGGCAGACACCGTGAAGGCGCGTCTGGACACCAACCGCGCATGGACCGAGGCCCTGGCCGAGTACTACGGCAAGCAGGGCAAACTGCACGAGGTCGACGGCACGGGCGATCCCGGCGCGATCACAGGACGACTGCTCGGTGCCCTTCAAGGGGTGTCGGCAGAAGGTCAAAGGGCGTAGACTGAAATGTCTGTCGAGTTGAAGTCAGCCCGCGAGCTGGAGGCCATGCGCCTGGTTGGGCGCATGAACGCTGAAGTGCGCGCGATCCTGGCGGCGGCAATCCGCCCCGGGGTGACTGGACTGGAACTCGACCGGCTGGCGAAGGAAGCCATTGCCGAGCGTGGTGCCGAGCCGACGTTCGTCGGGTACGCACCGTTTGGGAAGCCGCCCTATCCGGGCGCGATCTGTTTCTCCGTCAACGAGGAACTGGTCCACGGCATTCCGAACGACCGCGCGCTGCAGGAAGGCGACATCGTCAGCATCGATCTGGGCGTGACGTACGGCGGGTTCGTCTCCGATGCGGCCTTCACGGCCGCAGTGGGTGCGGTCCCCGCAGAGACGCGCGGCCTGATGGATGCGACCAGGCAAGCGTTGTGGGCGGGCATCGAGGCGGCGAAGCCGGGCAACCGGCTCGGAGACGTCTCGGCCGCCATCGGCGCGTGTGCGGAAGGCACCTACGGGATCATCCGCGGCTACGGCGGTCACGGCGTGGGCCGGAAGATGCACATGGAGCCGCACGTCCCGAACTTTGGGGCGCCGGGCAAGGGACTGAAGCTGATGGCGGGGATGGTCCTCGCGCTGGAGCCGATGTTTAGCCTGGGCGACCCTGACACGGAGGAAACCGACGACGAGTGGACGGTCGTGATGAGCGACGGATCACTCTCGGCGCATTTCGAGGAAACGATTGCGATCACAGAACACGGCCCGGAGGTACTGACCCGCATCGATTGATGCGGGCGCTATGACCAGAGGACGAAGACCCGCTCGCGGCCCGAGAGAGCCCAAAAAGGAAGTCATCGAGGTCGAGGGCGTCATCCGCGAAGCGCGACCGAATGCCATGTTCGATGTTGAACTGGCCAACGGGCACCACGTGCTGGCGGGGATCTCTGGCCGGATGCGGATGAACTACATCCGGATCGTGATCGGTGACCGAGTGTTGGTGGAGTTGAGCCCGTACGACCTGACTCGCGGCCGGATTACTTACCGGTTCCGTTGACCAGGGAACAGTTGAGGAGAAGCCGATGAAAGTGTCGGCATCAGTCAAGCGGCGCTGTGACAAGTGCCAGATGATCCGTCGCCATGGGCATGTGCGGGTGATCTGCGTCACCAAGAAGCACAAGCAGCGGCAGGGCTAGGAGAGCGCCATGGCACGCATCGCCGGGGTTGATATCCCTCGGGACAAGCAGGTGGCGTTCTCGTTGCCGTACGTGTACGGCATCGGTCGCCCCACCGCGCTGAAGATCCTCCAGCAGACCAACATCCAGCCCACCACCATGGTGCGGGATCTGACCGACGACGAAGTGTCGCGGCTCCGCGCAGTGGTCGAGGGCGAGATGATCGTGGAGGGTGACCTCCGCCGAGTGGTGCGCGGGAACATCCAGCGCCTGCTCGAGATCAACTGCTATCGAGGCCAGCGGCACCGCCGCGGTCTGCCGGTCCGCGGTCAGCGGACCAAGACGAACGCGCGCACGCGGCGCGGGACGAAGAAGACTGTGGCTGGCAAGAAGAAGGCCGCCAAGAAGTAGTTCGGGCTAGCGACAAAGGCGGTTCGGTATGGGCCGAGCACGACAACAGCAAGCGGCGAGTCGAGCGCGACGACGCGAGCGGAAGAACATTCCGCGCGGTCGGGCGTACGTGTCGTCCACGTTCAACAACACGATCATCACGATCACCGACCCCAACGGGAACACGGTGGCGTGGGCGAGTTCTGGCGTGGCCGGATTCAAGGGCTCTCGAAAGAGCACGCCCTACGCCGCACAGCTGGCCGGCGAGCGCGCCGCCCAGTCTGCCATGGAGAACGGCATGCGCGAGGTAGACGTCGCGATCAAGGGCCCCGGTCCAGGTCGTGAAGCTGCCGTGCGCGCATTGAGCGCCGCTGGACTGCGGGTCTCCTCGATCCGTGACATCACCCCCATCCCGCACAATGGCTGCCGCCCGCGGCGCCGGCCGCGGACCTAGGAAGCGCAGGAGGACGTATGGCTCGCTATACCGGGCCCAAGTGCCGGAAGTGTCGTCGCTACGGGGTCTCCCTGTGCGGTACGGCAAAGTGTGCGCTTCTGCGGCGGCAAAACCCGCCGGGGCCGCGTCCCACTCGCCGTCGGAAGATTTCCGACCGCGGTCAGCAGCTGATCGAGAAGCAGAAGGTGCGCTTCGCTTACGGGCTGATGGAAGCGCAGTTCCGCCGTTATTACGACCGCGCCACCAAGCGCGAGGGTGTGACCGGTCACAACCTGATGCAGCTGCTTGAAGAGCGGCTGGACAACGTCGTGTACCGCATGGGATTCGGGGCCACTCGGGCGCAGGCGCGCCAGATTGTCACCCACGGCCTGATCGCGGTGGACGGCAAGAAGTTGAGCATCCCCAGCGCGCATGTGCGCAAGGGACAGGAGATCGCGTTCACCGAGCGCGGCAAGAAGAGCGGCTTCTATGGGATCCTCAAAGAGGAGATCAAGAGCCGCGACGTGCCGTCCTGGGTGGAGGTTGACCGGAACGTGGTCACCGGCCGCATGGTCAGTGAACCGCAGCCCGGCGACTGGGAAGCGCACTTCAACCCGAGCGCCGTCATTGAGTACTACTCGCGCTAGTCGCGCGTAACTGAAGTGCTCGTCGCCCCGGTGCGCCGGGGCAGGAGACGAGAGAGGTGCCGTTTGGCCGACCTGCTGCAGCCCACGATTTCGATCGAGAGCGAAGAAGAGGACTACATCCACCTGGTGGCGGAGCCGCTTGAGCGCGGCTACGGCACGACGCTGGGCAACGCCCTGCGCCGCGTCCTGCTGTCCTCGCTCCCAGGTGCTGCGATCACGTCCGTCCGCATCGAGGGCGTGGAGCATGAGTTCTCCACCGTCCCCGGTATGAAGGAAGATGTGACTGAGTTCCTGCTGAACCTGAAGGAAGTGCGCCTGCGCGCCTTCGCAGACCGCCCTGCCCGCCTCTTCCTGGAGGTGAGTGGTGAGGGTGATGTGACCGCTGGCCAGATCCAGGCCACCGCCGACTACGAGGTGGTGAACCCGGAACAGCGGCTGGCGACGCTGGACTCGCGAGACGCCACCCTGGTGGTGGACCTGAACGTGGAGTCCGGTCGTGGCTACCTTCCGGCAACTCACGGCGAGGGCCTGCCGATCGGCGTGATCCCCGTGGACGCGCTCTTCAGCCCGGTCCGCCGCGTGAACGCGAAGATCTCCAACACGCGTGTCGGCCAGGACACGAACTACGACCGTCTGGACCTGGAGGTCTGGACGGACGGCACGCTGGACGGCCAGGCCGCCGTGGCGCTGGCGGCGGAGGTGCTGCGCGAGCAGTTCGCCCCGTTCCAACTCCTCGGCCGTTCCGCGTCCATGGTTCTGGACACGGTGTCGCACGAGGACACGCAGCCGTTCGAGGGGTACGACATGCCCATCGAACAGCTGGACCTCTCCGTGCGGGCCTACAACTGCCTTAAGCGATCCGGCCTGATGACCGTGGGTGCGGTTCTCGAGAAGAGCGAGGAGGAGCTGATGGCCCTCCGAAACTTCGGCGAGAAGTCGTACCTGGAACTTCGCGACAAGCTCGTCGGACATGGCTTCCCGGCCCCGCGCGCGGAGGCTCGCCGCGGCGACGCCCCCGTGTCCTCGGCCTCGACTGCCGTGAGCGACGACACCGATGACGATGGTGACGACGCCGAGGACGAAGACGGCGAAGTCAGCGCACTGGGTGCTGCCCTCATGGAAGCACTCAAGGAGCAGGCCGGCCGCAAGGACTCCTAACGGAGTCCTGCCCCGGCAGCGAGAGGGACTGGAATGCGACACGGGAAATCCGGCCGCAAGTTCGACATGCCGACGTCTCAGCGTCAGGCCATGTACCGCACGATCACCGCTGCGGTGATCAAGCACGGCGGTGTGCAGACGACGGAGCCTCGCGCGAAGGAGGCCCGGCGACTGGTGGACAAGATGATCACGCTGGGCAAGCGCAACACGGTGCACTCGCGCCGCATCGCGCTCGCCTTCATCGACGATCGCGATGTGGTGCAGCAGCTGTTCGACGACGTGGCGCCGAAGTATGCGACACGTCCCGGCGGCTACACCCGCGTCATCAAGCTGGGTGAGCGGAAGGGCGACGCGGCGCGCATCGCACGCGTGGAGCTCGTCTAGCGATGGAGACGGACGAGGGGCGGCGCGTAGCGCTGCTCCTCGAGTATGACGGCACAGACTTCGCGGGCAGCCAGGTGCAGCCCGGGAGGCGGACGGTCCAGGGGGCGCTGGAGCAAGCCCTGGGAGAGTTCACCGGCGAGCGCGATCGGATCGCGTTCGCGGGGCGCACGGATGCCGGCGTGCATGCATCGGGACAGGTGGCCGCGCTGAGCACACGCTCTGCGCACAGCCCGGCCACCTTTCGCGATGCGCTCAACCACTTCCTCCCGGAGGATGTGGTGGTGCGAGCAGCGGCGGAAGTCCCGGGAGACTTCGACCCCAGGCGTCATGCCCGGTCGAGGGTCTATCGGTACCGAGTCGAGGATGGCCTCGGAGCGGTGGGGCGTTCGCCGCTGACGCGGCGGGGCGCCTGGCAGGTGGAGCGTCCGCTGGACGTCTTGGGCATGGCAACGGCGGTAGCGCTGTTGCCCAGGGAGGCGCGGGGCTGGTCGGCGTTTGCCGGCGCGGTACCGGACGGCTACCCGACGGTGCGGACGTTGCTCGACGCTGCGGTCGGGCGGGGCGCATCGGGAGCGGTGCTGGTGATGCTGGAAGCGGATGGCTTCCTGCCCCACCAGGTGAGGATGACTGTAGGCGCGCTTCAGCGCGTGGGGGCCGGCAGGCTCTCGCCGCAGGAGTTCGCGGGACTGGTGGACGGCCCGCCCGGCACTGCCGGACCAGCCGCGCCACCTCAGGGACTGATGCTGGTGACCGTGCGCTATGCGCCCGGCACTGTCGACTTTGATAGTGGCGACTTGGGGCAATGAGATGACGACGACGAAGACCACCTACCGGCTGCGCGAGGCGGACCTGGACCGCCGCTGGCACGTGCTGGACGCCGCGGACCGCCCCCTGGGCCGTCTGGCGAGCGAGGCTGCGCGGCTGCTCCAGGGCAAGCACAAGCCGACGTTTGAGCCGCACATGGCCATGGGCGACTTTGTCGTCGTGGTTAATGCGAAGCAGGTCGCCCTCACCGGCAACAAGCGCGAGCAGAAGATCTACTACCGGCACACTGGCTACCCCGGTGGTCTGCGTGAGCGCTCCTTCGACCAGCAGATGGCGAAGGATCCGACGCGGATCGTGGAGAAGGCCGTGAAGGGCATGCTGCCCTCCGGCGTCCGCGGCCGGGCGATGCTGCGCATGCTGAAGGTGTATGCGGACTCGACGCACCCGCACGTCGCGCAGCTGTCCGCGGGCACCGGCGCGCGCGCCAAGAAGCGCGCCGAAGAGGGCCCGAAGGTGCGCACCAAGAAGACCACGGCTGCCGCCGCCGCGGCCGGCAACGGCCTCGAAGGTGCGCTGTCCAAGTACAAGCGCGAGGAGCTGGACGTAGAAGCCCAGCGCCTCGGGATCACGATCGAATCCGGGTGGAAGAAGCAGGATGTGATCGACGCGATCCAGTCCCGCTACGACGCGTAGGAGTCCGGCATGACCACTGACCAGCACTATTACTATGGGCTCGGACGCCGCAAGACCGCCGTCGCGCGTGTCCGCCTCTACCCCGGCGCGGGCAACGTGACGGTGAACGGCAAGCCTGCCGACGCCGTGATCGTCAACGAGTTCCAGCGTGCGGACATGCTCCGCCCGCTGGCCGTGACGGAGACGGACCACGCCTTCAACATCCAGGCAAAGGTCGCCGGCGGAGGCATCAGCGGCTGGGCCGGCGCCATTCGCCAGGGCATCGCTCGGGCGCTTGTCGTCGCGGACGAGGGCAACCGTCGCCCGCTGCGCGCGCAGGGCCTCCTCACCCGCGACCCGCGCGTCAAGGAGCGCAAGAAGCCGGGCCTGAAGCGTGCCCGTAAGGCCGCGCAGTTCACCAAGCGCTAGCCAGCAACGCGACCTTTGAGGTCACGCGAGTACGACGACAGCCCGCCGCAAGGCGGGCTGTTTCGTTGTGGACGCACCAGGCGGGTTCCGGGCTCCGGACAGCGTCGCTTACAGCCGCCCGTAAGCGCGGAGCGTCTTCAGTGCGAGGATTGTCATCACGCCGCGCCACTCGATGGTCGTCGCGGGGTTCCACCGGCCCCACCGGAACCACCAGCCGCCATCCGCATCCTGCGCGCCGGCGAGCGCTTCGAGGTCACGTTCGATCTCGGCGTCCGTGAACCAGCGACGCGCGAGGCTGTGCGGCGTAGGAGCGTAGTCGAGCGGGGTATGGACCTCGCCCGGCTGGAAGCCGGGCGGGATGCGCACGTCCGAGATGTCGTTCAGATCGAACGCGACCAGGCGGGCCTTCCGCACCACCGCACCCAGCCGTTCCGCCTGCTGTTCAGCGCGGGCGCGATCCGAGGCGTGGTTAAGGAACGAGACCGCCTGGTGGACCTCGTAAGGGAATGTGTGCTGGATCGCCTCGATCTTGGCCCAGCAGAACTCGATGGCACGCGGGAGCCAGGCAGCGTCGACGCGGTGCTTCAGGAGATAAGCGACCAGTTGGCCCGTCGGAATGAGTGAACCATCCGGCGTGGCGCTGCTCTCGAAGTCCCACCATGGCGGTCGCGGAGCGTCCGCGATGGATGGCAGGACGTTGGGAATGCCCCCGTTCGGCCCGGCGATCGTGCCGAGGTAGTCGATCGCCGCGCGACCTACGGGATGCGCGAATGCTCCGAGGTCATCGAGCACCTCGAACGCGCTGAGGATGTGCAGGGGCTGGCTGGCGGAGCCGCGGCCGTCCGGCTCCAGCGCATGCCCGAAGCCGCCATCCGCGTTCTGGTAGCCGCGGAGCGCATCGATCACCGGCTCCGCGTCGCCGTTGGCGAACAGGAGCTCCCAGCGACGGCGCTCAACGAGCCGCGCGTTGCGGAGCATGAAGTCCTCGGCCGCGTGGAGGTCAGCAGGCATCGACTTCACCTCCGCTTCAGGATCGTCGCCGCCGATGCGAGCGCAGAGTCCCGAATGACACTGCGGCTAACGCTCCTGCGCGAGCACCCGCTTCAGACGGTCCATGATCGTGAGCGGCGCAGGATCGACGCCGCGCAGCAGGCCCAGGTAGTACGACGTCCACGACCCGAGGGCACACGATGCCAGGATCGCTTCGATGGGGGTTGCGCCGCCAGCGTCCGCGATCTGTACGCTGCGCCCGGCCGCCAGCATCATCTCCGCGGTCTGCGCCACACGCAGGCTGTTCCGAGGGTGCACGGGCGGCGCGTCCAGCAGGATGAACCGCAGCGGCCCCACGTCGGCGCCCGCGCGGGCGGCGGCTTCCAGCTGGTTGTGGTTGAACTCGGGGATGCCGTACGCGGCAGCAACCTGCTTCGCGTTCTCGCTCATCTCGCCCGCCCAGCGGCGTGCGGCCACTTCGAGCATGTCCGCGCCTACGATCGCCGGCACGCCACCATGGAGCCATGCCGCGAGCGTCTTGGCGCGGTTGAACGCGGGCTCCAGCCCGTAGTCTGCGGTTGCGCGTTCCAGCGCGACGAAGCCCGCCTCGACCTGCTCGTCGTTGATGTCGAGGATGCCGATGCGGCGGAAGAGGGCAAGCGGGATGAAGACGCCGAAGCCCAGCCCGGTGCGCGGTGGGCCGGGCCACTCGTAGGAGATCACCGGCATGCCCGCGGCGCTCGCCCGCCGGGCCAGCAGTCCGCCGGTCGTGATCGCGATGCCCATGGCACCGGCGACAACGACCGCGTCGAATGCGGCGAGGGTCTCCTCGGTGTTGCCCGAGAACGAGGTGAGGATCACCAGCGTGTCAGGCGTGAGCGGAGGCAGGTGGTAGTTCCGGACGACACTCACCGGTGTCGGTCCCAGGAGCGACGCCAGCGTGGACACCACATCCGCACCGATCGCGGATCCACCGAGGCCGGCGAGGATCACGCGGTCTGGTGTGCGGATGGCGCCGTTGAGGTCCGCCGCGAGACCGAGCGCCCAGGCGTCGCGCGCCTGTTGCGGCAGCGCCTCCAGCAGTCGATGGAAGCCAGTGGGGTCAACCTGCTCGCGCAGGGCGCGGTCGTCGAGCTTGGAGAGCGGGTCGGTCGTCACAAGGCCACTCCTGCGATCTCCTGGCCGACCGCGAGTGCTTCCTGCACCTGCTCGGAGGAGGGCATCTCAGCGTAGATGCGCATCAGGGGTTCCGTCCCCGAGAAGCGCAGGAGGAGCCACCAGCCGCCCTCCAGGTTGAACCGGTAGCCGTCCACCTCGTCCCGGCCGATGACCTTCAATCCGGCGATGCGGTCGGGCTCATTCGCCTGCACGTTGGCTTCGATGGCGTCGCGTTCCTCGGGGCGGATCGTGACATCCACGCGGTCGTACTCGTGCGCGCCGACCTTCTCGTACAGCTCCGCGAGCAGCTCGGATGGGCGCTTACCGGTGCGGGTCATGAAGTCGAGGATGAAGAGCCCGGCCAGCAGTCCGTCGCGTTCCGGGATGTGTCCGCGGAACGCTGATCCGCCGGACTCCTCGCCTGCGATCAGGGCGTTCGTCTCCATCATCTTCTGGCCCAGGTACTTGAAGCCGACCTGTGTCTCGTGCACGGGGCAGCCATACAGCTCCCCGAGCCGGTCGACCATGCGTGTCATCGTCACCGATCGGACCAGCGGGCCACGCTCGCCGCGTACTTCCAGGAAGTAGTACACGAGGAGGGCGAACGTCTGGAGCTGGGTGATGAAGCGTCCATGCTCGTCGATGAGCCCGAAGCGGTCAGCGTCGCCATCGGTCGCGAGCCCCACGTCGTAGCCGCCGTCGGCGATGAGCTCCATCGATTCTTTGAGGTTGGACGCGATCGGCTCGGGCGCGCGGAGGTTCGGGAACGACGGATTGCGCTCGCCGTGGATCTCGCGGACTGATGTGGTGCCACCCTGGAGCAGCTTGGGCATCCACCCCTGCGCCGCGCCGAACATCGGGTCGATCAGGACGTTCCAGCCCGCAGCCTGGATCGCGGGTGTGTCCACGAAGGCTGCGAGTGCCTTCAGGTACGCGTTGCGGACGTCGATCCGTTCGACGTGCCCGGATGCCTCGGCCTCGCCGAGCGCGACCGACTGCACGCGCCCTGAGGACACGATCGCCGGGATGGCGTTCTCGATCGCAGACGTGATCTCCGCCGGGGCTGAGCCGCCGTAGTACGGCTTCACCTTGAACCCGTTCCAGCGGGCGGGGTTGTGACTGGCAGTGATCATCACGCCACCGCCGGCCGCACGGTCACGCACGGCCCAGGAGAGGGCAGGCGTCGGGACGAAGGAACTGGTGAGCGCCACGTGGATATCGTTGCCTGCCATCACTTCCGCGACAGCACTGGCGAACGTGCCAGAGAGGAAGCGCGTGTCGAATCCGACCACGACGCCCTTGCTCGCCTGCTTTTCGCGCTTCAGCCACTCTGCGGTGGCCTGCGCGACCAACCGCACGTTCTCGAAGGTGAAGTCCTCGGCGATGACGGCGCGCCAACCGTCCGTGCCGAACTTGATGTTCGGTGTGGTCATCGGGTCGCCGCCGTTTCTGAGTCAGTCCATGTTTCTGATGGCTCGACAGATGCTCCGTCGAGGGTGTCGCCTGGGGCCACCTGTGCGCCATGCGCGAT
>Ga0172380_10003524_pt1 | contig 21415 bp, 28 predicted proteins | sample Leawe162metaG_FD_119747 | JGI IMG/M metagenome (GOLD analysis project Ga0172380, IMG submission 119747) | Leachate microbial communities from a municipal landfill in Southern Ontario, Canada - Leachate well 162 metaG | ecosystem: Engineered > Solid waste > Landfill > Unclassified | place... | reverse complement strand
ATTTGGTTTTCTGGCGGGGATTATCTTTAGCGGCCGCGACGATTGTTCTCGCGGTAACTTTAGTCGTGCCGGCAGTGCAAAATGGTTGGATTAGCATACCGGAATTTGGAACGGGAAATCCTTTAGCAAATTTTTCTAAGGGAGTGAGAGTGGAAGAAACCGGCGTTCGGGCGTTTGGTGATCTTGGAGGTTCAAGCCAAGGCCTTCTGGGCGCTGAGTCGGATAGTTCTTCGGGTGTCGCCGCGCCGACTGCCTCACCGCAAGCTCCGTCTTCTACTTCCCGCCCGGCTTTGGGATTGGGCGGAGGCGGAGGAACGAACGCCTCTGTGCCGGATATAAAAATGATGCCGCCGCAATACGCGACAAAATATAGCTATGTCTATGTCGGCGAAGATTTTTCTCTGCCCGAGGCAAGCGAAGTCGCGGTTTTGAAACGGCTAAAAAGCTATGGCAGCGAAAATTTAAATTCAGTTTTGGACAAAATTAGTTTTGGACTTTTTGATCCTAGCAAATTGAGCAATGTTAAAGTTCAAACCCTCTCGCTCGCCGAAGATCGGGACGGCGGATATCTTGTTGATTTTAATCCTTACGAAGGAATGGTTTCCATGTATGAAAATTGGCAGAGAACTATGCCGGTAGATTATGGCTCTTTGCCGCGTTTGAGCCAGTCTGATGTGCCCTCTGATGAGAAATTAATTGAGGCAGCCAATAATTTTATGACCCGCTACGGAATTGACCGGGGAAATTATGGCGCGCCAAAAGTTAGCCAGAGTTCTAAACTGGGATATATAAATGTTCCAGCCGCGGATGTTTGGATTCCCGACACGATGACGGTTTTGTACCCCTTGCTTGTAAACGGGAAAGAAGCTTGGGAGCAGGGCGGCTACAGCCAGGTGGGATTTTCCGTGAATATAAATATCAGGACCATGAAAGTGACGAGCCTCTATGGCCTTCAAACGCAAAATTATCAAAGTTCAAATTACGCCATGGAAACGAATAAGGAGCGGGTGATGAAGTTTGCCTTGCAAGGAGACCTCTGGCCCCAGGGAGATTATCCGGTGGAAAATTTTGAAGTGAAAGAAGTGGAAGTAAAGCTCGGCACGCCGGAAATTCAGTATATGAGATATTTTAAATACGCGGATACGGAAAATGACGATCTTCTCGTTCCGGCTCTTGTTTTCCCGGTAATTGATAAAGGCCAGGCGGATGAATATTACAATAAAGAAGTGGTGGTAATTCCGCTGGTGAAAGAAATTTTGGACGCCGCGGAAGCAAACAATACAATTACTCCTCCGGCGATTTTGGAAAGCAAACCGCTTACAGAACCGGCGCTGCCCATGAGAACGGGGAATTAAAAGAGAAAAAGAAAAATATAGGCGCGGGGATTTTTCCCCGCGCTTTTTGTTTAGAAAATAAAAATGGTATAATAAAATTAGTGCGAAATTTATCAGTTTTTAATTTATGAAAAAAATATTCATAATTTTTACCGCCAGTTTTCTTCTGGCTTCAAGCGCCCTCGGCTTTAAGGTGCCCGGCGTTTTTGCCGCGGAAACGAGGTCAATCTTTTTTCCGACCGATCCCTCGGTCACCTTCACCGACAGTTTTGGCGATGCCCGTTATGGACATTCGCACGAAGGTATTGATCTCATGGGCCAAAAAATGATGCCGCTCTATTCGGCGATTGACGGACGAGTGAGCTATATAGTAGAACCCGAAGCTGATTATGGTTATGCCATTACCTTGATAGACCTCGATGGTTATACCTATCATTATTTGCATGTGAACAATGATACGCCCGGAACCGATGACGGTTTGGGCGGCACGGCGAACGCCTACGCCCCGGGCATAGTCCACGGCGCGCTTGTCACAAAAGGCCAGCTTATCGGCTGGATGGGAGACAGCGGCAACGCCGAAAATGTCGGCGCTCATCTGCATTTTGAAATTCGCCTGCCCGACGGCACGGCGATTAATCCATATTTAAGTTTAGTGGCCGCGCGTTATCCCGGCAGTTACAGCGTCGCCGACGCGCTAGGCGAGAGTCCGGATATTAATACCGACAAGAGCCTTGTTTCCATCCCCCCGCCCGTGCTTTGCATTTCCGGATCAAGGTTAAAAGTTTCGACCTCGACCGCGGTTTATTATTGCGGCGCCGACAGCCGGCGCTATGTCTTTCCCAACAACAAAACATATTTCACTTGGTATACAAACTTTACCGGAGTTCTCACCGTCACTCCCGTTCAACTGGCGGCAATTCCTTTCGGAGGGAATGTGACTTTTCGTCCGGGCGTGAAGATGGTAAAAATGCAGACCGATCCCAAAGTTTATGCCGTGGAAAAAGGCGGAGTCTTGCGTTGGGTTCAATCCGGAGAAACCGCCGCCGCGCTCTATGGATCAGACTGGAACAAGAAAATTGAAGATGTGCCCGAGGCTTTCTTTACAAACTATACGATAGGGGACCCAATTTTATCAGCGAGGTTATAAATTTAAGAGGGAGAATTAAAATAAAGCATAGGTGCGGGGATTTTTCCCCGCGCTTTTAGTTCCTTTACTTCAAAGCGATTTTCTGGGATAATTAGAAAAAGTTAAATCAATAGATATGGAAATAAAAAAGAAAATTTTAACGTCAGTAAAAGACAGGCCTTATTTTGTTAAAGGTAATTTTGTGCTATACAACACTGATTGTTTAAAAATTTTAGGGCAACTCCCAGAAAATTCTGTCGATATGATTTTTGCCGATCCGCCGTACCTTTTGTCTAACGGTGGTTTTACCGTTCACGCCGGACGGCGAGTGAGCGTTAATAAAGGAGAGTGGGATAAAAGCAATGGTCCTCAAAAAGATTTTGAATTTCATCGAGAATGGATACAAGCCGCTAAACGAGTTTTAAAGCCACAAGGTACGATTTGGATTAGTGGGACATATCACTCTATTTATCAATGTGGTTTTGCACTTCAATTTACTGGTTTTCGTATTTTAAATGATATTGCATGGTTCAAACCGAATGCGTCCCCGAATTTAAGTTGTCGTTTTTTTACTGCTAGCCACGAAACACTTATTTGGGCAAGAAAAGATCAGAAAGCAAAACACCTTTTTGATTACGCATTAATGAAAAACGGAAAATGGCCAGGAGATTTTTTAAAAAAACCAAATACACAGATGCGTTCAGTTTGGGCAATCGGTACGCCGAAAGCAGCCGAAAAAATATTTGGTAAGCATCCTACACAAAAGCCGGAGGATTTGTTAAAAAGAATTGTACTCGCTAGTACAAAAAAGGATAGTTTAATTGTGGATCCATTTACGGGGAGTTCAACGACGGGGATTCTCGCTCATCTTTTGGGTAGGAAATTTATTGGCGTTGACACCGATCCAAAATTTTTGGATTTGTCGATAAAACGGTTTGAAGAGTTAGATCATAACTTAAAAAATAAATCTATTTAATTATATGGCAAATAGTAAATCGTGGAAAAAAATTTTTGATGATTATAAAATTTTAGATCATGACTTTGATAAGTCGCCATTTTTAATTTCGGCAACACAAATAAAAAGATCGTGTCAAAAGTTTAAAGAGACTGGCGAAAAAGAAGTACGTATTTTATGCAAACAGGATAGTCGAGAAGACAGACCGGATGTCTTTATTAAAAATAATCTTTTTCTACTCCCAATAAAGAACGGACTTTATAATATTATAAAGGGTGAGGGATATGTGGACATTCCCGAAATAAAAAAGGAAGTTACGGTTTATCCTTCAAAAATTGGTTTCCAGCTGGAAACGACAAAAATTGGTGATTCTGAGATGCAGCACCTTGATTACGCCTATGCCGCGAGTTTGATTCGTACTTTTATGGACGATCCTTCGCTTGTACTCACGATAAGGGGCAGAAAATATACACCAGATTTTGAGTTTATGGTTGGTAAACAAAAAATTAAAGTTTCTAGTGTGCAGACAGAAGTTGATGCTGGCTACGAAGGAAAAAAACAGATTGTATTGATTGAGGCAAAAAATTTTAGTGCTACAAATGTAATTATTCGTCAGCTTTTTTATCCATTTAGACAGTGGCAGGAGCGAACAAAGAAGAAGGTTGTCACACTTTTTTTTGATAAAAATCACGGAGAAGATGTTTATTCGATTTGGCAATTTGAATTTACCGATCCGGAAAATTATAACAGTATCAAGTTAGTAAAATCGGGGAAATTTAGGATTTTGGAAAAATGAAGTACGCATCCAGCCGGCGCAGAAATGGTTGAAAGATCGCAAAGGCCGCAATCTCACCAACGCCGACATCGAGCATTATCAGAAAATTATTGTAGTGCTAGTTGAGACCGAGAAGTTGATGAAAGAAATTGATAAAATATTATCTAAACCTGAAATTTGAACAAGAATACTGCAAGGGTGTAACATTTTTAGTTTTTATTCGTCTTAGTAATAAAGAACCGACGGCGGTGATTTTTTTTGCGGCAGAGTTTACGCTATTTGGGGTAAGATATTGCATTTATTTAGCCTCTGTGCTACCATAATTATGGTTAAGTAATTATGTAAGGACAGCTTTTATGAAAATTACCAACAAACAAAAGGAAATTTTGGCCGCGATTAAAGATCTATCTTTGGCTAAGCGAGTTCCGCCGACTTTGAATGAGATTAAGGAATATTTGGGCTATAAAAACACGAGCTCTGTTCAGCGGCACACAGATTCTCTGAAGAAAAAAGGCGCCCTGCTCTCTGACGAACACAAATCGAGGAGCCTTAGGATAAGGGAAAGCCTACAAAAAATGGTAAGTATTCCATTGGTTGGTAATGTTGCTTGTGGCAAACCGATTCTCGCAGTACAAGACATTGAAGCTTACATTCCTTACGAAAGGAGTAAAATTCGTGGAAATTATCAAGATTATTTTTTTCTACGTGCTGCCGGGACAAGCATGAACCGGGCGGGAATAAACAGTGGTGATTTTGTCTTAATTAAAAGACAGAATTATGCCGACTTCGGGCAAAGGGTGGTTGCATTAATTGGGGACGAGGCCACCATAAAAATATTTAAGAAGAAAGACAACGTTTACGTTCTTGAACCGAAATCAACGGACCCAACATACAAACCGATTTATATTAAAGAAGAGGCCATGATCCAAGGCATTGTCGAAGACGTTATAAAAAATAAATAAAATTATAAAATATATTTGTTTCAGTCACGGAAAATTAAAGTCGGATTTTTCTAAAACTGAGTTTAATAATTAATAGCCGAAAGGTAAGAGATTTTATTTATGAACGGCTGGTATGACTTTTTGAGAGACATAGACAAGGTTCCAACCTCTGAGGGAGTTTATCTCCTGGCAGAGACTGCTTCAGAACAAGGAATTGTCTATGCGGGTCGGGCCGACAACCTTCGCGAAAGATTATCGCAACATCCCGATCCAAATAACCCTTGTCTCCAGAGGAAGAACATAAGATTTTTTTCTTATGAAGTGACCACTTTTTCTGAAAGCAGGGAGCGAGCGTTAATTAGTAGGTACAACCCGGAATGTAACAGAACCTAAAAGAACGGCTTGAGTGGAGGATAAATTTATCCCCGCTCAAGCCGCTCCAGTCCTAAATTAATTATAACACGCTAAAACAATATGCCAAAATGCAATTTTGGATGGTCGATGTGTTCGACATGCGCTAACGCCGGCTCCAATCTTTGCCCGCTTGAGAATAATAGAACAATCCAAGAACTGCAACGGCAGATCAAAGAATTGGAATCCAGAGTGTATGATTTAGAATCGAGGGCGTAGTGGCAGTTACGTTCCCAAAATAAAAGGTAAGAGTAGTAACTATAATAATTATTTGTATTATTTATGAACGAAGATAACAAAAAAAGTGAAGTTTCTTGTGGAAATTGTGATGAGTATTTTGAAACTGATGATGATGGCGCGGTGGTACAGCCTTGCCCTCATTGCGGTTCAAACGAAATGGTTAAGGGAGTAAAAAATAAAGATTAAAAATCAATAGAAGAAGGGAGGTGATAAAAATGGCAAAATATAATAGAAATTCCGGTAAACAATGGACTAGTAAAGAGGTCTCTACCTTAAAACAGCTGTCAAAACAGAATACGCCGACAAGGGTTATTGGATTAAAATTAGGTAGAACGCCGGGTGCAGTGAGTAACATGGCTTCCGAAAAAGGAATTAGTCTCAAGCCGATCAATCGTTCTCCGTACGGTAAGAAAAAATAATTTCAAAAGGGATAGAGCGTGCGGATTTTTTTATGTGTCGCTGGATATAGAACATTTGTGAGATCAGTTATTACCCGGTGGGGCGTAAAATTTTATCCAACTCGCGATCGCCGAAATTATTTTCAAAACAGGCTTAATCGCCTGTTTTGTTTTGGTTGACTTAGAAGTAATTTTAGGAGATAATTTAAAGAAAGATAATTGATTAAAGATATGAAATTTTTTTTAAAACGATTATTGGGTAGTTTGTTAGCAATCTTTATTAGTGCAGAGACCCTGCCGTCTGTTTGTAAAAGAGAATGTCTTTTAGAGAAAAAGACTTCCCCGGAGACTCATCGTGCGCAAGACGATTTTGGTTATCCGTTGCAAACAAATATAAGCGCTACCACGACGGCGGAAATCACGGCTAGTGGTCCGACCGGACCAACTAGTCTCTAAAATAAATTGTTGGCGCGAGGCAAAAAATCGTCCGTAAAATTTAAATAATATTTAAACCCCCATGAAAAAACCCTTCTCCCTTTTAATCACCATCATCGTCATCTTTGTCCTCGCCGCGATGGCCTATTGGTTTTTAACTACAGAGAGCAATATCCTCGGAGAAAATAATTTAAACCTCTCCGGAATTTTGGAAAATAATTCAAATCAAAATCTTCCTCCGACGAGTGAAAATGTTTTTGCCACTGACGATTTTTCCCTAAACTATCCCGCGGGCTGGCGCTCGGTTCCGGCCATGACCGGCGTTTCGGCAATGATTGTCAAAGGAAATGAAAATATCACTAATCCAGAGGCGAAGAAAATGAATTTTCAGACATATTTCGCTGTTTCATATGACTCCGCGGAAGGAAAAACTAAAGAACAAGTCGCGGAATATTTAAAAAATGAATTGCGTTCGGCGATTCCCGATGCGGTTTTTTCCCGCGAGAATTTTTTAACACTAAACGGGCGCGAGGCCTACGCCACAGAGGTGACTTTCAAAAAAAGCGGCATTGATTTTCACGTGCTTATGGTTGCCGTATGGGGAGAGGGAAATGATCTTTGGGTACTTTCTTACAATACCCTGGAAGAGCTGTGGCAGAATTATGTTGGCGAGTTTGAAGAAATGACTCAGGCGTTTGTCGTGAAATAGGGTAAGGAGAAAAATTGTTCGTAAATTTATAAAATATGGATTTGCAAGAGTTTAGAAATTGTCATATTAAAGAAAAGTTGAAAATTGACGATGAAAAATTCGGTAAGATTTTTGTTTTTATTGATTTTGCCAATGTGGATAAATGGTTTGACGATGATGTTAGAGATTGGGAAAATAATATTTTAGACGGAGATAAAGAGTTGTCTATTGATTTAGAAAAATTATTTAATTTTGCGAAATGTTTTTCCGAACACGTCAGATTTTATTATGGACATAACCCGCAAAATGAAAAGTCATTGAAGTTTCTCGGTAAAACAAAATATATTTTTGGGGAGAAAATGGTTTTCACGAAACCCATGCAACAGATTAAACACCGCCTGGAAGATGGAGATATAACTACTAGGCGGATTCAGCATGATGGAGAAGGAAATTTTATTTTTTTGCCAAAATGTAATTTTGATGTAGAAATTTGCGTCGATGCCATTCGTCTTTTGGCAAAATATGATACTTTTTGTATTTTTTCAAGCGATGCCGATTTTATCAGTTTAATAAAATTTCTGAAAAATAATCGTAAAAAAATTATATTGATTAAAGGTGGTTTCGTGCAATATCCATTGAAGGCAAATAGCGATTTGGTTATAAACGCACAAGATATAAAAGAAAATCTTGTTCGTATAAAGCAAAAATCTAGCCTTTAGAGCTAGATCTTGCGGATAGTATTCCCGCATCCGCGGGCAGGGCAGTCTTGCGACTACATAACCATAATAACAAGAGTTATCCACATTGTCAAGGATAAAAAATTGTCCTTAAACAATAATTTATAAAAATGAAGAAAAATAAAATCAAAAAAATCGTTAAGAATTTTTACGGCAAAATCGCGGCGGGGAAAAGTTGTGGCTGCAGTTGCGGTTGCGATTCCAAAACTGATAACGAAAAAATATCAAAAAGCATCGGATATTCCGCCAAGGAAATAAAATCTGTCGCGGACGCGAATCTCGGCCTTGGCTGCGGCAATCCCGTGGCCATGGGAAAAATCAAAGAGGGTGATGTTGTTTTGGATTTGGGTTCCGGCGCGGGCTTTGATTGTTTTCTTTCGGCGAAAAGAGTGGGAAGTTCCGGCCGGGTGATCGGAGTTGATATGACAGAAGAGATGATTAACAAGGCGCGGGCTAACGCCAAAAAATATGGTTATAAAAATGTGGAATTTAGATTGGGAGACATTGAACACTTGCCCGTTCATGATGATTCAATTGATATTGTGATAAGCAATTGCGTTATAAATCTTGCCCCGGACAAAGAAAAAGTTTTTGGCGAAGCGTACAGAGTGTTGAAGACCGGAGGCAGAATGTATGTTTCAGATATTGTCTTGCTGAAAAAACTTTCCTTGGCGCAAAGGCGTAATGAAGAATTAATCGCCGGATGCGTTGGCGGGGCACTATTAAAAAATGATTATTTAAAACTTATAAAGAACGCGGGATTTAAAGTTAAAATTTTGTCGGAAGATAAGGATATTAGTAAAAGACAATATCAGGGTGCGGCGTTGGAAAGTTTAAAAGTTGAGGCGAAGAAATAACTTATTAAAAACCATGTCCAAACTTATTTTTGACATAGAAACCATCGGCGAGGATTTTGACGCGCTTGATCTAACCACGCAAGAAATTTTAACTCGCTGGATCAAAAAAGAATCTTCCGGGGAAGATGAATATCGGGTCGCGCTTGATGACTTGAAAAACGGGTTGGGTTTTTCGCCGTTGACCGGGGAGATTGTGGCCATCGGCGTTTTGGATAATGAAAAAAATAAAGGAGCCGTATATTTTCAGGCGCCGGGAGAAAGTATTCCAGAATTTGAGGAAGATGGAATCAAGTTTAAACAAATGACGGAAAAGGAAATGCTCCAAAATTTTTGGGCGGGGGCGGCGCAATATCAAGAGTTTGTAAGTTTTAACGGCCGAAGTTTTGATGTGCCATTTTTGACTGTGCGCTCGGCGGTTCATGGAATCAGGCCCAGCAAGGACTTAATGTCTAATCGGTATTTGAATAGCCAAAAATTTGACGCCAAGCATATTGATTTATTTGATCAACTATCTTTTTACGGAGCCGTGCGGAAGAACGGCAGTTTGCATCTTTGGAGCCGGGCTTTTGGCATAAAAAGTCCGAAGGCCGGAGGAGTAACGGGAGATGATGTTGGCAGATTATTTAAGGAAAAAAGATACGCCGATATCGCGAAATACAATGTCGGCGATTTACGGGCGACGAAAGAACTTTTTGAATATTGGGAAAAATACATCAAGTTTTAATTTTTTTATTTCTCAGAATAGATAATAATCAAATGACGCAACAAGAAGCGCTTTCAATACTTAAAACCGGCGCGAATGTTTTTTTGACTGGCGAGCCGGGGAGCGGAAAAACGCATACGGTGAATCAATACGTAAAATATTTAAATGAGCGGGGAATTGATCCGGCGATCACGGCTTCAACGGGAATCGCGGCGACGCATCTCGGCGGGGTGACGATTCATTCGTGGAGCGGAATAGGAATTAAAACAAAACTGGACAAGCGCGACCTTGGCCGGATTATTTTAAACGAGCATATTGAAAAGCGCGTCCGCCGCGCCAAAGTTTTGATTATAGATGAAGTGTCAATGCTCGCCGCCGGGACGCTTTCCATGGTTGATGTTGTTTGTCGAAAAATAAAACAGAACGCGGAACCGTTTGGCGGCATGCAGATAGTTTTGGTCGGAGATTTTTTTCAGCTTCCGCCGGTTGTAAAGTTTGAGGCGGAGGGCGACCGGCAGGGAATATTAATTGACGAACCCAGGGTTCGTTTTGCGTATGATTCTCCGGCCTGGGGGCAGGCCAAGCCGGCTGTTTGCTATCTTACCGAACAGCATCGTCAAGACGACGGGAGTTTTCTTTCAATTCTTTCATCAATCAGACGAAATGTTTTTTCCAATAATCATCTTCGCGCTCTTGAAACGCGAAAAATAAAACCCAATCAGGCGCCGGATGGCGTACCAAAACTTTTTTCTCTGAATGCCGACGTGGATAGTATTAACAATAAAATGCTCGGGAAAATTTTTGGCGAGCCGCAAGTTTTTGAAATGTCGTCGCAAGGCCCGAGAGCGCAAGTCGCGGCGCTTCAAAAAGGATGTCTCTCACCGGAAACGCTTTATCTAAAAATCGGCGCGGCGGTGATGTTTACGAAAAATAATTTGAAAGAGGGATTTGTTAACGGCACGTTGGGCGAGGTCTTGGGTTTTGATAAAGAGAGCGGCCAGCCGATTGTCGCGACTCGAGACGGAAGGCGGATAAAAGTTTTGCCGATGGATTGGATGGTTGAGGAAAATGGAGAAATTCGCGCTCGGATTACCCAATTGCCGCTTCGTCTTGCTTGGGCGATTACGGTGCACAAAAGTCAGGGGATGAGTTTGGACGAAGCCGTAATGGATCTTTCCGATGTTTTTGAATTTGGGCAGGGCTATGTCGCGCTCTCGCGGGTTCGAAAACTTTCGGGCATTTATCTTCTCGGTTGGAATGAGCGCGCCTTTCGGGTGCATCCGGAAATTTTGGCCAAAGACGAGGAATTTCGCGCTGGCTCGGTTGGGACAGCGGGAGAATTTTTCAAAATGACCCCTGACAATATTTTAGAAGCGCATAATAATTTTATTGGCGCTTGCGGCGGTAAAAATTTATCGGAGCGTCCGGTGTCCGACGAGATATCTTCGGACGAGAAAGTCGGCGGTGGAAGAAGAAGACGGGGAAGACGGGCAGGGAGGAATTGTTAATTGGTAAAATTCTGCCGCGGAGCTTTAATGCAAGATTAATCCAGATTTGTTATAATAATTCTACGTTTAATTAAAATAACTTTACTATTATGCCAAAAAAATTTATTTTTCCCTTACTCATCGCGGCTTTCGCGCTTGTTTTGCTCGGAGCCGGATGTTTTGCGGAAAATCAAAATGGAAATGTTAATGGCAATGCAAATGATAACGCGAATGTTCCCGCGGAATGGAATTATTTGGATTTAAGCAATCAAGGGCTGACCAGGGTGGAGATGAGTGTTTTTAATCAGACCGATCTCACTGAGTTAAATCTCTCGGGAAATAATTTAACCGGGGCGCTTCCGGCAGAATTAAGACAGCTTAAAAATTTGGAAATTTTGAATTTGAGCGGCAACAAATTTACCGGCGTGCCGGCTGAAGTCGGGCAGTTGGAAAAATTGAAAATTTTAAATTTATCAAACAATCAACTGACCGGATTGCCTTACGAAATTGGAAATTTAACGCAGCTCGAAATTCTTGACGTCTCGGGCAATAATAATATTTCCGCGGCCGATTTGGAAAAAATAAGTTCCACTTTGCCGAATACAGAGATTTTGAAGTAATTAATAATTAGTAAATAGAAATTGATAATTGAAATACGTATGTCCCGTTAGAAGCCTATGTGGTTTGTCTATCTTCTTAGAAGCGATAAAACAGGGAAATGGTATACAGGTTCAACTTGCGATTTGAGAAAAAGAATTTCAAGCCATAATGCGAGAAAAAACATAGCTACTAAATTCGGGGCTCCATGGAAATTAATTTATTGTGAAATAAGTTTAAATAGAGAAGATGCTCGTGTGCGAGAAAGATATCTTAAGTCTGGAATGGGAAAACGTTATCTCACCAATCGCTTAAAATTTTTTTTCGTCAAGGGCTTCTAACGGGATATGAACAAAATTTTAGTCGCGCTTATTGTAGTTTTAATTTTGGCAGCGGGCGGGCTTTTCCTTTGGCAAGCTTTTGGAGAGAAAACTCCCGAGCCGGTTTTTTGTACGGCTGACGCCAAACTTTGTTTTGACGGAAGTTATGTTTCAAGAGTCGCGCCGAGTTGCGAATTCGCGCCTTGTCCCGAGCCGGTGGCCTGTACACTCGAAGCCAAAATTTGTCCGGACGGAAGTTCTGTTGGCCGGGTGCCGCCGAATTGCGAATTTTCTCCTTGTCCTTTATCTCCCGGCTGGAAAATTTCGAGTGGCAATGGCTTTGAATTTCAATATCCGGAAACTTTGACGGCAAAATATATTAGTGTTGCTGAGTGGCCGCCGACGGTCACAATTGCCGAGGGAGAATTTTCTTGCGCGGAAACTCCGGCAGAGAGCAGTTTTCCGGCGAGAGTGGCGCGGAGAATGGTGGACGACAGAGTTTATTGTGTTGCGGCTTTAAGCGAAGGCGCGGCAGGCAGCACTTACACAACATATACATATACTACGGCGCGAGACGGAAAATTAATTTCCTTAAATTTCGTTTTGCGCTATCCGCAATGTTTGAATTATGATGATCCAAAACAGAGCGAGTGCGCGGCTGAGCGGGAGACATTTGATTTGGATGGGGTGGTGGACAGAATTGTGGGGACGATAGTGGTTGAGTAACGGATAATGAATAATTATAAAGCAACCCCGCCTTTCACGAAGGGCGGGGTTTTTGTTTAATAATTTTTTTGTGGTAAAATTATAAAATAAAAACAGTTTTAATTTAAATTTAAAAAATAATATGAGCGAACAAAGAGATCGCGAGGAGCCACAAGTTGAAAGCCAGCTAATGACGGAGGGAAAAGTAATTCAAAAAATGCACGAGGTGACCGGTCGCAGTGATCTGGAGATTTGTTCGGAGACAGTTTTGCATGGCAAGCAGGGCGAGGTGAAGAGCTTGGGAACAAAGACCATTTGGAACAAGACGCCGGATGAAAATGGTATATATCACGGGTTTGCTTTTTGGTATGAACCGGCGGAAGGGAAGGAAAATCGTCGGTGGTTTAAAGAGTTTAATAATATGATTTTTAGAGTTGATTGGACCGGAGTGAAAAAGGGAGAAACGATTGAGGAAGACGAAGAAGAGGGTCAGGAAGTAATTGCCGATTGGTAGCGGAGTGCGAGTTTTTGTTTTTTTATGATAAAATTATAAAATAAAAAATTTTAATTTTTAAATTCAGAAAAATCTATGATTAACCTTTTTAAAGGAGGGATAAAAGGTCGGCTCTTTTTAACAATCCGCCGAAGAGGCGGAAACAATCCCGCGAGTAGCGGGGAAGGAGAAAAGAAGATGAAGAAGGGAATCGTTTTCGTAGTGGCGATCATTGGCGCGTTGGTGTTGGTCGGTTGGGGTTGCGGAAAAAATTCCGTGGCGCCCACCGATACAAACTCAGACACGAACGAAGTGTCTGACTCTTCCCAGGACAACACGCCAGAAGTCACGCCTGATGCGACCGGAGAAGTTCCGGCCGGTTGGACGGAGTACGAGAATATGAGGTGGGGTGTGAATTTCATTTACCCCACGGGTTGGCAGTACCACGAGTACGGTGAGACAGTTGAGGGCGAGGAAGTAGTGACGCTCGCCTTCTCAGATCAAGAACTGCCAGGTACCTTGCCGCCAGAACCGTTGTTTCCGATTATGATTTTCCGTGATACTGGGACGGTAGAAAATGCGATGGCGGACTATACGGACGTTGTTTCGTCCGAAGATGTAACGCTCGGGAGCAGAGCAGTAAAAAAAATTATTTACTACTCTAACATTCTCGAGCAGAATGACAGGGTCTACATAGTTCCACTTCGTGATGGCGTCTTGAGGGTGTTTGTGCCGGACGGCACAAGTTACGTTTCCACGGCCGAGAACATGATCGCCAACCTCACCGAGGTAGAGTAGGAAAGGGAAAATGGAAAATCTCAGATGGGGTGTGTTGTGTTTGGTGACCTGGTTTTTGTTTCCACACATCTCAGGGGCAGAAGAATTCTTGTATTTGCCCATCACGAGAACGCCAGTCATTACCGTCGGTTTTTGCGGCTACCGCAATCCTTCGGGTTCTTGCCATGGGGGTATTGACTATGACGTCCGTGATGACGGCGATGGAATCTTTGCTGCCGCGGAAGGCGTAGTCGAGATCGCGGAAGATGGCTGGGTAAATACTTACCACGGAAGACGGGTGTACGGCAATTATGTGCAGATCCGTCACAACAATGGCTACCACACCATCTATGGTCACCTGAAAATAGGAACGCTGGAAGTTGGTGTGGGTGACGAAGTCAGGGCTGGCGAACTCTTGGGGACTGGTGACAATTCCGGCTGGTCAACTGGTTCGCACTTGCACTTTGAAGCCCGCGACGCAAGCGGCCATAAGATTGATCCGTACGGCGAGAGTCCGGCCTACCCGAACTGTGGCGCGAATCGCCTTTGGGTGAATTGTCCGCCAACAGCGTGGGTCGACGAAGACAGCGACGGCGACACGTGGACAGTTTCCGAAGGCGACTGCGACGATACGAACGCGGACATCCATCCCGGCGCGACAGAACTCTGTAACAGCCTGGATGACGACTGCGACAGCGAGACCGACGAAACCTGGCCCTTGATTGGCGACGCTTGCACTTTCAGGCCAACGCCGCTTTGCGAGCGGACGGGGGTCTGGGTTTGTGAGCCGCTTCATCGCGGTACGATTTGCGAAGGCGACCACGAGGTCCGCGCTGAACGCTGCAATTCATTTGACGACGACTGCGATGGCGAAGTTGACGAAGACTGGCCGTTGCTTGGCGTCGCCTGCGAAGGCGGATTTGGCGAGTGCCGGGCGAGTGGGGTTTGGGAATGTGAGCCACTAGTTGGCGGCAGTATCTGTAGCGCGGATATTGGCACGCCCTCTCCCGAACTTTGTGATAGCCTGGACAACGACTGCGACCGGGAAACTGACGAAGACTGGCCAGAGCTTGGGTTGGCCTGTGGAACATCTCCTTGCGGAGGATCTTATATCTGTACCACGGAGGGTCTCTACACAATCTGTGAGGAGATTCCCAGCACGACTGAAGTTTGTGACGGCGTGGACAACGACTGCGACGGCGAGACTGATGAAACTCCGGCTGAACTTGCTTGCGCCGACACGAATGACTGTACCGAAGACGTCTGCTTCTTTGGACTTTGCCAAAACGTTGCCCGCGATCGAGACGGCGACACCTACGCGGATGATCTTTGTGGAGGCAGCGATTGTGACGACTTGAATCCCGCGGCCTGGGAATACATTTACGATCAGCGCGTTCTTGCGGGTGCACTCTATTCAGCCTCAAATTCCCCATCCCTTGTTTGGACTGGGATTGAACTTGGAGTTGCGTGGGTAGATTGGCGTTACTACCCAACCGAAATTTATTTTGCTCGGGTAAACTCATCGCTCACTGAGATCGGGAGTGATGTCAGAATCACAACAGCTGCGGAGCAATCTGATTTTCCAACTCTCGTTTGGACCGGATCGGAATATGCCCTTGCGTGGTCCGATTGGCGTTCAACAATAACTAGAGATATCTATTTCACTCGCATCGACTCAGTCGGTCGGAAAGTCATCGGTGATATCCAAGTAACGGCGGCACTAAATTCTACATCTAGTTATGAACCATCCTTGGTTTGGACTGGGACTGAATTTGGTGTTGTTTTCACAAACGGCGAAAATGGTGACATTTACTTTGCGAGGTTTGCTGCGAGTGGAGACGAAATTGGTTCAGAGCTTGCCATTGCCGCAGATCCAGCCATTCAAGAATGCTGTCCAAAGATGGTTTGGACTGGGACGGCGTATGGTTTGGTCTGGAATGCGTCGGTTTCGGGGGGTCAGGAGGTGCGTTTTAGCCGTTTCACCTCCACTGGTTCGCCAATCGGCGGTGTTACTGTTGTAGAATCGCTTGCCGAGATGGGAGATCCAACCTACCCTGACCTTGTGTGGAATGGTTCAATCTTCTCATTGGTTTGGACTGGCAACACCACAGGCAACTATGAAATTTATCTCGGTAAAGTTAATGAGAGCGGGGCCGTAATTGGTGCGGCGGCACAACTTACTAATACAGTTGATTTGTCTCGTCACCCAACCCTTGTTTGGAATGGCGTAGAATACGGACTTTTTTGGCAAGAAGTATCCAGCACATATGAACGAGGTTATCTCATGCGTGTAGACAGGGACGGGCGCAGGCTTTCTTCTGAAATATTATTTTCCCCTTGCCCATACCATGAGCGGCCATCCTTGGTTTGGACTGGCCACGAATATATTCCCGCCTGGGCTGACTGCCGGGGCCCCGATATGTATAGGGAAATTTTTCTTGGTCGCCTTGGCTGCGGCTGGTAGAAAACAAAGAGCCGAAACAAAACCGTTTCTCGTTGGGGGAGGAGAGACGGTTTTTTATTTTGACTTAGTGCCAATTTTCTGGGATAATGATATAAGATAATTTAACTTTTTTCTATGGAATTCATTCCTCTCATTTCAATCGCCATTGAAGGTCTGGTCGCGCTTCTTTCGGCCGTGGCCGCGTTTCGAGGCCGTTCGTACATGTACGGCCTGGCGTTCACTTTCGCGATCTATGTTTTCTATGATCTTGCAAAACTTTACGGCTGGGGCGTGCCGCAGAACGTGCTTTCAGTAATTTTCCTTGTCGCGACTCTTTCCGCTCTTGCTTCAGTTTGGCAAATTTCTCGGCGGAGATAAAATTATGCTTACGAATTTTGGTCTCTTACTAATTATTTTGGCTTGGATTTTGCAGTTAGGAAAAATGCTTGTCAGTAAAAAAGAAGTTTGGCCGGCTTTTGTCGCAATTTACGCCCTGGGCGTGTTGCTCCTCGTGGTGGATGGCTTTCTCTCTGGGCTTACGACGCTCGCCATTTTAAATTTAGTTTCTTTTGCCGCGGCGCTTGCCGTGTTTTTTGTTTCTTTGCGTAAACGAATAATATAATTTAATATCCAATTTATGCCGGAAATTTTGACCCCACAAATTAAAAAAAATTATTGGCTCTCGGCCGCGAGAATTTTTCGTTATGTTTTCGGCATCGGGCTCATTATTTTTATTTTTGTAGGCGTGCCGCTTTCGACTAGCCAGTCACCGCTTATAATGTTTCTGTTTATAATTACGTTTCCGGTAGCCTTCATTATTGATCCGATTATTCTCGCTGGGCTTTATTTTATGTTCACCTCGAAATTTCGTTGGCGCCTTGATGTGACGATTTTTTTAATTATCATTCTCTGCTTTGTCGGCCTTTATTTTTTGATATATCAAGACAATCAACAGGGGCCGAGTATCAAGGGCGACGCGGTCTTAAGAGTGATGGTGGTCACGGATAAAGATGAACCAGTAAAAGACTTAGAAGTTGATGTCGGAGAAACTGCTGGGCCGCCGGCAGAGGGAGGGTTTGTTAAAACAGATAACGCGGGCGTCGCAACTTTTAATATCAAACCAGGAAAGTACGTTATCTTTTTTAATGACAGCAATTTCCCTACAAATTTGGAACATTCGGATGATACGCCGACAGTCGAAGTTAGCCAGGATAAACCGACTGAACAAAAAATTATTTTGAAAACGAAATAATTTTCCAAATTAAATTTAATGCTTCAAAAACTTGATCAATATTTTAAACGTCCGCTGGGTTTGATTTTAATTGTCGCCTACAAAGGAATTTTTGGGTTAGTGGAAATAGTTTTGGGTTCTCTGGATTTATTTTTAGTCTATGTCGTTCGCCACGTGGCGACCAGTGAATTTATCAGTGTGTGGATTACCAAAGAGCTTGCCGAGGATCCGCAAGATATTTTTATCAATTGGCTGCTTTCGCACGCCGGGTGGGTTAAAAGTTCCCTCGCCGTCGGATGGGTTTTAATTATTTTAGGGGCGATAAAAATTATTTTAGCCATCGGCGTTTGGTATCGTTTGTGGATTGTCCGCGACATCGGCGTAATTTTTTTCTCCGGCGTGGCCGTTTACGGCGTCTATGAGCTTGCGGTTAATTTTTCTCTTTTAAAAATGATTATACTCTTTTTTGATATGTTGATTCTTTTCTATTTTTGGCAGGCTTTGCCTAAACATTTGGGCCCGAGAAAAAAGATAATGAACGGTAATAATTAATTTAAAATAAATTTATGAGAAAAATTATCATCGCGCAGTTTGTCGTTTTACTCTTGGGCACGCTTTTTGCTTGGGGAAATTTTGCGTACGAACTTTATAATTGGTTAAACGCGAGGACTTGCACCCTGGGTTGTCCGACTTATTTTAGCCCAAATCCATTTTTAACGCCGTGTTTTTTTGGCGCGTTGTTTTTTGCCACAGCTTTTATTTTTAGCGCTATACTTTTAAAGAAAAGTAAAAATAATTCTTAATTAATTTTTTTTAATTTAACTACCACGAGTATGCAAAAGAAAATTTTTGTATGCCTGGCAATCGCAGCCATGGTTTTGGTTGTGAGCCCGGTTGGCGCGGCGGAGTTTAGGACCGGAGAAGAATTTGCCTTAGGCAAGGATAAAACAATTTCCGACAATCTTTATACTGCCGGGAGCAACGTAATTTTGGGGGGAAAAATTGAAGGAGATTTTATCGCGGTCGGAGGTACAATTCTTTTCACCGGCGAGGTGAGAGATGATGTGGCAGCGGCCGGCGGGACAGTGAGTTTAATTGGTTTAGTTGGCGGCGATATTCGGGCGGCCGGCGGGACAGTAATGATCGGTGGGACAGTGGGCGGAGAAGCAGTCGTGGCGGGCGGCCAGGTGAGCATTTCGGAAGAAGCAACTTTTGGAAAGAATGTGGCCTTGGCGGGCGGAATGGTGACTTTTTCCGGTGAAACAAAGAGCGGCCTTAAAATTTATGGAGACGAGGCAGTTATTAATGGAAAAATTGAAGGCGATGTTTTTGCTAAAGTTAGAAAATTAACGATTGGCCCTGATGCAAAAATTACGGGCGCGCTTTCTTATGAAGCTGCGGAAGCAGCCCAAATTGATCCGGCAGCGGTGATTGGGGGAGCGGTTGATTTTAAAAAAATTGAGAGTCAGGTAAGAGAAAATAAAAATGCATTTTGGGGAATCTTCTGGGGTGTTTGGCTTTTGAAATTTTTGTCGGTCCTCTTGGTCGGGTTGCTTCTTTATTGGATTTTCCGCCGCCAGACAGAAGAATTTGTTAAAAGAAATTTGAAAGAATTTGGTTGGGATTTACTGATCGGCGTGGCTATCGGGATTTGTTTGCCAATCGCCGCGGTTATTTCTTTTATCACGATAATTGGCAGCGTGCTTGGCGTAGGCGGATTGCTTTTGCACTTTTTCTTTATGGTTTTAAGTCCGGCTTTGGCGGGCATGGCACTCGGAAGTTTGATTTGGAAACTTTTTTCAAAAAAGAAAGAGTTTCACTTTAATTGGAAGACGGTTGTGGTCGGTATTGTACTTATGAGTTTAATCGGATTGATTCCCATTCTTGGCTGGGCTTTCTGTCTTGTTTTTGGCGCGGCCGCTTTCGGCGGTCTATGGGTAGCGCTTTCTCAAATGTTTTTTGAGAAAAGGTAGAGAAGTTAAAAATAAAATAAGGAAAAATTATCGCGTCTGGCTCGCGCTGAGTTTATTTTTTTCACGTCTTTTTTGTGGTATAATGGAAAAATAATCATTAAATGGATAAAAATATGGAAGTTCAAAAAATGAAAGATTTTATGAATCCGACCGAGCTTGAGCAAAAACATACGCCAGTGATTTTAAGGCAGGGAAGTGGCGAAGTTTCGGTGAAGGTCGGGCTCGTGCCGCATCCAACGGAAGAAGCACATCATATTAATTGGATTGAACTTTATCGGAATAAGGCGGTGGTAGAGCGGAAAAATCTTGAAGTTGGCAAACCAGCTGAGATTGTTTTTGAAATTCCGGATTTAAAACCGGAAGATATTTTGATGGCGCGGGAAGAATGTAATATCCACGGACTTTGGGAAAGTGTGTAACTGGTAGATGGTAATTAAAAAATTTATGGAATTTTTAACAACAGTGCCTATTCTTTTTGGCCGGCCAATTAATGTTTGGCTGGGGATTATTTTGGGAGTGCTTTTGCTCTTCCAAATTTATCTCGGCATAATGATGGTGCGCCGCGGCAGAATGAATCTCCTAAAACTCCATAAAATTAACGCGACACTGCTTTTAATTGTCGCTCTGGTGCACGCCTATTATGGTCTGGGAATTTGGTTTTTTAATTTTGGGATAAAATAATTATGTTATGAAGAGTTTTAGCCTAGTATTTTTTGTTTTAGCAGTTTTAATTTTAGCCGGCGCGGGTTGTTATAAAGAAACGTCTACTCCAGCGCCCGAGGCGAACGTGCCGATGGAAAATGTTCCTATAACAAATAACGTTGTTCCGCCGGTAAATGAAAACGCTAATGTTCCGTCATCGGTCAACGTAAATCAGCCCGCCGAAGAGTCTCCTAAAACAGCCACGGTTTTACTTCAGAATTTTTCTTTTAGTCCTCCGAGTGTGACGATTGCCGCGGGAGGAGAAGTTACCTGGACAAACCGCGATTCAGCGAACCACACCGTGACGGGCGAGGACTGGGGCAGCGAACTTTTTGGTAAAGACCAAAGTTTCACCAAAAAATTTGAAACGCCCGGGGTTTATCCCTATCATTGTGTACCGCATCCAAACATGACCGGCCGGATAATTGTAAAATAAATTTATATGGTTAAAAAAATGTGGGTTTGTAACAATTGCGGTTTTATTCATTCTGGCGATAAGCCGCCGAAAAATTGCCCGCGCTGCGGTTCGGAAGCGGGAGAATTTGATTTGATGCCGGTTAAGCCGTCTTCAGAACGGGCTAAGGCCTTAAAGCCGGCGGATTATTTGATTATTAATGGCTCAAAGCACCGTGCACATAATACCAGACTTTTCACGGACATGGTTGCCGAGGTTTTCAAAGAACAAAAAAAATCATATCAGGTAATAAATTTGTCCGAGTATAGAGTCGATATGTGTTGGCATTGTTATTCCATGTTTCAAAATCTCTGCCACGATCCTTGCCGAAATCAAGACGACGACATGAAATATTTTTATACTTTGCTTAAAAAGTGCAAGGGATTTATAATTGTTTCGCCAATAAATTGGAATAATATGCCGGCGCTCCTGAAACATTTTCTTGATCGGCTGACGGCATTACAAAATATGTTTTTGGTGAACGGCACGACGCCGATGCTTGGAAAAACCTGTGGTATAATTGTAAACGGCCACGAAGACGGCGCTTATAAAACGGCTTTTGACATTTTGATGTATTTAGAAAATATGGGTTGTGTTTTAGCCCCATTTGGCATAACCTACACGACGCACGGT
>Ga0172380_10003523_pt1 | contig 21418 bp, 18 predicted proteins | sample Leawe162metaG_FD_119747 | JGI IMG/M metagenome (GOLD analysis project Ga0172380, IMG submission 119747) | Leachate microbial communities from a municipal landfill in Southern Ontario, Canada - Leachate well 162 metaG | ecosystem: Engineered > Solid waste > Landfill > Unclassified | place... | reverse complement strand
TGTCTCTCTCGTATATAGTGAGCCAACGTATGATCAGTTTGTACCGTCTTCACAAATAGTAGAGCAACCAAATACAAAAGAGTCCTGTGTCGCTGTCGGTGGGCAGTGGAATGAAAATACCTATCCAGAAAAAGAGACAAAAATTCGCGGATGGTGTGATCCAAATTATACAAATCAAAAACACTACGAAGAAGCTCGCAAGGTATACGAACGAAATGTGTTTATTACTCTTGTAGTACTTGGAGTAGTCTCACTTATTGTTGGAGCATTTGTCGTGCTTCCAATTCTTTCGCTCTCATTCTCATGGGGTGGTGTGCTCTCACTCGTTATTGCTTCAATGCGATATTGGGGTAATGCTGATAAGGTCCTCAAAGTCGTGATTCTCGCAGTTGCACTCGGTGCGCTCATCTGGCTCGCAGTGAAGAAATTTTCAAAATAATACTCACTCGTAATCATGAAGTCGTACAACCATCAGAAAATTGAAAAGAAATGGCAGAAAGTTTGGGATACAAAGAAAACATATAAAACAGCATCTCCAAACAAGAAAAAGAAATTCTATGTCCTTGATATGTTCCCGTATCCATCTGGTGCGGGTCTTCATGTGGGGCATCCAAGAGGATATATTGGTAGTGATGTGTACGCACGCATGAAGCGTATGAGTGGGTACAATGTACTTCATCCGATGGGGTATGATGCGTTCGGATTACCGGCAGAACAATACGCACTCGAACACAAGATTCATCCACGCAAGGCTGTCGAGAAAAATATCAAAACGTTTCGTTCTCAGCTCGACAAGATTGGATTTTCATATGACTGGTCTCGAGAGGTGAACACAACTGACCCCGAATACTACAAATGGACTCAGTGGATTTTTCTCCAAATGTATCAATCCTACTACAACGCAGAAAAGAAAAAAGCTCGACCTATAAGTGAGCTCGTGCGTACATTTACCAAGACTGACCCATCATGGAAGACACGCACCGAAGAAGAGAAAGAGAAAATTCTCATGAAGTATCGCTTGGCATACGAAGGGTACAGTGAAGTAAATTGGTGCCCCCAGCTAGGCACTGTTCTTGCAAATGATGAAATTGTTGATGGACCAAACGGTGAATTGCTCTCTGAGCGCGGGAACTATCCCGTAGAAAAGAAATCAATGCGCCAGTGGTTCATGCGAATCACAGCGTATGCAGATAGATTACTCGATGGACTAGGTGGCCTAATGTGGCCAGAGCATATCAAGGAAATACAAAAAAATTGGATTGGAAAATCTGTAGATGAAAGTGGTACGACGACGTACACAATGCGCGATGCTATTTTTGCACGTCAGCGATACTGGGGAGAACCGATTCCACTCATGCATAAAAATGGAACGATTATTCCACTCGAAGAAAAGAAGCTCCCGCTTACTCTTCCGAACGTAACATCATACGAGCCTATTGGTACAGGTGAATCTCCGCTTGCAGGGGTTTCTGCGTGGGTGAAAGCAGGGTACGAGACCAACACAATGCCCGGATGGGCTGGGTCTTCGTGGTATTTCTTGCGATACATGGATCCAAAGAATAAAAAAGCACTCGCTGATAAAAAAGCGCTCGCATACTGGCGGGATGTTGATGTCTATATTGGCGGGGCAGAGCATGCGACAGGTCACCTCCTCTATGCTCGTTTTTGGCACATGTTTTTGCACGATATCGGTGTTGTGCCGACAAAGGAACCATTTAAACTTTTAAAAAACCAAGGACTTATTCTCGCATCAGATGGACGAAAAATGAGTAAACGATGGGGGAATGTAATCAACCCTGACGAGATTGTGAAAACATACGGTGCTGACACGCTTCGTGTCTACGAGATGTTTATGGGGCCGTTTGATCAGAGTTTACCATGGAGCACTGAGAGTATTATTGGTTCACGTCGGTTTATTGAAAAGATATGTCGTCTTGAAAGTAAGGTGGTTACGAAATACTCTATTGATTCAAATGATTCAAAATCTATTGATAAGGCGGTACACAAAATAATTAAAAAAGTAAGTGATGATATTGAAGGGTTTGCGTTTAATACTGCAATCTCTGCGATGATGGTCTTTCTCAATGATACTGAGAAGTTTCCTGAGATATCACAAGAGCATTTCAAAAAATTCCTTCAACTCGTTGCACCATTTGCTCCGCATATCGCCGAAGAACTTTGGTGTGAATTAGGTGAGAAAAAATCTATTCACATATCAGCATGGCCAAAATATGATGCTCGAAAAGTTGTCGACGAAGAGATCACGATTGCGGTCTCGGTCAATGGTAAGGTTCGCTCAGAAATCACTATCTCTCGAACTCTTGATGAAGAATCAATCAAAAAACAAGCACTTGCTGATGCTAAAATTTTGCCATGGATAGAAGGCAAGGAAATCCGTCGTGTGATTTATGTTACAGGACGACTTGTGAACATTGTTGCCTAGCGCCATTGCGGTTGTTTCTGGTATAATACAGGCATTATTACTGGTAGCATAAAAACAATGGAATCAAAAAAAATAGAATTTTTTAATAAGCTCTCGTTTACAATATTACTCGCGACAATTTTCACTTCAGTTTTCTTTTTCATACCGTATACTCCGGTAACGCTCGACGCAAGTAAGGGGTTCTTGCTTTCCATTGGTATGGCCCTCTCACTCTTCTTTTGGCTCATTGCTCGTCTTGGTGAAGGAAGATTTTCTTTTCCTAAAGAAAAATTACTTCTCGCTGGTGCGGGAATCGTGCTTGTATTTCTCGTTGCCTCATTCTTTTCTTCTTCGCACTACGTCTCACTTTTTGGGGGTGGTTTTGAGATTGGAACTTTTGGTTCAATGCTCATTTTGTTTATCTTATTTTTCCTCTCATCAATTTATTTTCAAACAGAAAAACGTATCTGGCAGTTCTATGGAGCACTTTTCCTAGGTGCTTTTATTCTTGCTGTTTTTGAATTCGTACATGTTTTTATTGGAGTTGACCGTATGCTCCCAGGCCTTCTCGGGGGTGTAGCTTCTGGTAACCTTGTTGGTAGCTGGAATGATTTCGGTCTTTTCTTTGGACTCGTTGCAATCCTCTCACTCTTTACACTTGAATTTCTACATACTCGCGTATTATATAGAGTTCTCCACTACTTCTTACTCGTTTCAGGGATGTTGTTCCTTATGATAATCAATGTGCCGATTATCTGGTTGCTCGTAGGATTATTCGCAGTGCTTGTATTTGTGTACAATATTTCACTTCAGCAGGCAGAAGTAACAATCGTGCGCGACGGGGACACACGTAAAAAGTTCCCATTCACCGCTCTCATTGTTGTATTTATCTGTCTTATCTTCTTGGTTGGAAACAACTTGATTGGTGGATGGATCTCACAATATGTATCTATCAATAACCAAGAAGTGCGTCCGTCAATCGTGACTACTGCACAAATTACATACAAAGCTCTTCAGCACAATGTGTTCTTTGGGACAGGGCCCAATACATTCTCATCAGCTTGGTCTCTTTGGAAGCCGCAACAGATTACACAGACAGTTTTCTGGAATACTGATTTCGTGAATGGGTTTGGTTTGATCCCAACATTCGTAGCGACAACAGGAGTCATCGGGCTTTTAGCATGGGTTGTCTTCTTTGTCTTTTTCGTCAAAAAGGGAATTCGGGCAGTGAGGATTGCTCTTGGTGATTCACTTTCTAACTATTTTATAGTTACGAATCTCGTTATTTCGCTTTATTCATGGATTTCGATTATTGTGTACACTCCGAACATCATCATGCTCATGCTTGGGTTTGCTTCAACAGGAATCTTGATTGGTATTATGGTGTACAAACAAGAAACAAAAGTTATAAGCTTTTCTTTCTTAACAGATCCTCGTAATAGCTTCTTTTCAATTCTTGGCCTAATGGTCTTTATGATTGGAACACTCTTCCTTACATACGTATATATTGAAAAATTCACTTCAATAATGTATTTCTCAAGAGGTGTAGCACAACAAGGCTCTAGTTTGGAGTCTCTCGTGAAATCAGAACGAATGCTTACAAATGCGATTACTCTCGATAAAAGTGACGTCTACTACAGAACACTCTCACAGGTATACCTCGCACAACTTGGTGCAGTGTTGTCTGATAAATCAATTTCTCAAGATACATTGAAATCAAACGTTCAACAGCTCGTAACGCTCGCTGAGAGTTCAGCAGGGCAGGCCGTGACACAGAATCCACAGCAGTATTTAAACTACGTAAACCTCGGCAATGTCTATAGCGGTCTTGTCCCTCTTTCTGTAACCAATAGTTATGAAAGTGCCCTTGCTGCATACAATAAAGCTCGAGAGCTATCACCACGGAATCCATCAATCTTCTTATCTCTTGCTGATCTTGAATTTAATCGAAAGAACAATACAGGCGCACGAGCGTTTATACAACAGGCGCTTGATATGAAATCAAACTACGTTGATGCAATCTTTCTCTTGGCACAAATCGAAACAGCCGAAGGTAACCTCTCTGGAGCGATAAAGCAAGCTGAGCGTGCTGGAGAATTAAATCCGAATGATTCTACTGTATTCTTCCGACTTGGATTACTCCGCTATAATGCGAATAGCTTTAGCGATGCAGTGAGTGCCTTTGAACGTGCAGTAATACTTAATCCAAATTATTTGAATGCTCGATATTTCCTCGCGCAGTCATATCAGAAAACAGGTAGAACAGCAGATGCTCGTGCACAGCTCGAGTTATTAAATAAACTTGTTCCTGATAATCAAGATATTAAGAACGCTCTTAATAATCTATCTCAAGCACCGGCACCAACCCAAGCTACAACTACAGCAACAAAACAGGTTCCTAAAAAAACAACTCCTCCATTAAAAGAACAGCAATAATTTGAGGGACAATGGTGAAGAAGATTCTGACATTCCTCAATAGAGAGTTCCATGGAGTAAACGAAGCCGCCGTATTGCTTGGCGGTTTTGCGTTTCTCTCTCAGCTCCTCGGGCTTGTTCGTGATCGGGCCTTGGCTCACACTGTTGGGGCCGGGCCTCTTCTTGATGTGTATTATGCAGCGTTTCGTGTTCCGGATTTTCTATATATTTCTATAGGTTCTCTTGCTTCAATTACCGTGTTGCTTCCATTTTTAGTTGAGAAATTAAACGGCGGAGCAGATGATACAGTACGTGCCCGTACCTTTATGAATAGTATTTTCAGTGCATATATGATGTGCATGGTTGGGATAAGTATTATTGTAGCGCTCTGTATGCCATTCTTGGCTTCATATATTGCTCCAGGATTTTCTGCTACTGATAAAGCATTGCTCGTAGACGTCAGTCGCATAATGTTGCTTTCACCGATTTTTATTGGCCTCTCGAATTTAATTGGAACAATTACTCAATTATTCAGACGGTTTTTTGTGTTTTCTTTGTCGCCCGTATTTTACAATCTTGGCATTTTGGCGGGGATAGTTTTCCTCTATCCATCATACGGTGTTCACGGACTTGCTCTCGGTGTTGTGATTGGAGCATTTTTACATGTCGCCATTCAAATACCTGTTATTATTGAGCATGGATTTTTCCCTAAATTTGTTTTAAGAATAAACTGGAAAGAGGTAAAGGATGTTGTACGGTTGTCTCTTCCTCGAACACTAGCACTTTCAGCGAACAGTTTTGCGTTCATTATACTTATTGCGATGGCTTCAACACTTGTTCCCGGTTCTATTTCTCTCTTTACGTTTGCGTATAATCTTCAGTCTGTACCTGTTGGTATTATTGGTATTTCATATTCAGTCGCAGCATTTCCGATTCTTGTGAAATCGTTCTCGATGAAAGACATGGATAATTTCATTGGTCATATTATAAGCGCTGCACGACAAATTATATTTTGGTCACTTCCTGTGCTTGCTCTTCTGATGGTGCTCCGTGCCCAGATTGTGCGTGTCATACTAGGGTCAAACACCTTTTCATGGGCGGATACACGACTCACCGCTGCATCTATCGCTCTTTTTGTGATATCACTTGTGTCACAAGGGCTCGTTCTGCTTTTTGTTCGTGGATATTACGCAGCAGGGAATACAAAGAAACCTCTTTTTGTTAATATCTTTTCGTCCGTAATGGTTGTTGTTTTTGCAAAATTATTCTTATTTATTTTTGCGCGCTATCCTCATGTTCTTTCAGTCCTCGAAAATGTTTTACGTGTGAAAGATGTGCCGGGGACTCTCATGCTCGCATTGCCACTCGCGTATGCCTGTGGGTCGCTCGTCAACTTTTTCCTTATTTGGGGTCTTTTCAAAAAAGATTTTTCACACAAAGCTACACGTGAGTTATGGGTCACCTTTTATCAGAGTGCCATAGGTGCACTTGTAATGGGAATGACTGCGTATCTTGCACTTGGTATTCTTGATAACGTATTCACTCTTTCAACATTTCGTGGTATTTTCCTCCAAGGATTTATTTCAGGACTGATTGGTATTAGTGTTGGAATATTTACACTCTCACTGATGAAAAATAGGGAATTAGCTGATATCACACGTGTACTCCATGCGAAGTTTTGGCGAAGTCGCATCATCGCCCCTGAACAAGGGGAGCTCTAGAATCTTTTATTTTCAAGCATTTTTTGCTAGAATTGGGGAATGTTTTTATTTCGTACTATTTTTAAACATATTTGGCCACATATAATGAAATATAAGTGGTCTTTTTGGTCTCTCTTTGTGTTGCAAAGCGCGCGTGTTTTTAGTTCGGCTATTTTACCACCCTTGGTGCTTAAAAAAATAATTGATTTAATATCAGACTCATCTACCACTGATCATCTCCAAAAAGTACCACTTCTTTTTGATTACATTTCTTATTTGATTATTATTATTGTGAGTGGGTATATCGTGGCTCGAGTGAGTGGATATATCGTTGTTCAATTCCAAGCTAATGTAATACGTGATTTACATGCGTATGCTTTTGAGAAGCTAACAAAGCATTCATATAATTTTTTTACGAATCAATTTGTTGGAGGGCTCGTCGCAAAGGCAAAGCGTTTTGTGCGTGGCTTTGAAGTAATGCACGACATTTTTCTATATGAGTTTTTCATGACATTTTTCTCTCTGATAGGAATCTTCTATGTCCTTTTTAGAGAAGTGCCGACTATTGCGCTCACATTTCTATTGTGGGGCTTCCTGTATATCTCGGTCATGATTATTTTTGTGAAATTTAAAATGAAATATGATTTATTAGAAGCCGAGGCAGATTCTCGAGTTGGAGGATCACTTGCTGATGTTATTTCTAATATCCTAACTGTTAAAATTTTCTCTGCTCGACCAAAAGAAATTATTACTTATTCCCATGTGATTAACAGCGAGCGAACACACCGATTGCGAGCTTGGCATCTAGGCAATATTCAAGATGCAACGCAAGGCCTGCTAATGATTTCAATTAATATACTCATTCTGTTTCAGTTGGCTGATAATTGGAGCCATGGATTAATCACAGCCGGTGTATTTGTGCTTGTTCAGTCATATATGTTGAATTTGTTTGATAAATTATGGGGCATAGTAAAATCGGTTACAAAATTCATGAAAGCATTAACTGATGTGAAAGAGATGACTGATCTTTTTGGTCAAACTATTGAGATTGCTGATCATGCTAATCCTCAACCATTAGCTGTTCAAAAAGGAGAAATTTCATTCACTAATGTGTCGTTTAAGTATATCGAAGGTGTGAATGTTTTTGATACATTAAACCTTACTATTACGAGTGGAGAAAAAGTAGGGTTAGTTGGGCATTCAGGGTCAGGTAAGTCAACCATTACAAAACTTCTACTTCGATTTGCTGATGTTTCAGACGGCAGTATTACTATTGATGGTCAAGATATACGTTCTATTACGCAAGACGACTTACGTAGTGTTATTTCGTACGTACCACAGGAATCCATTCTGTTTCATCGTACTATTCGTGAGAATATCGGTTATGGAAAACCAGATGCTCGTAATGAAGAAATTATTGAAGTTGCCAAGAAAGCTCATGCTCATGAATTTATCTCGAAATTACCTAACGGATATAACACTCTTGTTGGTGAACGTGGGGTAAAGCTTTCCGGTGGGGAACGTCAGCGTGTCGCTATTGCGCGAGCCATGCTTAAGCAGGCGCCAATTTTGGTTCTAGATGAGGCAACAAGCTCTCTTGATAGTATTAGTGAACAATATATCCAAGAAGCGTTTAATGAGCTTATGAAAGGGAAGACAACGATTGTTATTGCTCATCGCCTGTCGACTATTCAGAAGATGGATAGAATTATTGTTCTCGAAGAAGGGAAAATTGTAGAAGAGGGAACTCATGCGAAACTCATAAAAAAGAATGGATATTATGCCGATCTTTGGAATCACCAAGTGGGCGGTTTCATTGAATAAACATATGATTGTATTTCTAAGTTACATCTTCTATTTCATTACTGCTAGCGCCTCACCACTTCAGAGACGGTGGCTAGCAAAAACCAAAAACATAGATAACGCTGGTCAAATAGCGTTTGCTTTTCATGTCACTCTCGTTACTGTCATTCTAAGTTTGGGGTTGCTCATATATCAGCCATTTTCCATTACAGGGAACATTTTTCATTTAGGTATTGCAACCTTACTATGTGGAATCTTTGGGGCAGTTGCATATGTATTTTCATATAAGGCACAAAAACATGTTGAAGCGGGTGTTACTAGTGTTATAGCTAATATTTATACACCAGTCACGATCATACTTGCCACAATCTTTTTAAGTGAAAAATTGACCCCGATACAAATACTCGGAACAGTTGTCTTGCTTATTGGCATTCTTATTGTTTCTAAAAAACACAAAACAGGTAAATTTACATTTGATAAATATTTCTTGATGATGCTTTTATCGGGTATTTTCTTGGGTGTGTTGCTTGTTGCAGAAAGATATCTTCAGAAAACAACAGGATTTACAACAGGCACGATGCTTTCATGGTGGTCAACCTGTTTATTTTTAGGTCTTATCACCCTGTTTACGAAAAATAAACATACCTATTCAAAAAAGGATGTACTCACAACAGGAACTTTGAGATTCTTACAAAACTTATCATGGGTCAGTTTAGTGTATATAGTAGGGAATCTAAGTATTGTATCGGCAATAACAACATTTAAAATAATATTTATGTTTATTGCTGGAGCTCTCTTTTTAAATGAAAGAGAGGATTTGCTGACGAAGATTATAGGAAGTTTGGTTGCATTAGTTGGATTATTTTTGATGAAATAAACCCTTTTATTTTAAGCATTTTTTTGCTAGGATAGGGATGTAATGGATCCCATTAGAATCCGCGGTCGCGGGTGATGGGGTTAAGTTTCTTTACCTATATTTACTTATTTAATTTTGGCACGTGGTGTATTTATAATACTGACCGCGACCTGTTTCTAACGGGATGAATATTAATCACATCAGAAATTTCAGCATTATTGCTCACATTGATCACGGGAAAAGCACGCTTGCTGACCGTATGCTTGAAGTCACGGGTACGATTGAAAAACGCAAAATGAAAGAACAAGTTCTTGACTCTATGGAGCTTGAACGTGAGCGTGGCATTACAATCAAAATGCAACCAGTTCGAATGGAGCATCAGTATAAAGGAGAGAAGTATATTCTCAATCTTATTGATACTCCCGGACACATCGACTTCTCATACGAAGTCTCTCGTGCGCTTAAAGCGGTAGAGGGCTCAATTCTCCTTGTTGACGCGACGCAGGGTGTGCAGGCACAAACACTCACTACACTCCAGATGGCACGAGATTCAGGTCTCGTGATTATTCCTGTTATCTCAAAGGTTGATTCGCCTCTCGCGCGACCAGACGATGTCAAAATGGAAGTTGCGCTTCTTCTTGATATTGATCCAGATACGATTCTTATGGTTTCTGGAAAGACTGGATATGGCGTTCCAGATCTTCTTGGTGAAATCGTCGAACGTGTTCCTCCTCCAAAGGCAGGCATGGTTGCTCTTTCTAGCACAGGAAGTGCGCTTGTTTTTGATTTCAAATATGATAATCACAGAGGGGTTATTGTCTACGTTCGTGTGATTGAGGGGCAGTTTAAAAAAGGCGAGTCACTCCTCTTTGCTATTTCTGTAGAAAAATTTATTGCCCTCGAAGTTGGTATTTTTGCTCCCGAGGAAAAGCCATGTGATTTTATTGGAGTAGGAGAAATTGGATACATCGTGACTGGAATTAAAAAGCCAGGTATTGCATCTGTTGGAGACACTATAACGTATCTCAAGAAACCACTACCAGCGCTTCCTGGGTACATGAATCCAAAGCCAGTGGTCTGGGCATCTATCTATCCTGAGAGTCAGGATGATTTTATGAATCTCAAGCAAGCGCTTTCTAAATTACGTTTGAGCGACTCATCGTTTTCATATGAAGAAGAAACATCAGGCACGCTCGGACGAGGCTTTCGTTGTGGGTTTCTCGGGATGCTTCACCTAGAGATTATTTCAGAGCGACTCTATCGTGAATTTGACCTTGCTCTTATTGTGACAATGCCATCAATCACCTATAAGGTTATTCTTCGAAACGGGAAAGAAGAGATGATATATTCTCCGCATCTTTTCCCGAACGATGGTGATGTTGTGCAAGTATTTGAGCCATGGGTTCGCGTACGTATTATTGCACCTACTGTGTATACGAGCTCACTCATGCCATTTCTTTTTGATCATGAAGCCGTTGTTCGTGCCACTGAAAACTTTGGAGACAACCGCGCGTCTATCGAGCTTTCAATGCCTCTTCGGGAATTGATGCGTAACTTTTTTGATGATATGAAAAGTTTAACTTCTGGATATGCGTCAATCTCCTACGAAATAGAAGATTACCGGGAGGCTGACGTGGTACGAATGGATATTGTTGTTGCTGATGAGGTTATGCCAGCATTTTGTCGTGTGGTGTCTCGTCGTCGGGTTGAAGAAGAAGCACGAACACAAGTTGAAAAGCTACAGAAGATTATTCCTCGACAACAATTTGCTTTCAAAATTCAAGGGAGAGCTCTCGGACGTATTATTGCAAGTGAAGCTGTGTCTGCTTTTCGTAAAGATGTGCTTATGCACGGTAGTAAGGTTGTGGGAGGGGGTGACGTAAGTCGTAAGAAGAAACTCCTCGAGAAGCAAAAGAAAGGTAAGAAAAGAATGCAAGCCAATGCAAAAATAAACATCTCTCACGAGGTGTTTCTAAAGATGATGCGAGGTAAAGAGGACTAGTTATTGAAGGGCAGGAAGGTATAAAAGTACCATACTGGCAATAACGATTATTGACACAATAGCGAATACCTTTTCCATTCTGCGCTTATTTTTCTTGCTGAAAAACATGGTATAATCATAGCAGTAAATATGCATCATTTCAAGAAGAAAGCCGAATACAAGTTCTGGCATTCACCGATTATGCTTGTCGTTCTTTTTGGTGTCGTTGTTATTTTTGCATATAATCTGATTGGATTACTTGAGAAGGAGCGCGAAACAAGCAAGAAAAAGGAGCTCGCTCTTGATCAAATTGAATCCTTAAAAAAACGACAAACTATTCTTGAGGGTGACATTGCTCGACTAGAAACTGATGATGGTATCGAGGAGGCAATTCGTGATAAATATCAGGTTGTAAAAGAGGGGGAGAAAGTTGTGACGATTGTGAATGAAGAAGCGCCGACAAATGTAGATGATGAAAATAATAAAGAACATGGATTTTGGAATTTTCTCAAGAGAATCTTTTAATGTAGTCTCTATGTCTTGGTACTGTAGAGACAGGGATAAAATTTAAATATAATTAATGGATTTATATCAAACAACAAATCAAGACGGAACCACAGGAAGCCCTCTTTTGCCTGACGGAGTGAAAAATTATCTCATTGATATTGACGGTACTATTTGTGAAGACATTCCCAACGAAGAGCCAGAACGAATGAAAACAGCATCTGAAATTTCTGGTGCCAAGGAAATAATAAATAAATGGTATGAAGACGGTCATATTATTACCTTCTTCACTTCACGATTACCTGAGCATAAAGAATATACCGAGAACTGGCTCACTGAGCATGGTTTTAGATATCATGGTGTTCTCTATGGTAAACCACGTGGAGGTAACTATCATTGGATTGATGACCGGAAGGTTCGTGCCACACAATTCAAGGGTCAATTTACTGAACTTGTACCTGAGCAGAAAGAGGTTTTAATTTTTAAAGAATCATAATTTTGTGTGTACGTAACCTGTGCTATAATAGAGGTCTAATTATAAAATAACTTCCGCATTTTGCGGGCAACATATACTATGAACAACGTTATTATATACAGCACACCATCCTGCCACTTCTGTCACATGGCCAAAGAATTTTTCAAAGAAAAGAATATCGCGTATGAAGATTTTAATGTTGCGGAAGATCACGAAAAGCGACAAGAAATGATTCAAAAAAGTGGACAGATGGGTGTCCCCGTAATTCAGATAGGGAATAATCTTATTGTTGGCTTCAATAAGCCAAAGATTGTTGAATTGCTAGGAATCACAGAGTAGCATTTACTATACAAATACCGTATTATAAAAGCACCAGAAATGGTGCTTTTATAATGCTCTTGTAGTTAAATGGATATAACTGCCCCGTCCTAAGGGGTAATTGCAGGTTCGATTCCTGCCGAGAGCACATAAGCTGCTTTATGTGCGTCCAGGAATCGAAGACCTTTTCCATATGAGTGAACTCGCGAACGGAAAAGGTGTACTGACCCTGTAAGGGTCGATAAGCGTACTCGCGGTCCTGCCAGAGACACAAAAATTAGAGACATTACTACGGGGGTCCTAAGGAATAGATGTACGTTCGATTCGTGCTGAGGGCACATAAACTGCTTTATGTGCGTGTGGGAATCGTAAACCTTTTCCTTGTGAGTATGCTCGCGAATGGAAAAGGTTTACAGACCCTGTGATTGAGTACAGTCACCTATTGGGTAAGGTTCGATATGCGCGAATATACTTATTCGCCTACTGGGTACTCGTGGTCGTGCTTATTAAGGGCACCCTGATTTGACTTTCAAAACCAATCTTGGTACTGTTTACTTATGTTTAATAAATTAGCAACATTTGTATACACATATCACTGGGTTACCAATTCGGATCCAGTAGTTTCTGTATAGTTGTCTAATATTTAGATATCTCACTAAGAAAACTGGTTCCGTGAAAGCGGGACCAGTTTTCTATTTTTATGAAAATAATTTTTGATTATAACCGAACACTTTTTGACCCAGAGACCAATGATTTATATTTGGGAGTTTTAGAGTTACTACAAAAATTGTCTAAAACGTATGAACTTTTTTTAATTAGTAGAAATGAGCCTGTGCGAAAAATGAGATTAGAAGCGTTTAATATAAAAAACTATTTTCAACAAATCCTGTTTGTTGATGAAAAATCAGAACAAATATTTAAGAAAATAGGAGGTAGTACAAAAAAAGTAATTGTAGTTGGGGACAGTATTAGTGATGAAATTAAAATAGGTAATCAACTTGGTTTTATTACTGTTCGAATTAAGAAAGGAAAATTTGCTTCGGAAGTTCCTAAAACTAAAGACGAGATTGCAAAATTTAATATCACAGATTTGAGAGATTTAGAGAGTATAATTTTAAGTTATGAAAAATAAAATCAAAACAATTAATTATTGGCATTGGGATTATCGCAACAAAATCAGTTGGGGTTATTGTATGCGCTTCTCGATTTAATCAAGGAACTCATTCAGTAGCCTCAAATGGTTCGAGGTTACATAAAATATGTTCTTTAACAATTAAAAAAGGAGTTACAAATGTACAACAAACTTATGAATGTCATCTCTGAATCGGGTATTTGGAATGACGCTAGAAGGGAATCACATGCATTCCTGCTTTCACCAAGTGTGTATCAGATTACTGAAGCGCAACGTCAAGAACTTTCCAGTCTTGGTTTTGCACTCTATGATTGCATGTTGGGTTTGTCTCATATTGCAACAATCGCGTATGATTCAAGCTTGAATTATGGGGGAGCATGGCTTCTTGCCCGTAGAGTGTTCTCTACGGGAGTGCCAAAGTTTTACCAAGAGCTTCAGGGTATGAATATAAAACATATTCCTCAGCTTTTAAAAGTGGATCTCATGCTTAATCAAAATGGTAATTTTAAAATTGCTGAAATTGATGGTCACAACAAGCATGGACTTGGGTACTCAACGCTAGGTCTTCGTTTTCGCGAGGCAATCTATCCACAGGCGAAATCTCTTCCTGGGACAGTTAAAACTCTCTCTGAAGAGGTAAGACGACTTGGTTATAGCGAAATAAAATTATTCTATGCTGACCAAGAAAGATTTTACATTCCTGAGTTTGAAGTGGTACAACAAGAGTTCGCGAAACACGGAATCAACTGTTGTGTGGTTTCTGAAATGGAAGCAGATGAGAAATTTCTCCAGCAAGGATTATTTCTTGATTTACCGTTTCTTTATCACAGGATCGGATTGTACGAGACCATCGTGACCGCTTACAAGGCAGGTGCAGTAAAGTTCGTTATTCCTCCTAAACCATTTCTTGGTGCAAAAGGAGTACTTGCACTTCTCCGTAATGATGAAGGCACTAGCCAACTTGAGGGATTATTACGTTCTTTTATTAAAGAGAAGTCACTTGAACTGGTTCGACAATACATTCCAGAAACTGTACTTGTCGGGAAACAAGTGGGTGATTTTGAGAAGACGAAACAACGGGTATTTCAAAAAAGATATGTTCTCAAGGAATCTATTTCAAGCGGAATGAAAGGCACAGTTTTTTCAGATGATCCAAACTTTGAAACTGTCCTTATGAGTGCGTGTAAGTCGAATATGAATTGGATTCTCCAAGAAGAAGTGGTAAACAAACCACAATCATTCTCTTGGTTTGAGAGTAGGAATGGAAGTGTGCCTGAACTTAAAACCAGTCATGACTGGTTCATGAGAGTAACTACCCAATATGTGAATCGCCAACTTGCCGATGTAATTATCACAGCTCGGCAGGACAAATCGGTTCATGGGGCAAAGGATTGTCTCCAGTTGGGAACAATTGTTCTTTAATAATCAATAAGGAGCTAACAGAAATGTTAGCTCCTTATTTTATGTTTACTCAAAATTCATCCTTTTTCTATTTATTTATAAGCTTTCTTGTTTAGTAGGGCTGTATGGCAAGTCACCCTTTTATTTGTTATAAAATATGCTATAATCCGTTTTAATGGACCCAGAGACCAAACAGCTTTTAAAGGAAAACGTTGAGCTTTCTCGCCGTAATAACGAGATGCTAGAGAAGGTTGTTCGGTATCAAAAATGGAATCAAATATATCGTGCTTTGTACTGGGGGATTATTATTTTCTCGTCAGTGGGCGCGTATTATTTCATTCAGCCATATCTCTCTAGTTTTGTGAATATATCAGGTGACGTAAGTCACATAAATGATATTACAAAAACACTAGGAGGACAAAATCAACAACAACAGATAAAAGATTGGATGCAGTTGTTGGGGAATTAAAATTCCAGAAAGATTTTTTCTAAAATTAAATAGTATATGCTCGGGTAGCTCAGTTGGTAGAGCGCTCCCCTGAAGAGGGATAGGTCACCAGTTCAAATCTGGTCCCGAGCACATTATAAAAAACGCTCGTACGAGCGTTTTTTATAATGTGCGAAGGGGATTACTACATATGTAGTAATAAGATTTGAAAAGCGCAGGTATATCGCTTTAGCGATATCGAGCTGGGGTCGAGAGTACTTATGAGCCTGCCTGCGGTAGGTAGGCGAAGCGAATTAGTAACTCGTGACCAAATCTAGTCCTAGGCACCAAGGAGTTAATTACTCACAAGTATGATACCTAGTGAAAGCACCATAAACAAGATAATCTTTTTTATGGTTGTTTTCCTATCTTGTGCTTCATTGAATAGGTGTGCGAATCTTTTACCAAAAAATTTTGCATAAAAAAGTATAAAAAATGGCGTAAAAATTGTAATACTTTTAACTAAGCTTACTGGTGCCATTTTTATGGCAACACTCTCTGCTGTGAATGCTATAAATGTAAAGATTTCTTCAGTAAGGAATAAGTGCGCTTTTTGTTTGAATAGACTAAAGTGTTTTTTAATATCTTGTCGCAAGTGAGGAATCATAAGAAACGAACATGCAATCAGAAGTGAAGCTGCTAATTCGCCACTGATTGCGGTGCTTATCGATACTCCTTGATTAAAAAGATATTTCAATAAAACGCCTTCAAAGGATGTGATAAATGCAGCGCATGTGATATATCTAAGTGCTTTACTAAATTTAATTGATCCTTCAATGCGGGGTTTAATACTTAAAAGGATAACACTCACCATAATCAGGGCAACTCCTACATATTGAGCGAAATGAAGTTTTTCTCCCACAATCAAAAATGCATTGATTGGTATGAAAATACGACCAATTCCAAAAAAAGAAACGGCGGTCGATGTTTCATCTGATTGTAATCCTTTGTAATAAGGATAGAGATATCCAATATTAATAAGGCCAAGAAGAATGAAAATTGGTATTACTTGGAGAGATATAGGAGTTGGTGTGTCAAAGAGAAAAAGAACCGGGATAAAGAGAATATTAAAAAGCGAACTGTAAAAAGTAAGTGTGAATGGGTTTTTAAATGAACGCGTAGTTAGTAAGGTATCAAAAATATTCGCGACCGCATATGATGCTGGTGCGATAAGTGCAATAACAATCCACATACAAAATTAAATTGATTTAATTTTAAGTGTCGTCTTTTTGTCTTTGTTTACCTTTGGAAGCTTGATGATGAGAAGTCCGTGTTTTTCTACTGCCTCAGCTTCTTCGGGATCGATTTCTTCAGGAAGGGAAATGGTGCGAGAGAATGCACCCCAGTATAATTCTTGAACAAAATAGTCTTCTGTGTCGATAGTACGATTCTCTTCACGTTTACCACGAATCGTAATCATGTCTCGCGTGATACTAATGGTGAGATTTTCTGGTTGTACGCCAGCGACCATTGTATTAATAATGATATCATTTGCAGTCTGATAGACGTCGACAGTGAGCTGGGCTTCTTCATCTTCTTCCCAGTGAGATGCTTTCTTTGCTTCAGGTTCTTCATGTACTGAAATTTTTGAAGATGTTGAAGTAGGTGCTTTCTTGAGAGTAGCAGCTGGTATTACAATATCATCACCTGGTTCTTCTTCGAGACGCATACTGCCAGTCAGTCGTTCTAAAAATGATTTCTTTTTTAACATAAATATAATTTACGAAACAGGGATTTGTTGCCCCATTCGTTTTAGTTTTTCGAATACGAGGATGTTTATAATCGCGACGACCCACAAAAATCCGAAAACAGAAAGGAAGTTCTCACCGCTTCCTTTCATTATAAAAAAATTAAAGACACTATGCAACACGATTGCACACAGTAAACCGAAGATTAGGTAGATTGTGCGATATTTAGGGATAAAAAATGAAAGTCCAAGTGCGGTACCTATCATTCCACTTGCGATTGCGTGGAGCAATGTTGACCCTAAGAATCTCAAATTACCGGTCAGAATACCAACAATAGTACCGCTCGTCTCAAGTGGCTTGATGAGATAGAGGACATTTTCAAATGCAGCAAACCCGAGTGCTACCGCAATAAAATACATCGGGTAATCTATCGGACGATTCAGGTGTCCGCTTCCAAATACAATAAGCACAACACCAATCAACTTTAAAATCTCCTCGATGCTCGCCCAGACGATAATTTGCGTTGTTTGATTGCTGACAAATTGAAGTGAGAATTTTTCAAACCAAATTGCCAAGAGTACAGAAAGTCCGCCTAGGACAAAACAAAGCGCGATGAGCCCTCGTGGCTCGGGATCATCTTCTTCGTCTTCACCTTTGAGCCAAAACCAAAGCCAGAGAATAGCAGGTACTGCGCCACCCAAAATGGCGTACAGTAATGTTTCTGGATTTTTAAAGAGTGCTTCCATGTGGCCACTTTGTTACGATGAGTAATTGCTTGTCGCGAATCGGAAGCAATGACCAGAGTTCTTCGGTAACGAACGGCATAAACGGATGGAGTGTGATAGTGATTTTACTCATTGTGTCGAGGAGGAATTGAGCGCGTGATTCTTTGGCTTTCTCATCTGTGCCTGTGAGAATTGTTTTACTTTCTTCAATAATCACATCAGCAAGTTGTGTCCATGCGTATTGATAGAGTTTCTCACCAGCAAGATAGAATTTGTATTCATTCATTTCCTTTGTGATTGTTGTAAACAATTCATCTCTCTCAGCAATGAGTGCCTTGTCGGCGCCAGTGTATGAAGAGAATTCTGGATTATGTGTAATTCCTTCAGTCGAAGAGAGAATGAATCGTGTGATGTTCCAGAGTTTGTTTGCAAAGTTTTTGTATGCTTTGATTTTATCTTCGCTCATCTTGCTATCGTTGCCAGGGCCTGTACCAATGATAAGTGACATACGAAGTGCATCGGTACCGTATTTTTCTATCATGTCGAGTGGGTCGATAATGTTACCGAGAGACTTACTCATCTTGCGTCCCTGTGCGTCGCGTACGAGTCCGTGGAGGTACACCGTCTTAAATGGAATATCACCAATGAGGTACTGAGACATGAGAATCATTCGTGCTACCCAGAAGAAAATAATATCGTATCCTGTTTCGAGAATCGTTGTTGGATGATATGTCTTGAAATCAGAAGTTTCTTCTGGCCATCCGAGAGTTGAGAATGTCCAAAGACCAGAAGAAAACCATGTATCAAGCGTATCTTCGTCTTGAATCCATCCTTCACCCTCAGGTGCTTCTATTCCACAATATATTTCCTCACCCATATACCACACAGGGATTCTGTGCCCATACCAAATCTGTCGTGAGATACACCAGTCACGGAGGTTTTCAATCCAATGACGGTAAACTTTGTCGAAACGATCGGGAATAATAGAGAGAGAACCATTTAGAACTGGCTCAAGCATGAGTTCTTTGAGTGTTTTTCCTCCACGGTCGGCAATTGGTTTGTTTACATTGATAAACCATTGCAATTTTGGAAGTGGTTCAATAACAGCTCCTGTGCGTTCGGCGGTAGAAACATTCTGAGTAATATCTTCTTCTTTTTCGAGAAGTTCCTCAGCACGGAGCCATTCTACAATCACTTCTCGTGCTTCGGTTGTTTTTTTGCCGAGCAGATTTTCTTCGCCGACAGTTATCTTTGCAAATTCATTGATAACTTGGATTGTCGGTAGGTTATGACGAGTGGCAATATCTGCGTCTATCTGGCTGTGTGCTGGGGTGACACCGAGTGCACCCGTACCAAATTCTTTTTCAACTGATTCATCAGCGATGATTTTGATGTGAATAGGAACACCACAAAATACTTCATCGTATTCGCGTCCGATAAACTCAACATAGCGTTCGTCAGTTGGGTGTACTGCGACAGCGACGTCGCCGACTTTTGTTTCAGGTCGAGTTGTTGAAATAGAAATAGGGAAGTCCTTGCCGTATTTAAATGTGTAGAGTTTTGATTTTCGCTCTTCGTAGACTATTTCATCATCAGAAATAACTGTTTGACCTTTTGGGTCCCAGTTTACAACTCGGTGTCCACGATAGATGAGTCCGTCATCGTACATTTTCTTAAATGCTGTACGAACAGCGAGTGAACGTTTCTCATCAAGTGTGAACGCTTCACGTGACCAGTCGACAGATGCACCCATTTTCTTTACTTGGTTTACGATTGTGTCGTGGCTTTCTTGTGCAAATGCTTCAACGCGTTTGAGGAATTCTTCACGACCAAGGTCATTTTTTCGTTTACCTTCTTCTTTTTCGATTAGTTTTTCAACTTTTGATTGTGTCGCAATAGCAGCGTGGTCAGTACCAGGGAGCCAGAGTGTGCGTTTGCCTTGCATTCGCGCAAAGCGAACCATGATGTCTTCAATGACGAGCATAGATGCATGACCTGTGTGAAGTGTGCCGGTTACGTTTGGAGGAGGCAGAACGATTGAGAACGGTTCAGCATCGGGTGAAGTTATTCCTTTTTCGATACACACATCAGGATTGAAAAATCCACTCTCTTGCCAGAGCGAATAGATACGGTCTTCGGTTGATTTCGGATCGTATGGTTTGAGAAGTTTCGGGTCGATGTTCGGTTCTTTATACATAAAGAAAATATAACATTTTAAGGCTTTTTTGGCTTTATTGACAAATAAGATTAAATGTGATACAATATACGCAAATCATTTAAATCAAAAAGTATGAAAAAAGTTATGTTTCTTGTGATGCCAATGCTGGCATTATTCTTTGCTTCCTGCGGAGGAAGTTCATTTAACACAGTTGAAAAACTTGTCTTTCCTGTGACCGTTGATTACTCAAAATCAATCGAGCAGTATCTCAGAGAGGGTGAGTGTGATTATGTAGATGAAAATATCTCATCTACCACTCTTGCAAATGACACCAAAGATACGGTTATTTCACTCGAAGCGGTTCTCGTTATTTTTAACAGAAGTATGATATCAGAAGATGTTGTGGCTCAGTTAAAATTGCACGGGTTTCGTCCTGGTACCGCCCGTGAACTCTATGCTCTCGGTGCACGGTACCCTCGACTTCAGAGGGGAATTTCTATTATTGCTCTCGGTTCAGTAACAGCGGATTCTCATGTTCCTGTATTGGTTGAGTTTGTGCATGGTGGTCGGGATGCGTGTCTCTGGCCTTGGTCTCGTGGCTGGAATTCCGAGTACTGGTTTCTGGCTTTCCGCGACTAGCCCTTTGTACCTTCATGTTTTTTTTCTTATTAAAGACCTTTTGATTCTTTGCACTTTGCATTTGGATTAAAGGGTTTTTCTTTTGCTAATTTTGGCTTTATTGACAAAAAATAATTTTATGATAAAGTTACATAAAAATAAAACACAAAATAAAATGACCAAATTAGCCATTTTTCTATGTGCTACCCTTGTTGGGCACATTTTTGATTCTTATTCGGTTGGTTTTGCCACTTTCTTTTTCTTATACATAGTTTATAAATTAGTTAAGAAAATTGAAAAGAGTATAAAAAAATTAATTAAAGAGTAAGGTTTCCGTTGGCACGTAAGGCATTCGAAGTAATTCGAGTGCCTTTTTTGTTTTTCTTTTGAGATGCAAAATATCCGGCGATAGCAATCATGAGCGCATTGTCGGTACTAAGTCCTTTTGCAGGGAAGTGGGCTGTTACTTTTGGTGATATTTTTTTGAGTGTTGCCTTGAGTATTTTCTGTAAATACGTATTTCCAGAGACTCCACCACCAACGATAAGTGTGCGTGCTTTGTATTTTTCGAGAGCACGAAGTGTTTTTGAAACGAGTACTTCAATACTTGCGTCTTCGAATTCACGAGCGATTTCGGATTTCATTTTCTCTGTGAGTGGAGTATGATCACGAATATAATAAAGAATAGCAGTTTTCAAACCTGAAAATGAAAAATCAAAATCTTTCGAATGAATC
>Ga0172380_10003520_pt1 | contig 21428 bp, 18 predicted proteins | sample Leawe162metaG_FD_119747 | JGI IMG/M metagenome (GOLD analysis project Ga0172380, IMG submission 119747) | Leachate microbial communities from a municipal landfill in Southern Ontario, Canada - Leachate well 162 metaG | ecosystem: Engineered > Solid waste > Landfill > Unclassified | place... | reverse complement strand
GCTGGCGGCGGCGATCTCCTGCACCAGATCGGAGGTCTTCCTGATCGAGGGCACCATCTCGTCGAGCAAGGTCCCGGCCTTCTCGGCCATCTTGACGCTTGATCCCGCCAGTTCGCCGATTTCTTGCGCCGCCACCTGGCTGCGCTCGGCAAGTTTCCTGACTTCCGCCGCGACTACCGCGAATCCCTTGCCATGCTCGCCGGCACGCGCCGCTTCGATCGCGGCATTGAGCGCCAACAGGTTGGTCTGGTAGGCGATGTCGTCGATGATGCCGATCTTGCCGGCAATAGACTTCATGGCTTCGACGGTTTCCTTGACGGCCGCACCGCCCTCGGCGGCTTCGGTGGCGGACTTGCTGGCCATGCCGTCGGTGACCTTGGCGTTCTCGGTGTTCTGGTTGATCGATGCGGTCATCTGCTCGATGCTGGCCGTGGTCTCCTCGACGCTGGCGGCTTGCTCGCTGGAGGATTGCGACAACGATTGGGCGGTTTGCGAAACCTGGCCGGCGGCGTTGTTCAAGGCTTCCGAGGCGGTGTTGACCTCGCTGATGATGTGCGAGAGCTTGCCGACCATGGTCTTGATGCTGGCCAGCATGCTGGTCGAGTCGCCCGCCGCGGTGTCGATGCGCACCGCGAGATTGCCTGCGGATACCTGCGTCACGATTTCGGATACATAGTTCGGCTCGCCGCCCAGTTGTTTGAAAATGCCGCGAATGATGTAAAGGCCGATGACGACAAGGATTATGGTGGCAACGAAGGCGACGGTCAGGGCGAGACGGATGGCGGTGGTGGTTTTCTCGTCGATGTTTTGCAGCGCCGATTTTTGCAACTCATCGATGACCTGCTCGGTACCGTGGATCGACTTGCGCATGACCCCCTGCGCGCCTTCGGACGGGGTCAGTCCCATTTTTTGTGGCCTTCGACCAGTGCGAGGAAATTCTTGCCGTATTGCTCCATCTTCGGCGCGATGTCGGTGCCCTGCACGCTGGCCATGAAGGACTTCAGGTGTCCGTTGAACTGCTCGACATATTTCAGGTCGAGCCGCAGCAGGAAATCTTTTTCATGGCGCCGCAGCATGAGCATGTCCTTGAGCAACACGCCGTTCTTGCCGGCTTCCATCGTCTTTTCCGCCTCATGGACCGCTTGGCGCAGACCACCCTGCAGTCCATCGTTGGGAGTCAAGCCGACCGTTTTGGAAATGTTCACGACCTCCCTGAAGGCCTTGCCGTAGGAGGCCAGTTCTTGGCGCAGACCCGAAATCTTGTCGGTGCTCATGCCCATGCCGGCCATGGATTTCTCAAGATCGTCATTGTTCTTCGCCAGAGCATCGAAGGTTTTGAAATACTCCGCCTCGTACTTGAGGTCGCTGCGCATCAAAAAGTCTTTTTCACTCTTGCGCAATTTCAGCACGTAAATTTCAACTTCGCTGGACAACGCCGAAATATGCTGGAGATCGCTCAGGGTTCGCGCGGTGTTCCACAGCAGGAAGGTCAGCAACAGCAGAAACCCGATGGCTGTCGCCAGCAGGATTCCCAGCTTCATCTTGATCGTCATGGCCATGAGGTGCTCCTCCTAGGATTGAGCGTGCTTTTTATGCTTTGTGGCATCGCTTGGTCATTGTAGCAATATATTGCGCATAGATGCATCTGGCATCTACTGATATGCCCGATTAATACACGAAATGCTTTCGGCTTCGGCGCGCCCAACACCGCGATTCAACCGCTGCGGGTATCCCCGCTTCGTGTGCGGTAACATGCGTTTTTCGCGCTGGAATCACCTTGAACATGTCTCTTGCGGGTGAAACTTCGAAGCCTGTATGGCATGCCGAAACTCCCGAGGCCGTTGCCGCGGCACTGCATGTCGCCCCGGCCGAGGGCTTGTCGGCGACCGAGGCGGAAATGCGGCTGGCGCACTACGGCCCCAACGCTCTCGCCGAGAAGCCGCCGCGTCCCGCCTGGCTGAAATTCCTCGATCAGTTCCGCAGCCTGCTGATCCTCGTCCTGCTCGGTGCGGCCATGCTGGCCGGGGCGGTCGGCGATCTCAAGGACGCCGCGTTCATCGCCGTTGTCGTTTTCATCAACGCGCTGCTGAGTTTTTTCCAGGAACACCGGGCCGAAGCCGCGCTGGCGGCGCTGAAGAACATGCTGGCGCCGACGGCGCGGGTACGCCGCGATGGACAGGCGTTGATCGTCGAGGCCGCCGCGCTGGTACCCGGCGACGTCCTGCTGCTCGAGGCCGGCGACCGCGTTCCGGCCGATGCCCGCGCGTTCGTCGCGCGTTCCGCCGAAGTGAAGGAAGCCGCGCTGACCGGCGAATCCCAGGCTGTGTCCAAGTCCCGGACACCCGTGGCGGCGCAGACGATCCTGGCCGAACGCAGCGATATGGTGTTCATGAATACCGTGGTGACACGCGGCCGCATCGAGGCGCTGGTGGTTGCCACTGGCATGAACACCGAAATGGGGCATCTCGCCGGCCTGTTGGCCGAAGCCGCGGAAACGGCGACGCCGCTGCAAATCCAGCTCGATCATCTGGGTAAGAGGCTGGCCGCCATCGCCGGCATTGTCGTCGGCCTGATGTTCGCCATCGGCCTGATGCGCGGCGACGCCCTGCTGCAAACCGCCATGACGGCCATCGCCCTGGCCGTCGCGGCGATTCCGGAAGGTCTGCCGGCGGTAGTCACGGTGACCCTGGCCCTGGGCATGCACCGCATGGCCCGGCGCCATGCCATTGTCAAGAAGCTGGCGGCGGTCGAAACCCTGGGCTGCACCACGGTGATCTGCGCCGACAAGACCGGCACCCTGACGCTCAACCAGATGAGCGTGCGCAGCCTGATGTATCGCGACCGGCGTTTCGCCGTCAGCGGGGAAGGCTACCTCGGGACGGGAGAGATTACGGCGGAAGACGGCATACCGCTGCCGGATTTCCTGCCCCTGCTCCAGCCTGTTTCGCTGTGCGCCGATTCCCGCATCCGCGACGGGCAATTGATCGGCGATCCCACCGAAGGGGCGTTGCTGGCACTGGCCGTCAAATGCGGCCAGAATCCGGAAGCGCTGGCCGGGCGCCAGCCCCGCATTGCCGAGATTCCCTTCGATTCGGCGCACAAGTTCATGGCCACTTTCCATCGCGACGGCGCGGTCGTGCGCATGTGGCTCAAGGGTGCGCCCGACGTATTGCTGGCGCGCGCCTCGCGGCGTCTCGGCGCAAACGGAGAAATGCCGCTGGATGACGCCGCCCGCACCGCTTTCGAGGCCGCGAATGCGGCGTTTGCGGATCATGCCATGCGTGTCCTGGCGGTGGCGGAGCGCATCGTTGCCGCGCAGGATTTCGATGCGGACGGCGACTTGATGGCCTGGGCCGGCGATCTGACGCTGATCGGACTGGTCGGCATCAGCGACCCGCCTCGGCCCGAGGCACGCGCGGCGATCGGCGTCTGCCGGCGGGCCGGCATCGCGGTCAAGATGATCACCGGGGATCACCGCAGCACGGCCGCGGCCATCGCCGCCGAACTGGGGCTGACCGGCGAAGTGCATGAAGGACGCGAACTGACGGATCTGGACGCGGCGGCACTGTCCGCACTGGTCGAGCGCACGGCGGTGTTTGCCCGCGTCGCGCCGGAGCACAAGCTGCATATCGTCCAGGCATTGCAGGCGCGCGGCCATGTCGTGGCCATGACCGGCGACGGCGTGAACGACGCGCCGGCGCTGAAGTGCGCCGATATCGGCATCGCCATGGGGATCACCGGCACCGAGGTTACCAAGCAAGCCGCCGCCATGGTGCTGGCCGACGACAACTTCGCCAGCATCGTCGGCGCGGTGAAGGAGGGCCGCACCATCTACGACAACATCGTCAAGTTCGTGCGATTCCAGTTGTCCACCAATATCGGCGCCATCCTCACCGTGCTCGGCGCGCCGCTGTTCGGTTTTCCGACGCCCTTTTCCGCCATCCAGATACTCTGGGTGAATATCATCATGGACGGCCCGCCAGCCATGACCCTGGGCCTGGAGCCGGCACGCCACGGCATCATGGCGGAAAAACCGCGTTCTCCTGACGAGGCCATCCTGACCTGGCGCCGACTGGCGCTGCTGGGCCTGTATGGTCTCATCATGGCTGTCGGCACCCTGGCCGCCTATGCTTGGGGCATGCGCAGCGGCGGTCAGGGACATGCCATGACGCTGGCATTCACCACCTTCGTGCTGTTCCAGTTCTTCAATATCTTCAACGCCCGCACCGAACGCGGCAGCGCGTTCAATCGCCGTTTCTTCGGCAATGCCAGGCTGTGGCTGATGCTGCTGGCGGTCATACTGATACAGGTCGTGGTCGTGCATTGGGGGCCGGCGCAAGCGCTTTTCGATACGAGGGATCTCAGCCTCCTGGACTGGTCCTGTTCGGCAGCGATCGCTGCCAGCGTCCTGTTTTTGGAGGAGGTGCGCAAGCTCCTGGTTGCGATCTTTCGTCCTGCGCGCGACGCAACAACGAAGCGGCAGTCAACTCCCCGGATTGACTGCGAGTGAAAGCTACCCGATACTTTCCGACCTGGCCTTGAAATTCCTATTCTTCCCCCCGATTTATCGAGCTCGCCGAATATGTGGCTGCCAACCTCACTGACGCTTCCGGATTATTTTATGTTGCGCGTTTCCCCGCTTCGCGACGGGTTTGCCATCGCCATCGCCTTGCTGTTCTCGGCCGGCGCGCCGGCCGCCGAAAGTGCCGGGATCGATGTCGGCAAGCCTTCGGCATTGAGCCAGTTGGTGCCTGCGAGCCAGTTGGAGCGGCGGGCAAATACCGAATACCTCGGCCTGAAACGCAACGCGAGCGCCAAACACGCGCTGGCGCCGGACGATTATCCCGACCTGCAGCGTCTGCGCGCCATCGCCAAGCACATCATTCCTTTCACCGAACGTTTCAATCCACGCGCCGCACAATGGCAATGGGAGGTCAACCTGATCGGATCGCGTCAGGTCAATGCCTTTTGCATGCCCGGGGGGAAAATCATGTTCTTCACCGGATTGATTCAAGGCCTCAAGCTCAGCGACGACGAGGCCGCCATCGTCATGGGCCACGAGATCGCCCACGCCTTGCGCGAGCACGCCCGCGAACGCATGGCCAAGAGCGAGTTGACCGACCTGGGCGCCAGTCTGCTGGGCCAGTTGATCGGCGGTGGCAAATACACCGGCGCCTTCCAGACCGGCGGCAATCTGCTGAAGCTGAATTTCTCGCGCGAAGATGAAAGCGAAGCCGATCTGGTCGGCCTGGATCTGGCTTCCCGCGCCGGTTACGATCCCCGTGCCGGCGTGACGCTGTGGGAAAAAATGACCTCGGCAAACCGTGGCGCGCCGCCCGAGTGGCTGTCCACCCATCCATCCGGCCCGAATCGCATCCGGGAAATCGAGCAGCACTTGCCGGAAGTGCTTCCGCTGTACGAGAAGGCGGTTGCCGCCCGACGCTAGGCGATGCCGACCACGCCCGTTGCCGAGGCAGTCTTGATCTCGCTGGGAAAAGCCGGGATACTTGGCCGGTGCACAAGTTACTTATTCCCTTGGCCCTTTGCCTGTTGGCCGGGTGCGCCTCACAGCAGACTGTACCGATGCCGCAGGCGGATGTGCCGGCACGCTGGGAAGTCGCGGCGGCCGATCCCCTGGCGCCCTCTGCGCCGCAGCCGGACCTCGCGGGTTGGTGGCGTGCCCTGGGCGACCCGGCTCTTGACGAATTGGTTGGCCGCGCGCTGCAAGGCAACCTGAGCCTTGCCGCTGCCGGCGAGCGCCTGCGCGCGGCGCGAACGCTGTTGATCCCTGCCGAAGCCTCGCTGCGTCCCAACTTGCGCTTCGCGACGACCGCAGCGCCCAGCCCGGACAGCCGTAGCAGTTACTTCCAGGCCGGATTCGACGCCCAATGGGAACTCGGTCTGTTCGGCCGTTCCGACAACATAGCGAGCGCCGCTGCCGCCGATGCGGGATTGGCGCAGGTCAACCTGCGTGCCGCGCGAGTCGCACTGGAAGCCGAGGTGGTACGCACCTGGCTGGAATTGGGCGAAGCCGTCCGGCGCGTTGCGCTGCTCGACGAAGACATTGTCATACAACGGCAGAACGTTCAGTTGCTGCAAACCAGAGTGCGTACGCACCTTGCGGCGGACGCTGAGGTGGCGCGTGCGCGTGCGGCCTTGGCGCAGGCCGAGGCGGCCCGTCTGGAACCGCTCGACGCGGTGCAGCGCAGCCGCCGGCAGCTCACGGTCCTGCTCGGCGATCGACATGCCGTCCTGCCCGAGGTCAAACAGCTTGCCAGTTCCGGACTGGATGAGGTGCGGGTTGAACAGACGCCCGCCGATATGCTGCGTACCCGGCCGGAAATCCGCCGCGCAGAACAGCTGGCGCTGCGGGCTGCCAGCGCTGCGGGCGAGGCGCGCGCGAACCTTTATCCCCGGCTGGCGCTGGGCGGCATGCTCAGCAGCGCCTGGCCGCTGCACAGTGCCGGATCGGGATCTTCCGTCCATAGCACGCTGGCGCTTGGTCCGACGCTCGACATCCCCCTGTTCGATTGGGGCGCCCGCCGCGCCGTCGTTGACGCCCGCGACGCAGCGCTGGCCGCAGCCTTGCTGGACTACCGGCAGAGTGTGCTGGAAGGACTGGCGGAGGTACAAACGGCATTTGCGGCGCTGGCCTCGCAGCGCGAGCGGGTCGGTACCGCCCGGCGCGCCCGTGAAGCGCTCGCCGAATTCGAAGCGGCGGCGGCCACCCGGCTGCGACTGGGTCTGGCCGACAACTTCGAGACCGGCGCCGCACGCAGTGCGCGCCTGCACGCCGACCTGGCCTTGGGTCAGGCGCAACTGGCGCAGCGGCTCGCCTTTGTGGCGCTGTACAAGTCGCTCGGTGGCGCCAATCCGGCCGGCATGGCTGCCGCCCAGTCTGCCCCCCAAGGAACAGCGCCATGATCGTAGCGCTGGCGCGCAAAACCCTGGTGCATGAATGGCGCCGGTTTCTGCCTGCGGTGATGGCCGTGGCGTTTTCCGGTCTGCTGCTGCTGGTGCAGACGGCGTTGGTGCTGGGCGTTTTCGGCAGTGCGGCGGTATTCATCGACAAATCGCAGGGGGATCTGTGGATCGGTTATCCCGGCACCCAGAGCGTCGAACTGGGCCGGGCGTTGCCGCTGGATACCGAGCTCTGGCTGCGGCTGGATCCCGCCGTGGCGCGGGTCGAAGCTTTTCTCTGGACAGACGGCGACTGGCGTAGCCACGCCGGGCAGGGCGCCGTATCGGTCTCGGTCTCGGGCATAGCGCCGCGCACCGATGGGCTATTGTTCGCGTACGCCCTCCCGGCGGAATTGCGCGAACGGCTGAACCAGCCCGACAGCGTCATCATCGACCGCGCCGACTTGTCCAAGCTCGGCGCGACGGTCGGCGGACGGGCGCGCATCAACGGCCGCCAGGTGCAGGTGGTCGGCGTCGCACAACAACTGCGCGCGCTGGGCGGCGTGAATCTGCTGGCATCGCTGGATACCGCCCGGCATCTGCGCGACGCTGCCGACAACGATTCCCGCATGACCTACTACGTGGTCAAACTGCATGACCCGGCACAGGCCGAGGCAGTCGCCGCGCGCTTGAACGTCGCGGGAGCCCGACACGGTTTTCAAGCGTGGTCGCGCAGCGAGTTTTCGCGTCGCGCCGTGAGCTTCTGGATGCTTGAGACCGGTGCCGGCCTGGGTGTGCTGTTCATGTCCGCGGTGGTATGCGTGGTCGGTGTGGTCATCACCAGCCAGACCCTGATGGCGGCGGTGGCCGGCTCGGTGAGCGAATACGCCACTTTGCATGCACTTGGCGTGGGCTTGCGCGAGCTGCGCCGGGTGGTGTTGGAACAAGCGGCCTGGGTGGGCGCCGGCGGCCTGCTGCTCGGCGCCCTGGGCAGCGCCGGCGCGCTGCTGTTGGCACGCCAGCACGACGTTCCGGTGGCCCTGGGACTGCTGCCCGGCCTGGCATGCGCCGTCCTGGTGATGGCGATTTCCCTGTTTTCCGGCGTGGCCGCGGTGCGCGTATTGCGGCACGCCGACGCGGCCACTTTGCTGCGATGACCGCATCTCCGTTGGCGCGTCCCCCGGCGGCAGTGGCGATTCGCGCCACTGCGCTGGAAAAATCCTACCGCACCGGCCGTGTGGACACGGTGGTGTTGCGCGGACTGTCGCTGGAGATCGGCCTGGGAGAACTGACCCTGGTGTCCGGCCCCTCGGGCTGCGGCAAAAGCACCCTGCTCTCGTTGCTGGGCGGCCTGCAACATCCCGATGCCGGCCAGGTGCAAGCCCTGGGCGTCAGCCTGTGGTCCTTGGCCGATAAAGACCTGGAGCGCTTCCGGCTCGAACATACCGGCTTCGTGTTCCAGGGCTTCAACCTGTTCGGCGCGCTGACCGCGCTCGAACAGGTCATGCTGCCGCTGGGCTATCTCGGACTCGATCGCGCTACGGCACGGGTGCGCGCCCAGGAGGCCTTGGCGGAGGTCGACATGACGGAGCGCGCGCATTTGCGTCCGTCTGCGTTGTCGGGCGGCGAGAAACAGCGCGTCGCGATCGCGCGCGCGCTGGCCAAACAGCCGCAGCTGTTGTTTGCCGACGAACCCACCAGCGCCCTGGATGCCGCCAACGGCCATCGCGTCATCGAAATTCTGCACCGCATCGCGCGGCATCACGGCTGCGCGGTGCTGTGCGTCAGCCATGACCCGCGCCTGTTCGATCAGAGCGACCGCATCCTGCAAATGGAAGACGGCCGCATCCTGACCGACCGACGCCAACCCGAGTACAAGGAATCCGCCGCATGAACCACCTGAGCCACCTGAGCCAACATATCGCCCGCAGCCCGCATCGGATTTTCAGGCAGACCAGGCTGACCTGCCGGCTCTGCGTCGCGCTGTTCGGCGCAAGTGCCGTCTTGCTGGGCGCTTGCTCCCGTCCGCCGGAAACCGCGCCGACAACGGCGACCAACCCCGCCTACGTCGCCATGGCGCGCGGCCGGATCGACGTGGAAGGCGGCGTGCAACGCATCGCGGCACCCCGCGACGGGGTGCTGGCAAAGCTCAACGTAGACGTCGGCGACAACGTCCGGGCCGGCCAAGCGCTCGCGCTCCTGGAGACGCGGCAGGCCGAACTGGCGCTGGCCCTGGCGCAAGCGGAGGCAGCTCAGGCGCAAGCGCAAGCCGGCGCGCAGCAGGTGCGGCTACCCGCACTGACAGCGCGTGCCGAGCGCCTGAAGCAGGCCGTTGCCGCCGGTGCGGCAAGCGGCCAGACAGCCGACGACGCGGAACTGGCCGTTGCCGAGTTGAAGGCCGATCTGCTGGTCAGCGCAGCCAGCGTCGGCACGGCGCAACGCAAGCTTGCTCAGGCGCTTGAGGCGGTGCAAGCGAGCACGGTACTCGCGCCGGTCGGCGGGCGGGTTCTGGAACGCCTGGTGCGGACCGGCGAGAACCTGTCGGCGCACACTCCCCTGTTCACCCTGCGTCCCGCCCGACCCCTGGTGGTGCGCGCCGAACTCAACGAGGCTGTGGTGGATCGCGTGAAAGTGGGCATGCGTGCGGAAGTGGTGTCCGTCAATGACGAGACAACTGTGTACCCCGCACAAGTGCTGCGCATCGGCGAAATGTTCGCCGCCACGCGACTCGCCGAGGTCCCCAACGAAACCGTCGACTCGCGTTCGGTGGAGTGCCTCCTGCGACTCGACACCGACAAGCTGCGCATCGGTCTGCCGGTGCTGGTGCGGTTTCTGCCATAGCGATAAGGGCCTGTTTGGCCATATGCGGGAGCGGGCAACGGCGATGCTAGAATCCTTGGGGCGAATTTGCCGGAGTTGCCATGAAGCTTTTTGCAGCCGTTCGTCTGCTGGTCCTGTTGTTCGGCACGCTGGTGTATGCTCCCGCCGCCCTGGCAGTCGACGGCCCTGCGGTGGGAAACATTCCGGTCGATTTCATATTGTTTGCGGCGACCCTGCTCGGTGTCGCGCTCTTCCACAACCACACGCTGCCTGTCGCATTGAGCGGTCTGGCATCGATCACCGGGTATAAGCTGATATTCACCGGCTTCAAGACCGGCACCGGACTGTCCGGCCTAGCGTTGCATTTCGGCCACGAATGGGTGGTCTTGGCCAATCTCTTTTGCCTGTTGATGGGATTCGCGCTGTTGTCGCGCCATTTCGAGAAAAGCCATGTGCCGGTGGCGCTGCCGAAGTATCTGCCGGACGACTGGATGGGTGGCTTCGTCTTGCTGGTGATGGTGTTCGCGCTTTCCAGCTTTCTCGACAACATCGCCGCCGCACTGATCGGCGGGGCGATGGCGCACCAGCTGTTCAGGGCCAAGGTGCATGTCGGCTATCTCGCCGCCATCGTCGCGGCATCCAATGCCGGCGGTTCGGGCAGCGTGGTCGGCGATACCACCACCACCATGATGTGGATCGATGGCGTGAGTCCCCTGAATGTGCTGGATGCCTACGTCGCAGCGGGCGTGGCGCTGGTGATCAGCGCTTATTTTGCCGCCCGGCAGCAGCATGCCTACTCGCCGATCATCAAGCATGCCCACCAGCATACGCATGTCGACTGGGTCCGGCTCAGCATCGTGGCGCTGATCCTGGCGGCGGCCGTGATCGCCAACGTGACAGTCAATGTGCATTTCAGCGATCTTGCCGATCGCTTCCCCTTCATCGGCGTCGCGGTGTGGCTGGCGATCCTGGTCAGCCTGCCATTGCGCCGCCCCGATTGGGAAGTGTTGCCGGAGACCTTCAAGGGCAGCGTGTTCCTGCTGTCGCTGGTCTCCTGCGCCTCACTGATGCCGGTCGAGAAGCTCCCGCCGGCTTCGGCATGGGTTACCTTCGGTCTGGGGTTCGTCTCCGCTGTTTTCGACAACATTCCGCTGACTGCGCTGGCCTTGAAGCAGGGCGGCTACGACTGGGGTATCCTGGCGTATGCCGTTGGCTTCGGCGGTTCGATGATCTGGTTCGGTTCCTCGGCCGGCGTGGCGCTGGCCACCATGTATCCCGAAGCCAGGTCGGTAGGCAACTGGCTGAGGCACGGCTGGCATGTGGCGCTGGCCTATGTGGTGGGTTTCGGCGTGCTTTATTTCACGCTCGGCTGGCATCCCGAGCCGCTTCACAAGACGCTGCATCTTGCCCCCGGCACAGCTTCGGTGACGCGATGAAGCGGCGCAACCTGTTCCTCGGACTGGCGGTCGCGGCGTACCTGCTGTCCTTCTTCCATCGCGTCGCACCGGCGGCGATCGCCCAAGATCTGGCGGCGGCTTTCCAGATCAGTGCGGCGGCGCTCGGCTCACTGGCCGCCACCTACTTTTACATCTACACCTTGATGCAAGTGCCCGCGGGCATCCTCGCCGACACCCTGGGGCCGCGCAGGATTCTTTTCCTCGGCGGGCTGGTGGCCGGCATCGGTTCGCTGCTGTTCGGGCTGGCCCCGAGCTTCGAGTCGGCCTTCGCCGGCCGCGCGCTGGTGGGACTGGGCGTGTCGGTCACTTTCATCGCAATGCTGAAGCTGATCGCGGTGTGGTACGAAGAGCATCGCTTTGCCACCGTCAACGGCGTGTGCATGCTGATCGGCAACCTCGGCTCGATACTCGCCGGCGCACCGCTGGCCTGGCTGGTCCAGTTCGCCTCGTGGCGCGAAGTCTTCGTCAGCGTTGGCGTCCTGTCCTTGGCGATCGGCATTGCCAGCCTGTTTCTGATCAAGGACGCACCGGGCACATCGCATTCGGGGCTGCGCATCGACCGTACGGCGTGGCTGACCGGGTTGCTGACGGTACTGAGGAATCGCGATACCTGGCCGGGGTTCTTCGTCAATCTCGGCATAGGCGGCAGCTTTTTCGCTTTCGCGGGCCTGTGGGCCGTGCCTTACCTGACCCAGGTGTTGGGCATGCCGCACGCCGTCGCGGCCAATCACATCAGCCTGTATTTCGTCGGCTTCGCGCTGGGTGCGGCGCTGTGGGGACGGGTGTCGGACCGCATCGGACGCCGCAAGCGCCTCATGGTCGGCGGCAGCCTGCTGCATGCGCTGTGCTGGCTGGTATGGCTGTCGGGCATCGCCCTGCCGCCCGCGGCAAGTTATCCGTTCTGCATACTGATGGGGGTGCTCACGGCCAGCCTGACGCTCTCCTGGGCCTGCGCCAAGGAAGTCAATCCGCCCTTGCTGTCTGGCATGGCGACCAGCGTGGTGAATGTCGGCGTGTTCCTCGGTCCGGCCATATTGCAGCCGTTGGTCGGCTGGGCGATCGATCGCAGCTGGCAGGCATCGCATGGCACGTTGCAGGAAGGCGCGCGGATTTACGCCGCCGCCGACTATCGTACCGGCCTGTGGCTGATGGCCGGCGCCGCGGCTTTCGGTTGTTTGTCCACACTGCTGATCCGCGAGACCGGTTGCCGCAATATCTGGAAAAAACCATGAAAGGCATCTTGCTGCTCGGCCACGGCGCACGCAATCCGGACTGGGCGGCGACGTTTCATCGCACCCGCGACGCCATCCTGCAGCGCCAGCCCGACATCCCCGTCGCCATGGGTTTTCTCGAACTGATGTCGCCCAGCCTGGAGGAAAGCATCGATGCGTTGGTGGCCCAAGGAGTCCGCCACATCGTCATCGTGCCGATCTTCATGTCTGCCGGACGGCATATCAAGAAAGACCTGCCGTTGCTGGCTGCCGCGGCAATGAACCGGCATGCGGGACTGAGCATCGCGCTGGCGGAGCCGGTCGGCGAAGCGCCGGAGGTAATCAGCGCCATGGCCGCTTACGCATTAGGGCGTGTTCTCGATTAATCGAGAACACGCCATTAGCCTACCAAACAGACTCTCGCTTCCGAACGTCCGACAGCCGAAACCCTCATTGCCGACTGCGGGTGCCGCGACGGGAGATCAGGCCGCCGCCGGCCATCATCAACGCGTTCCCCAAGAACACTGGAGACAAGCCGAACGCCGAACCGACCAAGCCGAACACCAGTGGACCGATCACGCGCACAATATGATTGACGGTAAAACGCAGTCCCAGCGCTTCTCCCGAATGGCCCGCCAGCGACTGGCTGTACATCTGCATCATGGTGATGGGTGGACCGCAGCCAATACCGAGCCCGAGCAGAAAGGCGACCAGGGAAAGCACGACGGCATTGCTGCAAAACGGGATCAGAACGAAACTCGCGGCCGCGATGCAGAACGCATAGGAGAGCACCGCTTCCTCGGGCAGGCGGGCTACCAGGCGCGGAATGGCGGCGCGCACGGCGAATGAGGCCGCAGCGAACATTGCCAGGGCGACGCCGATACTGGAAGCCGACAGGCCGATCTCGTGTCCATAGACCGGCAGATAGAACTGGAACAGGTCTATGCCCAGCTGCACCAGACTGCTGGTGACGAGTATGCGGCGCACGTTTGGATCGGCCAGTATTTCCTTGAAGCCGCCAGCCTGCCCGGAATGGGGCTTGCCCCCAGGGAGGATGCCGCCGCGGAGGACAAGCATCAGGACGGCGATCAGCGACAACAGCGTGAAATTGAGGCAAGCCGAACCGACGCCCATGTGGTCAATGGAAAATCCCGAGATCATGGGACCCAGGAAATTGGCGATAGCCACCACCATGGCCAAGTTGCTGAAGTTGTGCGCGTGCTCCTGCTCCTTGCCCAGGACACCCACCAGATTCTGCACGGCGACGGTGTAAAAGCTGAACGACAGGCCAAGCAGCGCCGCCGCCAGATACAGCGTCGACAATCGCGGCACCAGATACGGGATCAGCATCGCGCAGGCACAGCAGGCAGCGCCGAAGATGAGCGGCCAGCGTGCGCCAAAGCGGTCCGTCAGCCTGCCAGCCAGCCAGGCAAGCAGCATCGGGAAGGCGGAAAAAGTTGCGGCAAGGCTGCCAATCGCAAACGCTTGCGCGCCTAGCTGAAGCGCATACAGCGTGAGGAGTAAGCGGCCACCGAGCAGAGAGGTAAAGTACAGAAACGCCAGCGACAATACGAAATAAATCGGTTTCAATCTTGCCTCAAGGTGGAACCACGGACATTTGGCGATTCATCGCTCAAGAAAAAGATATTCGCGAACCGCTGTCCCGGTGGACGTTTGGATGTCATGCAGCGTGTATTTCTGTGCGGCCAGCATGCGCCGCGCGGCTTTCATGCGTACCTGATCCGCCTCGATCGATGCTGCGTCGCCGCCCAGTTGTGGCCATCATATCGGAAATCTCCCAGACAATCCTGGCGAATTTAGTCAAGCGCTACGTGGATAACGATGCTGGACTATTTGCTGCCACTCTCCGGGCCGCAATAGCGCGCCGGCCACAACTGGCAAAGAAAACCGTTCCTGGCGACATCTCTTTTTGCTTCTTCCTTGGCAACGCGCCGAGCTGCCTCGTCTGCCTCACGTCTTTTCCGGTCTTCCGCCTTGCTTTTTATCCTCTCATCCACCTTGGCAGCGTGTTCTGCAATTTCCCTTTGTCGTTCCTCCCATGCTTTGATGCGTGCCGGCCTCAGTCGCTCATTTTCACTATCCTTCCGCGCCTGCTCCTGGCGTTTCTTGTCTCGTGCCGCCGCCTCGGCCTGGACTTTGGCACGACGCTTCTCCGCATCCATTGCCTCTTGGGCAAGCTTGGTCTCGCGTTGCGCATCCTGCGTCGCCTGTTCCTGACGATTCTTTTGTGTTCGTGCGTTTTCTTCGGCCTCGATGTGCGGCGCATCGGCAGCCCGTTGCGCTTCCTTGGCCTCTCGCTCGCGCCGGCGAAACTCGCGTTCTTCTTCCCGGCCTCTCTTGGCCAGATTATTTGCTTCCTTAAGCAATTCTCGTTTTTTCTGCCCTGCAGATTCCAGGCAGCTGTTGGGCAATATCTTTTTGTAGCATTCACTTTGCTCACTGGCAAACTGCCGCTCCGCCTGAGCCTTCATGGCGCTCGCACGGTCTTGCAGCAGACGGGCCTTTCCCAGCGAATCCAACGAATCCAGCGAAATCGGTTTCTCGGCGGCAATGTCATGGGGCTGTGCGCAGGCCCAGTGAGAAACCACGACACCAAGTGCCAACAACCAAGCAGGTAACATATTTCTCATATTGCGCCACATAGAGAGCACTGGAATTTAACCTTTGCAAGCCATTTGTCCGTGACATATTTCACGGCAAATCGATCCCTGAAACACAGGGGTAAACCGGCAGTATTTACCGCTTTTAGCCCACCGGCAAATGCAAACCCGGGTTTGCCGCCCACCACCATCACCCCTTCTTCCCCGTACATACGGCGTTGCCAGGGCTTTAGCGCCCTGTCCATCGAACCAGGCACACTTGATGCTGTACCACAGGCATGAACGTATCCGGGAATGTACATCATGTCTTTTAAATTTATCGTCACAATCAACGATGTCGAGCAAATGCGCGGCGGCTTGACTCAAGCAACCTTATTCTTGATCAGCCGCTACGGCAACCTTGACGACGGAATCAGCGCCGGTGCCAGGATATTGCCTGAATGGCTTACTCCGCCTAAGCCGGCGAGCCATTCCGCTTCCGCAGCGTTTATGCACAGGCCATTACGAAATCCGGCCAAACTGCCGATCGCGGCACCAATCATTGAAGAACGGCACGGAAGCAAGCCATGTTAGAACATAGCACGGTTGCCCACCTGATCCAGGCTGGATTCCTGGCAAGTTTCTTGGATGGGACGACATCAGGGTTGATCTTTTTCGTGGCGCTCATAGCGACAGCGGCCATTTCGACGTGGCGTGTGGCAAAGAGCAAGGGGCGCTCGGTCTTCTGTTGGGTGACTCTTGCCCTGATGATGCCGTTGATCCCACTGGTGCTAGTCTGGCTGCTGCCTAGTTTGACTACATATGTCAGTCGGCCACCTCAGCGCCGGTATGAAAACCGTCAAATTTAGTAATTACTGGTAGACTCCGGCGCAGAATCTGGATGTGATTATTGCCGTCAATTTGTAGGTCTCCGGTTCGAACCCGGCTCGGGGAACCGGAATTAAAGCGGCCTGCTGCGATTTGGGCCGCTTTTTCATTGACGTTCTTGTACCGTTTTGCCGCATGGCAATTAACCAAATCAAACAAGGAGGATAGGTGTGGGTGCTTTTCCAAACGGACTTGTAATCACTGGCGGAGCCAGTGGGATCGGCGCAGCCTCTGTTCAAGCCGCCCTCGCCAGAGGTTGGCCTGTTGCATTTTGTGACGTGCAACCGAAGGAAACGATCAATCCCTCTCTCCTGACGGAGAAAACCCTCTACGTCCAGGCCGATGTCAGGGACCGCGAACAAATCAGAGGATTCCGCGACACGACGGTCGGATTTTTTCGAGAGAGAAACCTGACCCCGGATCGGCTCGGTGTTGTCGCCTGCGCCGGAATCAGCCGGCGCGAAGACCCAGTTCAGGTCAAGCTGATGCAGGACATCAATGAAGGGGGGACATTCAACCTCCTGTCGGCCTTTGCAAACGACATTCCAGTCGGACACGGGCTTTTTGTCGGTCTCAGTTCGATCGTCGCAGCGGAAGGCATTGCCGTCAAGGGAGACGAAGAATACAAGGCAACCAAGGCCGAGGCCGGAAGAATCGCCACCGATGAGGCACGCAAACTCGGCGTCGAAGGGTTCGCTCTCGCACCGGGCGCCATCGACACGCCGATGACACGGCATGAAGCGATCTTCGGGATGATGATGCTGGGTGCCGCCAGGATCTTTGGTGGAGACTCAAGCCATCCCCTTCATGCCGAGGTGCTCAGGCTCGCCGGGGTGCAGGAGGGTGCGACACCTGCAACGATCCTGAAAGGACTCCTTGGCGCCGGCATCACCCAGACCGCCGACTTTGAGGCTATTGACGGGGCCTTCGCCAAAGATCCGCAGCTCGCCAGGATCGGCGTTGTCCGCTTCACGGGTTTTGTGAGCCCAAAGGGGCCAAACGACGAGCGTCACGTCAGACCGGAGGTCATCGCCCGTGCCGCCGAGATCCTGGCGAAGCTCGACGTCGTCATCGGTCCCGAGGTCGTGGTGCGACTGATGCTCGATCAATTCGAGACCGGTCACGCTCCCCAAGGAGGATTATTAAGAGCCTACAGCGCCAGCGGAAAAAACCCTATCCTTCAGCTGCTGTCGGCATTCAGCGGTTAAGCGCCTATTTCACTCCAGGTTCTGAATCTGCTCCCGCATCTGTTCAATCATGAGTTTCATTTCCAGGCCAATCGCGGTAATTTCGGCAGAGACGGATTTCGACGACAGCGTGTTGGCTTCGCGGTTGAGTTCCTGCATCAGGAAGTCGAGACGTTTGCCGACGGCCCCCCCTTTCTTGAGCACGCGTTCGAGTTCGCTCAAGTGGGTGGCGAGGCGCGAAAGCTCTTCGGCCACGTCAATCCGCGCGGCATATACGCCGATTTCCTGACGAATACGTTCTTCGTCAAGGTTGGCCACCGCTTCCCGCAGCTTGTTCGCCAGCCGCTCCTGATAATCGGCCAGCGCACGCGGCAGAAGAGGTTCCGCCTGACGCACCAGTTCGCGCATGCGAACAACACGTTCCAGGATCATCGCCGCCATTTTCGCGCCTTCGCGCTCACGGGTGGCGATGAACTCATCCAGCGCCTTGGCCGCCAAAGCCAGGCACTCGGTCTGCAGGATGTCCTGGGGCAACGACTGATCCCCGAGCATGCCCGGCCAGCGCAATACCTCCGCCACAGAGAGTCCCGTCGCTTCCGGCATTACGCTGCGCACCTGGTTTTGCAAGCTGGCCAGTTGCCCCAGCAACTCCGCGTTAGCTGCCAGTTCGCGCGCGCTTGCCGTGACCGACGAGGGCATCAGGCCGCCACGGCATTCGAACTTGCCGCGACCGATACGTGAAGCGATCAAGTCGCGCAATGGCATTTCCAGAAAGCGCAATTCCTCACCGATGCGAAAAGTGATGTCGAGATAGCGCGAATTGACGCTTTTCAGTTCGAGGTGAAGGATGGCCAGTCCCAGGTCGCGCTGTACTGCGGCATAGCCAGTCATACTGTAAATCATGAGAAAAAGTCCATAATGACAGCTCCGCTACGGCCAAACGCGGGCTGCGTATGACCGTGAAAGCTTGAAGGATAGTGTAACCTCCGCATCATGCCGCAACAACCCATCAATCAACCGCTGGCGCCGGGGTTTCTTCTCAACGGCTACCGCATCGACAAGCAGCTGTCGCAAGGCGGGTTCTCCCTGGTCTATCTGGCCTATGACACGCAGGAGATGCCGGTGGCCATCAAAGAGTACCTGCCCGCCGGTCTCTCGCAGCGTTCCGGAGAAAGTCCGGTACCTGTGGTCAGCGCAGAGCATCAAGCCGCCTTCAACCAGGGCCTGGCGAGTTTCTTCGCGGAGGGCAAATTGCTCGCTCACCTCGACCATCCCAATGTCGTCAGGGTGCTCAACTTCTTCCGCGCCAACCAGACGGCCTATCTGGTGATGCGCTATGAACGCGGTCGCACGCTCCAGGAGCACATCCAGAAACACCGTGGCGAACTCGGCGAAAGTTTCATCCGCAATGTCTTCGTCTGCCTGTTGAACGGGCTGCGCGAAGTCCATATGCGCAAGCTGCTGCACCTGGATATCAAACCGGCGAACATTTATCTGCGCAGCCACAACCAGCCCGTGCTGTTGGATTTCGGCGCCACCCGGCAAGGCCTGGGCACCAGCGAGTTTGCCCTGAAAGACGTGTATACCCGCGGTTACGCAGCGCCGGAGCAAATGGGTTCGGGCGAGGCGCAAGGTCCCTGGACCGATATCTACGCCGTCGGCGCCTCGCTGTATGCCTGCCTGGCCAAAGGCACACCCTTGTCCGCCGACCTGCGCATGCAAAAAGACGAACTGGAGCCCGCCCTGCAACGCTGGCGCAAGCTTTATTCGCCCCAACTGCTGGAACTGATCGATTGGTGCCTACGGCTGCCCGTCGCTGCGCGCCCGCAAAGCGTGTTCGCATTGCAGAAAGTGCTCAACGGCGAATTGCTCGACCTGGTCGACCCGGCTTGGTTCGAAGCGTCAGCCATGGCCAAACCCGGGAATCCGCGCTGAAGTTTTCGTTGTGCCGGCGCCTGCGCTGCCGATCGGCAGACAATCGTAAGATAATAGCGTCCCGCAAACCCATATCCATCAGGTACCCGCATGAACCAGCCGCCAGTTCGTCCCTCCGGACGCAGACCAGACCAGTTGCGCGCCGTACGCATCACCCGCCAGTTCACCCGCCATGCCGAAGGCAGCGTGCTGGTCGAATTCGGCGATACCCGCGTGCTTTGCACTGCCAGCGTCGAAGAGAACGTACCCGGCTTTCTGCGCGGCAAGGGACGGGGTTGGGTAACGGCCGAATACGGCATGCTGCCACGCGCCACCCATACGCGCTCGGACCGCGAAGCAGCCAAGGGCAAGCAGAGCGGGCGTACCCAGGAGATCCAGCGCCTGATCGGCCGCAGCTTGCGCGCGATCACCGACCTGACGGCGCTGGGCGAACGCCAGATCACCCTCGACTGCGATGTGCTGCAAGCCGACGGCGGCACCCGCACGGCCGCCATCACCGGCGCCTGCGTGGCACTGCACGATGCCATCCGGCATCTGCTGACCAGCGGCAAGCTGGTGCAAAACCCGCTGCGCGATTTTGTCGCCGCGGTATCGGTCGGCATCGTTGGCGGTGTGCCGGTGCTCGATCTCGATTATGCGGAAGACTCCAGTTGCGACACCGACATGAACGTGGTGATGACCGGCAGCGGCGGCATCGTCGAAGTGCAAGGCACGGCGGAAGGCGCGCCGTTCTCGCGCGCCGAACTCGACGCGCTGCTGTCGCTGGCGCAGGGCGGCATCGCCCGCCTGGTCGCCGCGCAACAATCGGCGTTGAAGCCGACATGAAAAAACTGGTGCTCGCCAGCGGCAATCCCGGCAAGCTGCGCGAATTTGCCCAGCTGCTCGCCCCGCTCGATTTCGAGGTGCTGCCGCAGGCGGATTTCGACATCCCCGAAGCCGAAGAACCGCATCACACCTTCGTCGAAAATGCGCTCGAGAAGGCACGCCATGCCTCGCGCCTGTCGGGCTTGCCGGCACTGGCCGACGATTCCGGGCTGTGCGTCGAGGCCCTCGGCGGTGCGCCGGGTGTGCAATCGGCGCGCTACAGCGGTGAGCCGAAATCGGATCAACGCAATAACCAGAAGCTGCTGGCGGAACTGGCCAACCAGCAGAACCGTCGCGCCCACTATGCCTGCGTGCTGGTGCTGGTGCGTCATGCCGACGATCCGCAACCCGTCATCGCGGAAGGCGAGTGGCACGGCGAAATCATTCCCGCGCCGCGCGGCGCGGGCGGCTTCGGCTACGATCCGCTGTTCCTGGTGCCCGGACTCGGCCGCACGGCGGCCGAACTCGAGCCGGCGCAGAAGAACGTCCTCAGCCACCGCGGCAAGGCGCTGCAGCTCTTGATCGAGAGACTGCGCCGCGGTGTCTGAGAAACGCACCATCCCGATCGCCCGGATGCCCGATGCCCGCACAAGCGCCGGCGCAGCACCGTTATTGACCAACTTGCCGCCGCTGGCGCTCTACCTCCATTACCCCTGGTGCGTGCGCAAGTGTCCCTACTGCGATTTCAATTCGCATGAAGCCAAGGGCGGGGTCGGCAACATCCCCGAGGGCGACTATCTCGCCGCGCTGATCCAAGACCTCGAAGCGGCGCTGCCGCAGATCTGGGGCCGCCGTATCGTCAGCATATTCTTCGGTGGCGGCACGCCCAGCCTGCTCTCGGCCAATGGACTGGACAAGCTGCTGGCAGACATCCGCGCGCGCTTGCCGCTGCTGCCGGATGCGGAAATCACCATCGAAGCCAACCCCGGCACCGTCGAAGCCGCCAAGTTCGCCGCCTATCATGACATAGGCATCAACCGGATTTCACTCGGCGTCCAGAGCTTCGACGATCGCCATCTCACCGCGCTGGGCCGCATTCATTCGGCATTGGAGGCGCGTCGCTCGATCGATCTGGCCCAGAGGCATTTCGACCGGGTTAACCTCGACCTGATCTACGCCCTGCCGCAACAGACCCTGGCGGAAGCGCAGCACGACATCGCGACGGCCACCGCCCACGGCGTCACCCATCTATCCGCTTACCACCTGACGCTGGAACCGAATACGCCCTTCCACCATTCGCCGCCGCCGCTGCCCGACGACGAGCTCGCCGCGGACATGCAGGAGATGGTTGAAGCCAAGCTCACCGGCGCCGGCTATCAGCACTATGAAACGTCGGCCTTCGCCCTGCCCGGACAGCGCTGCCTGCACAACCTCAACTACTGGCATTTCGGCGACTATCTCGGCATCGGCGCCGGCGCCCACAGCAAGATTTCGTCCCCGGCTGTCATCGTCCGCGAAGCTCGCCGCAGGCATCCGCACGACTATCTGGCCGCTGCCGCCCGAGGTGATTTCGTACAGGAACAAAATGCGACCGACAAGGACCAGCTGCCGATCGAGTTCATGATG
>Ga0172380_10003519_pt1 | contig 21431 bp, 16 predicted proteins | sample Leawe162metaG_FD_119747 | JGI IMG/M metagenome (GOLD analysis project Ga0172380, IMG submission 119747) | Leachate microbial communities from a municipal landfill in Southern Ontario, Canada - Leachate well 162 metaG | ecosystem: Engineered > Solid waste > Landfill > Unclassified | place... | reverse complement strand
CGCGGAAAATTCGGGAGTCGCCGGGAATCCGCGAAAATGCGTTGAAAACGAGGTTGAATCAACCCATCCCCATCATTGGAGCGTTGCCAGGATGGTGCGCGGAGAGTGGTTGTGCATGAGATGGACTACCGGGAGGGCACGAATAGCGAAACGAATAGCGAAACAGTGTTGCAACTCAAGTAGAAATGTCCCCTGTTTGAACTCAGTAGAAGTGTCCCCATTGATCGTTCGCCGGTCCCGGCGAACGATTGCCGCCAAGGGTGGGTGGCGGCGGGCTTGGGGGGCGGGGCGTGCGGGGCCAGGCGTTGGTGCGTTGTCGTCTGGGGAACCGGGGGCGTCGGGGGAACCGGGGGCGTCGGGGGTTTGGGTTTGAGGTGTTGTTCATCCATCGTCTGATACGCCAGCGGTCGATCATCGGTCGCGCGCAGTTCGATGCGGCCGTCGAGATGTTCACGCACCGTGACCTTCATGCCGCGGCGCGGCCGGGCGTCTTTCGCCCGCAACCGCATGCACCGTCCGCGCCACGACACCACGCCGTCGGCGCTGACCGCACGCTGGTGATGCAGCGCAACGCCGCGTCCAGTTCCCCCGGCGAAGGTGCCGGGCGATGCGCACCGTCTTGGCGCATCGGTGCGACGGCGAATTTCGCGTTGTACGCCGGTCCAAACGTGTCCCGCAAATACGCATTGGCCCGGCTCATGTCCGTGATGCCTTCCAGTTTGAGCATCTTCACCAAACGATCCTGCAACACGCCGTTGGTCCGTTCCACCCTGCCCTTGGCCTGTGGACTGTTGGCGCAAATCAGCTTCACGTTCAACTGCCCCATCGCACGCCCGAACTGCGTGAGCGGCCTTTTGCCCGTGCGATGCGCGATCACGTCGGCCTCCTTGTCGTTACGCCGGTGAATGCTGTGACGATCCGGGTACAACGCCCCCGGAAGGCCGTACTCCCGCATTCCGCCTTCTCGCGTGTTTTCTACACCATCATGGCGGAGACGTTGCCGGCGTCGTGGGGCGAGGGGGTCGGCGAAGGGATCGGGTCGGTGACGGCGCGGACTTCGCGGATGTATTTTCGGCGCGGCTCGGTGGGGTTGATTCTTCGCTCACGAATCATGGAAACCGCCGTGGCGACCATTTGGGTGACGGAAGCCAATATCCAGGTGGTGCGCCAGGGCAGGTAGTATCGGCCGGATATTTCCACGGTTTCTTCGGAGGCGGTGAGCGTCACGTGCATGTTCTTGAGACGGTCTTTGGCCTGCGCATCCTGGCGGATGCAGCGTTCAAACTCTTTCATGTCGCTTTCGGGCATGATGATGCCGTCGGGCCACTGATCGGTCTGTTTCCAGTGTTCGAGGACCAGCCGTATCGCGGCGAAGTTTCCCTGCGTGTTTTCCTCGAGTGTGACCGGATATTGCGTCTGGCGCAGCGCGGCCAGATCGAAAATTTGTTGTTGGTTGGCGGGGATTTCGGCGGCGTCCAGCACGGAACGGAACGCGCTGATGCAATCCTGGTTCCAGACCATCTCCTGATGAAAGATGAACAGGGCGATATTGCGGCAGCCGCCGTCGATCAGGGTGCGTGCCGCCAGTTGGATGGAACTGAAAGCGTCGCAGATCACCTGATCCAGCACGGGGTCGCTGCGGACGGTCTCCACCAGGTCGCTGAGGACGACCCAGGGCAGGGGCGAGCCGCGGATCAGATCGACGACCTGTTGCGGGGTGAATCGGCCTTCCAGGGTGCCGCCGATGGAGAAGGGATCGTTGTTGACCTCGGCGATCATCTGCGTGACTTCATTGAGATCGGCGGCATGGTGGATGCAGACGCGCCAGCCCAGGCGGCGGGCGTGTTGTTCGGTCTGGGACATGATGGCCGCGTCGTAGGGGCCGATCCATTTTCGGCCGAACATCGTGACCATATGGAGATAGCGCATCTGTTGACTGGCGGCGGAGACGAAGATGCCGTGTCGTCCGGGAATGCGGTCGATCAGTCGGTCTTCGGTGAGCATCACCAGCGCCTGTCGGATGGTGGTCCGGCTGACGGCGTATTGCTCACCCAGACGGATTTCGTTGGGCAAACGAGATCCCGGTGCCAGTTGCCCGGTCTCGATCGCCCGCCGAATGTCTCTGGCCACCTGACGATGCAATGACTGATCCGACGCCGGCCTACCCATTACCGATCTCCTGATTTCATGGCATCCAACAATGCAGTAATCATACACGATATATGAACAATGTCCATAAAAAAACTTATTAAATTATAAAAATCATAAATTGCTTTATTGAAGTATTTTGTGACTGTTTTATTGTTTTGAACTTCATTCAACGCAGATTTATGTTCAAAAAAATGAAGTTATTCATTGACGATGTGATTTCCGTGGTATATATTCGATTGTGTTCATCGTTCCTGCGAAACAGGGCAGGACAAAGAAACAGGGCAGGACAAATCGTGTCGTTTGAATTGCGGAACCCTTTAGGTTGGAGGTTGCGACAAATGAAGATTCGGCTCGCCAGTGCGGCATTGTGTATGAAACCTGACAACAACTCTTTTTGGAGAGGACGTGACATGAAGACTCGACTCGGACTCGCATCGTGTGTGTTCGTGGCCTTGGGAGCCACGATGGTAGTGACCGGCGGGCAGACCCAAGCCGCGGACATCACCTACACCTGGAAAAACAGTGCCGCCAACAGCAACTGGAACGACCCGGCCAACTGGGACGCGAACGGCGTGCCGGTGGATGCCACGACTTCCAGAATCGAAATCCAGACCGGCGGCGTGGCACCGGTGGTGCCGGTGGGCGGCATTGTCATCGGCGCGAATGCCTATCCCGCTCCGGCATTGAAGTTCACGGGGACGGGGTCTTTCACGCTGACCGGCGGCGCGATTTCCGTTTCTTCCCCCAGTTATGCCTACACGACCGTGAACAATGCCTCCGGTCGTGCTCAGACCATCAATAACAACTTTGTTGTTTCATCCACAAACGTATCCTTTGGCAATGTCGGTGCCGGCAGTCTGACGATCAATGGAGACATTGACGCGGGCGGTGCCGCCACCGGCCGGCTCACGCTCGAAGCATTCGGCACGGGATCGTCGATTTTCAACGGTGTCATCAGCAATGTCGGCGGTGCTGGCGCTGTGGTTCTGCTCACCGGCGATGTGGCCGCGCCGATCGTGATGAACGGTGCCAACTCCTACACCACCCAGACTGAAATCCGTCAGGGCATGGTCTTGGTCGGGGCGGATGTCGCGCCCGGCGTCAACGGCCCGCTCGGCAATTACAGCGGCGGCATCTACTTCGGAAACGTCCCCGCCGGTGTCGCCACGGCTTCCCTGTTGACCAACGGGGCCTACACCATCAGCGTCAACTCGGCAATCAGTTCCACGACCAACAACACGATCTTCGGCGGCGCCACCGCGGACGTGTCAACCATTTCGGGCAACATCACCGGCGAGACCGCCGCCGCCGCGGCTCCCCGAATCACGATGACCGCCGTCGCCGGCGGACAGGTCAACTTCTCCGGCAGCTTCATCCGCAAAGCCGGTCAAACCGGAACCAACGATTCCCTCACCAAGACCGGTTTGGGCATCGTCAACATGACCGGTAACGCCAGCACTTATCAGGGCGGAACCTTCGTCACACAAGGTACTCTGCTGGTCAACAACACCACCGGCTCCGGCACAGGCACCGGCTCGGTCTCCGTTGACAACGGTGCAACCCTCGGCGGCAGCGGCCTCATCTCAGGCCCCGTCACCGTTTCCGCCGGCGGCATCCTCGCCCCCGGCAACAGCGCCGGCACACTCACCATCAGCAACATCCTCGTTCTCGCCGGCAATGCCGACTTTGAACTGGCCGCCGACACATCTTTTGACAAGGTCGTCGGCGTCACCGACATCACCTTCGGTGGCGTACTCAACGTCGTCAATTACAACGGCGGTCCCGCATATGCCGCCGGTCAGGTGTATGACCTGTTCGACTGGTCCGGCACACCCGCCGGTGCCTTCACCGCCGTCAATCTGCCCGCGCTGCCCGTCGGCTTGGTATGGAAAACTTTCGATACCCAGCCGTTCGATTACGCCACCGGCCAGATCGTGGTTGAAATCCCCGAACCAGCCACGCTGGGGCTGCTGGCGCTGGGCGGTTTGATGATGGCCAATCGCCGAAACAAGTGATTTTTCCTCCTCCTCCACGCCGCGGCGCTTAACGGTCCCGCGGCGTTTTGACCGAATCCCGCCGCTTGCGGTATGTTTCCGGGGGCGCGAAGCCACAAGCGGTGGAAACACACATTCCGCGGCGCATCTCACGGAGGTTGCGGCATGAACATATGCGATGTGCGATGTGCAATGTGCGATGTGAGACAGACCCGTCGTCATCGCGGCTCCGCCTCTTCCACATCGCACATCGCAGATCGCACATCGCACATCGGCTTCACGCTTGTGGAACTTTTGGTGGTGGTCGCCATCATCGCGTTGCTGATCGCGATTTTGTTGCCGTCGCTGAACAAGGCACGGGAGGCGGGGCGGTCGGTCGTCTGCATGACCCATCTGAAACAGATCGGGCAGGCGGTCATCATGTATGCCGGGGAAAATAATCAGACATTGCCCTATGGATGCGCGAGTTTTCCTGACGGCGGGTGGTTGAGCTTCGACGATCTGTTGAACCCATACCTCGGCGGGACACTGGACCTCGACAAGCAGCGGACGAATCACTATCTCAAGGGGAATGCGGAGAAGATATTCCTGTGTCCCAGCGATCGCTTGCCGCCGAAGTGGAATGTGCGCCGCAGCTATTCGTTGTGCCGCAACTATGACCGGGGGGTGGCCTACGCGGACTTTACCGGGGATCTGCCCTTGGTTAAGACGGTTCGGCTATCCGAGATTGCCGGGCCTTCGGAGACGATGCAGGCCAGCGAACTTTCCAGCATCTTCAATAATCTGGGCAATGGTTCCAATGGCGTGCTGGACAAAGCCGAACAACAGATGGCTGATTACACCTTTGAAGTCGGCAACATCTATGGCACGGAATTTCTGCACAACGGGCCGGTCAACTACCTGATGGTGGACGGTCATGTTGAGATGAACACGCCGGAGAAAACGGTCGGTAGCGGAAATACTACGAATTCACTGGGCATCTGGACGCGCGCCCTTGGCGATTAAGTGAGAACGCTGCCGATTGCAGCTATGAAATAGATGTCTGCGGCTCTTTCCTTCCCTGATCCTCAGCCCCGCTCCTCCCCCCCATTCTCCCCCTTCATCAGGAGCCCTTGAAGTGACCGGATTTCTCCCCTCGTACCGGCTCATCCCGGCGGTGATCGTTCTGATGCTTCCGGGCTGTGTGAACGCTTTTTCTCAAACCGAAACCGCCCCGGAAACCGCCCCGGAAGTAGCAACCCCGGCCCTCTCGCAAACCCGATTCCTCTCCGACGGCACCGTCATCCGCGGCCAGACCCGGCTGGTCATGCGCCGCCAGGGCACGATCGACGTCATCGACGAAGAGGGCGAAGTTTACACCCTGTTCCTGTCGCTCGGCTACAAGGACGCCCCGAAAATCTGGCGCACCGCGTCGCACCTGGAAAACATGAAGATCAAGGTGGACCCGCAAACCCAGTCGGTCCTGCTGACCGGTAAAGCCGTGTCGCCATCCGGTGCGACCGATCCGGCCAGCGCCGGCGAAATACAGTGGGGATACGCCTTGACCCCCCAGGGTGTCGTTCGTTGCACGTTGAAATTCGTGGGCGAGCAGGCGATGTCGGATGTGTTTCAGGGCGTGTCGGTGGTGATGAGCACGCATCGCAAGGCGATGGAAGGCGAACAATTGCTGGTGGATCAGGAGAAGTTTCTGATCGACGCCGCCCCGCCGAGCAACGAGGATGTCAAGACGTTGAAGAGCGGCAAGATTGGGCAGGTGATCTGGGACGCGGGTCATGCGGATCGGAAGATCACGGTTCGTCCGATCCAATGCCGGCGCGTGGATGTCAAGACCCGCAATCAGATCAACGCGCGGAACATGGTCGAACTTTTCTTCCTGCCCGCCGACAAGCAGATCGTGCTGGACATTCAACTGCCGGCCAATTCGCCTCAGGACGTTTCGGTGGATACCTACGGCGGGATCGACTATTGGGCGGCGGATCGGTTGCGGATGCCGCGGTATGACAAGTGCCGCAACCTGGTGCAGAACCCCGGCTTCGACGCGGGTTTTCAATACTGGCGATGGAACTCGATGGGCGTCGCCAAGCTGGACACCAAGTACGACCAGCAATACGCCATCGTGGATGATCCGACTTCGCCCGGCGGTTTTCCGGGGGTTCCGGGGGCGGGGGGACGATGCCTGGCGCTGCGCGGCGAAGTGGGACAGGCCTACGAACAAGTCTCGACGTTCGGCATCCCCACCGAACCCGATCAGACCTACACCCTCAGCTTTTACGCCAAGGCCGACAAGCCGGGACAATATCTCGGCTACACCACCGTCACCGGCGTGTGGGGGGCGTTCCCCGCAGGCGGAAGCGTGAAGCTGACCGATCAGTGGCAGCGATTCACCAAAACTTTCAAGGCCCCCAACCGCATTGTCTCGTTGGGATTCGGCAACCACAAGCCCACCGAGGAATGCTGGATGTACGTCACCGCCGTGCAGATCGAAAAAGGCGACGCCGCCACCGAATACGTTCAAAAGCCCGTCGGCGTTTTTCTGGAAAGCGATGCGCGCGGCAACTACTGGCAGCCGGGAACCAACCCCCACGCCCGGTTGCGCATCCACGGCAAGCCCGCCGCCAAGGGACAGGTCTCCATCATTCAGGAAGACTTCTTCGGACGCCAAATCGACCGTGATTCGCAATACTACACGCTCGACGACAAGGGCCGGGCGACGATGCCGCTGCCCTGGGCCGCCGATTTGAAGTCGGGGATTTACGTCCATCGGGTCAACATTCAAACCGATGACGGTTTCACCGACCGCGAATATGTCCGCATGACCGTGCTGCCGTTCCAGGACGGATCGGCGAAAAACAAGAACATCTTCTCGCTGGGCCTGTTCGATTCACGCTGCGGCGACTGGGACCGCCGGATCGAGTTCCTCCAGCGCATGGGCATCGGATCGGGCATCACGTTCGATCCCCAGCCGCACAAGTATTATGAGTCGCTCCGCAAGCACAACATTCTCTACTTCGTTTCCATTTTCGACGGCGGGGAAGGGTTCTTCGCGGACCCCAACGATCCGCGAAGAAACGATCCGAGTCTTGCCGGCCTCACCCCCGAACAGCGCAAGAAAATCGAAGAGCGGTTTGACATCTTTAATCAGCGCAAGACTTGCCACCTGACCGACGAGCAACTGAAACAGGTCGAGGAACGTGCGTATCAGAAGGCCGCCGCCTACCCGGAGGTTCAATACTGGAAGCTGAACAACGAACCGCCGGTGCAGTTCTACATTGATAATGTCAAGGACACCGGCGCGATGGCGCGGGTGCTTCGCGCCGCGCGCCGGGGCCTGCTGCGCGCCAATCCCAGGGCGAAGGTCATCAGTCCCGATCCGTCGAACATGTACCCCAACAGCGGCATCGCGTTCATCAACACGTTGCTGGAGGTCTCCGCAGGCGATCCGCCGTTCGACATCGCCGCGATCCATCCCTATCGCGCCAAACCCGAAGAACCCGACCGCGACCGGGACGCCGGGGCGTTTTTGAACATGCTAGATCGCAACAAGTTCAGGGGCGACGCCTGGTTCACCGAAGGCATCTATCACAATCCCTACAACATTCCGCTGCTCGACCTGAACGTTCACCACGGCTGCACCAGCGATCACTACCGCGGCGGCGATCTGAGCTATGCGATGGGCTGGGGCGAGCGAATGGCCGCGGCCTACACGGCGCGAAGCTGGCTGGTGTCGCTGAAGTATTCCGATCGCGTCAAACTCGACGTGGACTGGGGCTTCCTGCGTTACAGTCACAGCGACATTGATCTGACGCCCCGCCCGGTGGTCTTCGCCGCCAACACGCTGGTGCGCGTGCTCGGCAACGCGACGTTCAAACGCGATCTGGTTCTCGCGGCCAACATCCGCTGCTACGTTTTCCAGAACGAAAAGAATCAACCCGTGGCCGCGATCTGGGCCGCCGATGACGAGGTGGATCGCGGCCGATCGCCCGGTCCGATGCTCGATGTCGGCACGCTGGCGACCGCGCTGCCCGCCTCGCAGGTCATCGACTTCATGGGCGGTGGCGCGGCCATGCCGGCGAAGTTGCGTGTCGGCCCGTTCCCGCAATTCATCGTCGGCCCGGTCGCAAGCATGGATTCATTCCTCGATCAACTCGCCCTGGCTGTCAGTGACAGCGGCGGCGAACTGTTCCCTTATCTGGCCCTGCGATCCGTGGATCAGGTGCATCTGGTCATCGCCAATTCCCTGGGGCGCCCGTTCAGGGGCCGCGCCACGATCATGCGGCAAACCGAACGGTTGGCCGAGGCGGACCTGGACATCGCCCCGCGCGGTCAGTGGGCCTGGATACTGACCCAGCCGCTGACGGACAATCAGGTCAACGCCACCGACCTGACGCTGAAGGTGGTCAGTGAAGGCGTCAGGGATCAGAGCTTCAACCTGACCGGCACCTGGATGAAGTGGCCGAAGCGCAAAAACCCGATCGTCCTTGACGGGGATTTGTCCGACTGGGCTGGTTGCTTTCGGATGCCGCTGGTCAATCAGATGCAGTTCACGCTGGGCGCGACGGATAAACTTCGCTCACAGTATCCCGTGCCGCCGGCCTGGAAGGGGGCCGACGATCTGTCCGCCGAGTTCCACGCCGCGTGGGACGAACAAAATCTCTACCTCGCGTTCAAGGTGCGTGATGATGTGTATCGGCCCGGCCCCAGCGTGCCGCTGTCGTGGCAGGGCGATGGGTTGCAGCTCTATTTGGACGGCTGGGCCGATGCACGCGGCAAACCCGCCAAGGGCTACGACAACAACGACCAGGCGTTCATGGTCTGCCCCAACCCCGCCGCCGACGCCGCCGTGCTTTATCGTGAGTTCGCCCCCGAACGACAACTGGCGTTCCTCAACACCGGCATGGTCAACGCGGCGAAAGTCGCTGTTCATAAAACCGACGATGGTTATCTCATCTATGAACTGGCGATCCCCGCGCGCGAAGTCGAACCCGTCAAACTCAAAGCCCTCGAAAAGTTCGGCTTCGGCTGCCTGGTCAACGACGCGGACAACGACTATCGCAAACGCATCCTCACCATCACCCCGCCGGGCACCGAACCGAGTCGCTCACCCAAACTCTATCCGACGGTCATCCTGACGCCATGATCGGGCGATTGCGGTGGCGATGAAAAAGGCGATCCCCCTGATCCCCGGCAAAGGGGGCGGGTTTGTCATGGTTGACCTGTCGCCCTCGTCCCGCCCGGTTCACCGGGCGGGACGGGTGCATGACACGCTACGCGGGGTTTGAATTCATTCTGGGCCCCTGTTCTTCCCCGAAGACCAACACGAAGGGTACGAAGAAGCACGAAGAAAGGATCGTATTTAAGTTAAATACGATCCTTTCTTCGTGCCCTTCGTGTGAAATCGTCGGGGGGGGGCGACTCCCGTTCAGGCAGGTGCGCCAGTTGTCATGCGCCCGGACGGGACGTTATTGAGCGATGAACTTTGACACCGGGCGTATCGCTTCGGACAATAAGCCGGTCTGTTTGGGCTGCACACTCACCCTTTTTGGGGACATGACATGAAACCGATTCTCGCAGGGATGTTCGGGGCATTGTGTCTGACGTTGACCATGGCGTTGAACGCAGCGGAAACAAAAGTCGATGCGAAGCAGAAAGTCGCCGCCGATTACTTCGAGGCGCTTACTTCTGCGGATGTCGAGAAGGCCAACGCGCTGATAGACGTGCCGTATTCACTGGATCGCAAGGAGATTCTGCGCACGCGCGCGGAGGTTGAAGCCGTTCACGTCAAGATCGCGGCGGACAAGGGCAAGCGCGCGGTTCCGCCATACACGATTGAATTGACGGACAAGGCCCCGAAACTCGACGCGGCGATATTCCCCAAGCACGTCGCCTATCGCATTTCGCTCACGCTGCCCGGCAGAGAACGCATGGAAACCATCGACATCTATGTGACGGATTCGGACACGCCGAAGGCGATCGGATTCAGTGATTGATTTCAGGTTTGCAATGGGCCGTTGGATATGTGAATTGCTATGCTTGGTGGCGGGACATCATTTTCAAGGGAAAACATATGAAGCGAGTCGCATGGGTCACGTTGGTGGCGTTGAGTTTGTTTTGTGCGATTGCATTGCATGCCGAGGAACCCAGGTCGGCCGATGCGAAACAGAAAGTGGCGGAAGCATACTTTGCGGCACTGGCCACCGGCGATGTTGCCAAGGTAGATGAAGTAACGGATGTGCCATTCTCGTTCGACCGTAAGGAGAAGTACTCAAGACGCGAGAACAGGTACATGACGCTCATGCGAAATTGGCGGACGGGAAAGCCAAACGCGAGATGCCGCAGTACACGATTGTGGTGACGGATCGGGCACCAAAGCTGGACCCGGCGGTTTTTGCGAAACACGTTGTCTATCACATTGTCGCCAAGTGGGGCGAACGCAGCGATGAGGTCGATATTCATGTTACCGACTCGCCGAGCCCCAAAGTGATCGGGCTCAGCGGGTGATATCGCGTTTTTCGCCGTGTGCGGCTTCATACTTCCGGGGGCGAGTGATTTGCTACAATTCGGCCATGCGGATCAAGCTCTACAACACGTTGTCGCGGCGGATCGAAGATTTCAAAACCGTTGAACCCGGCGTGGTGCGCATGTACCACTGCGGGCCGACCGTTTATGACTATGCCCACATCGGCAACTTCCGCGCGTTCATTCTCGGCGATCTGTTGCGGCGATTTTTCGAGTTCGCCGGCCATCGGGTCGTGCAGGTGATGAACATTACCGACGTCGGGCATATGACCGAAGACCAACTGGCGGACGGCGGGGGGCAGGATAAGATGGAACTGGCCGCCCAGCGATTGAAGAGCGCCAAGAAGCAGGGGGCGGCTGACGTTGAAAACCCCGACGATCCGTATCAGGTGGCGGGATATTTCACGAAGGCGTTTTTGGAAGACGCGAAAACGCTGGGGTTGAAAATCGCCGATGAGTACCCCGATCATATGCCCAGCGCGACGGGGAACGTGGATCGCATGATCGCCATGATCGGCACGCTGATGGCGGCGGGCCACGCATATGTGGCGGGCGACGGGGCGGTGTATTACGACGTGGCGAGCTTCGCGGAGTATGGCCGGTTGAGCGGGAATATGGTGGAGGCGCTTCAGGTCGGCGCGGGGGGCCGGATCGAGAACGCGCATCAGCGGGGCAAACGAAACCCGGCGGATTTTCTGTTGTGGAAGCCGGACGACAAGCATTTGATGAAGTGGCCCAGCCCGTGGGGCGTGGGGTATCCGGGTTGGCACATCGAATGCTCGGCGATGAGTTTGGGTGTGCATTCGCTGCTGGCCGGCCGGCCGATCACGACGCTGGACATTCACACCGGCGGGGAGGACAACATTTTTCCGCATCACGAATGCGAGATCGCGCAATCGACCGGCGCGACGGGCAAGCCGTTCGCCAACTACTGGCTGCACACGCGGCACCTGATGGTCGAAGGCGCGAAGATGTCCAAGAGCAAGGGCAACTTTTACACCGTGCGCGATCTGCTGGGCAAGGGCGTGGACCCGGCGGTGCTGCGATACGAACTGCTGCGAACGCATTACCGGGCGAACGCGAACTTTACGGCCAAGGGTTTGGAGGATTCGGAAAAAGCCGTGCGAAAATTACGGGGGATGGCGGGAAGGGACGAAGCCCCCGGAAGTTTGGAAACGAAGATGGGAGACACGGCGGTGGAGCGGGCGTTCGCCGAGGCGCTGGCGGATGATTTGAATGTGTCGGCGGCGCTGGGGGAATTGTTCAAATGGGTGAATACCCCCGGAAGTTGTGATGTGGCGGCGCTGCGACGGATGGACGGGGTGTTGGGGGTGATGGAAGAGAAGGTGTTGAAGCAATCTCCGTCGGCGAGTGGCGGAGGTTTGAACGATGCGCGGATTGAAGAAAAATGCAGGGAAATCGACGAAGCGCGGGCGCGGAAGGATTACGCGGCGTCGGACAAGCTGCGGGATGAATTGCTCGCCGCGGGCGTCGAAGTGCAAATCGCCAAGACCGGCACGACGTTCCGCCGAAAGATGCAGTTGTGAAAAAGTAGCGAGTAGCGAGTAGCGAGTATGTGAGACGCGCAGTTCTCTTCACTACTCGCTACTTTTCTTCGGCGCGGGGGGCAATTTGGCCAGGCGTGACAGGACGTTGGTTTGGAAGGGTTGTTCGTTGAAGATGAACTGGGGGTTGTTTTGCGTGTAGGCGTAATCTTTGGGGATGAGTTTTTGCAGGTCTTTGATGCGGTTGCCGGGGTTGGGATGGGTTTGGAAGATTTCGAGCGCCCCCCCGCCCCCGGCAGCTTTTTGCAGTATTTCCATGACCTGGATTTGGGCCTGGGGGTTGTAACCGACTTTGGTCATGTAGCGGACGCCCAGTTCATCGGCCTGGGATTCCTGGTCGCGTGAGAAGGAGAGCATGTAGATGCCGCCGGTGGCGCCGCCGAGGGTGACCAGCCAGTCTTTTTCGGTGGCGGCTCCGAGGATGGCGACGCCGGCGGAGATGATGGTGGCGCGGGTCATTTGCTGTCCGATGTGTTCGGCGTTGACGTGACCGATTTCGTGACCGAGGACGCCTGCGAGTTGGGCTTCGTTGGACATTCTGGACAGGAGGCCGCGGGTGATGAAGATTTTTCCGCCGGGCAGGGCGAAGGCGTTGACCTGGTCGGTGTTCAGGACGTTGAACTCCCAGGGCAGGTCGGGGCGTTCGGAGAGTTTGGCCAGGCGTGAGCCGAGGTTGGAGACGTAGGCGCAGAGGGGTTGATCGGGAACCAGTCCGCCGGACTGTTCGATGAACTGGGGCTGGGCTTCGGTGCCGAGCTGGATTTCCTGCGGCTCGGAAAGGGTATTGAGTTGCATTTTGCCGGTGGCGGGATTGGTGGAACAGGCCACCGCCGCAAGGGTGAGCAGGAGGAGGGCGGCGATTCGCAGGATGTGACGAAGCATGATGGACTCCCGGTGAGAGTGAGTGACCCGCGGGAATTATAGCATGGGGAGGGTTGCGGCGTCGCGAAGCCGCAAGCGGCCCCCGGAAGCAATCGGGGAACGATACAATGGGGGCGTGAATCAGACGCAAACGCAAGAAGTGTGGAATGAGCGGACGTTGAGCGATCCCCATGCGATGCCTGACAAGGCGAAGCGTGTGCGGGCGATGTTCGCGGCGATTTCGCGGAGCTACGATCTGAACAACCGCCTGCACTCGATGGGGCGGGATCAGACGTGGCGTCGGATCGCGGTGGCGACGGCGGGGGTGAAGACGACGGACACGGTGCTGGACGTGGCGTGCGGCACGGGAGACTTGTCGTTGATGTGCGCCGACGCGGGCGCCAGGCGGGTGATCGGAGTGGATTTCACGCATGAGATGTTGCGTGTGGCGGACACGAAGCGCCGGCCGGCGGGCGAGGCGACGGTTGGCAAGCGGCATCGTGGCGAGATGATGCTGGCGGACGGGGACGCGATGCGTCTGCCGATCGCGGATCGGAGCGTGGATGTGGTGTCGATCGCGTTCGGCTTGCGGAACGTGGCGGACCCCCGGAAGGCGATCGGGGAGTTTTACCGTGTGCTAAGACCGAACGGGCGATTGGTGATCTTGGAGTTTTCGCTGCCGACGAATGCGATGATGCGGGGTTTGTATCAGATGTATTTCCGGCACGTGATGCCTTGGACGGCGACGCTGGTGTCGCGGGATCGGACGGGGGCGTATCGGTATCTGCCGCGGTCGGTGAACACGTTCGTGGATCGTCAGACGATATTGAAGGAATTGGTGAAGGCGGGGTTCGTGAGCGTGGCGGCGCGTCCGCTGACGTTCGGGGTGGCGGTGGTGTATTCGGGGCGGAAGCGGAAGTGAAGAAAATGTGCGATGTTCAATGTTCCATGTGCGATGTGAGACAACTTCCATCGCACATTGAACATCGCACATTGAACATCGAATCTCACCCCTTGACGGCGCCGGCGGCCAGGCCCTTGACGAACCATCGCATGGTGAAGATGAACAGGACGATGAGGGGGACGGAGGCGATGGCGTAACCGGCCATCATCTGGCCCCACTGTTTGACGTATTCGCCTTCGAGTCGGAGCAGGCCGACGGGGATGGTGAGTTTCTGCTCATCGCGGAGAACGATCAGGGCGAGCATGACGTCGTTCCAGACGCCCAGGAAGCTCATGATGGCGATGGTGGCGATGATGGAACCGGACATGGGGAGGATGATCTGGGTGATTTGCGTGATGTGGCCGGCCCCGTCGATCTGGGCGGACTCGAACAGTTCCTTGGGGATGTCTTCGATGAACTGGCGGAGGATGAAGATACCGGCGACCTGTCCGCCGGCCGATCCGACGACGACCAGCGCCCAGAGGGAGTTGATCAGGTGCATGCCTTCGAGGAGGGAGAAGAGGGTGACGAGGGTGGCGGCGGTTCCGGGGAGGAACATGGAGGCGATGATGCCGTAATAGACGATGGCGCGGCCGGGAAAACGATAGCGCGCGACGGCGTAGCTGGTGAGGATCACCATGCTGGTGCTGATGGAGACGGCGGAGACGGTGATGACGACGGAGTTGGCGATGTAGTTTTTGACGATGTCCCAGGCGACGGACCAGTTGTCCCAGTGCCAACTGGAGATCGGATCGAAGAAGAAGGGATTGGCCTTGTACTGGTCATTGCTCTTGAAACTGATGACGAGCATGATGAACAGGGGGAAGAAGGCGGTGAACAGCACGAAGAGGATGATGGCGTGCTTGGTGAGTTCGGCTTTTTTGCTGATTTTGTGGGACATGTGCGGTGTGCGGTGTGCGGTGTGCGGGGTGTGGTGTGCGGGGTGTGGGGTGCATCCCGCAAATCGCATCCCGCACAGCGCGGGGTTATTTATCGACCTTGACGTAGCGTTGGTAGATGATGGTCAGGAGGAGGATCATGAAGAACATGATCATGCCCAGTGCGCAGGCGTAGCCGAACTTGCCGTCGGTGAACGCCTTGGAATACATGTAGAGGCCGGGGACGACGCCGACGTTGCCGGGGCCGCCGCTGGGACCGAGGAGGATGAGGTAGAATTCGTAGCTGGTGAGCGTGCCGATGGTCATGAAGATGAGGTTGATGCGGACCTGGGTCATGATGAGGGGCAGTTCGATGCGGAAGGCCTTGCCCAGCGGGCTGACGCCGTCGAGTTCGGCGGCTTCGTAAACGTCTTGTGAGATTTGCTGGAGGCCGGACAGGTAGATCAGCACGCCGACCACGCCGACCCACGGGAAGCCCCAGAAGATGATCGAAGGGATCACCAGCGACTGATTGCCCAGCCATGCGGGCGTGCCTTCGGCGAATTGTCCGATGGGGGTGGTCCAGATCATGCCGAAGACCACGAGCAGTGCCCCGACGGCGATGAGGGACATGCCGATCCATCGGATGACGTTGGGGCTGGTGATGCGATCGAAGTTTCGTTTGCAAAGTTCAGTGATGGCGGCGGCGACAAGGATGAGCAGCGGCAGACGGAGCATGGGGAAACCGCTGTGGTTCCATGCGGAGACGGGGCCGAGATTTTCGGGCAGGGGCAGATGCGGCAGGGGGGATCCGCCCCACAAGCCCCACACGCCGAACATGATCCAGAAGGGCCAGATGATCCAACTGGTGCCCAGGACGCGCGACATGACGATCAGGCCGGCGATCAGGAGCGTGACCCAGAGCGTCAGGCCGACCAGTTCGCCCAGCGTCACGACGAACAGCGAGGGAACGAGGCAGGCGAGGGTGAAGGTGAGTATCAGCGTCAGGCCTTTCCAGCGTTTGGCGCCTTCGACGCGGCCGTACATGAAGGTGAGAACCATCGAACCGAGGAGGATCAGTCCCCAAACGCTGCCGAAAATCTGGTCAACACCGGGAAACAGCAGGTGGGGGGTGGAGACGATTTTGTCACCGATCTGGGTTTGGTAAAGAATCCGCTGACCGGCCTCGTTGACCTGATACCAGCCGTGAATGATCGGATGGAGGAACTCGGCGATGCGGGGCATGAGGCCGGTGTAATCGGCGATTTGCGCGGACTGGGTGATGGCTTGCCCGGTGGGCGAGATGGCGGTGGTGACGGTGGCGGTGTGCTGTAAACTGGTGCCGTCAAACCACGCCAGGACGCTCATCAGGCCGGACATATTGAGTAGTTTGTTGAGCAGGCCGAAGTCGGGATCGTAGAAACTTTTCCAGATCAGCAGCCAGACCAGACCGGGAATGACCATGGGGATGACGAAGAGGACTTGATAGATGTAGCGCCAGCGGTTGGAGATCAGTCGGTGCATGGCGATGGCGACGACGATGCCGGGGATCATCTTGAAGAGGTTGGCGACGAGCATGATGGCGACGACTTTGAAGGACTGCCAGAAGATGGGATCGCTGGCGGCGTCGAGGAAGTTTTTGACGCCGATGTATTCCTGCACCGTCTGAGGCGTCCAGTTGTAGAACGCCTTGATGATGACGTCGATCTTGGGGTAGTAGCTGAAGACCAGCATCGACACGATCGTCGGCAACATCAACAGGTAAAGCACCAAATACAACTTGGAGCGTTCCAGGATTCGGGACCGCAACTTTCCGGCGGCCCGCGGCGCATCGGGCGTCGGCGGAACGGATCGGGCGTCGGTGAGCGTGGTGGAAGTCGTCGGCATATCGGGGGCACCTCAACGGTCAATCATGTTAAAACCGCGGGAACGGCTTGTCGGGGAACTGGGCATGCCACATCTGCTTGACGCTGGTGCCGTTGTTGGCGATGACACTGGCCAGCAGGCCCCGCTTGTATTTCGCCGTCGCATCGGCGCTGGGTTGGGTCAGCATTCGCATGGCGTACACCGCCAGCATCCGGTCCTGATTGCGTGTGGCGGTGCGATCCGTGTCCCATGTGTCGTACCAGTACCGGGCCAGGCCCGTGCGGTCGTTGGCCATGGCGTCGGTGACCTGGCCGACCAGTTGGTCGTATTTGATCTCACCCAGTTCGTAGTTCCACAACTGGCCCTGGAACACGGTCCAGAAGTTCGCTCCGCCGGCGGCGAACTCCAGCCGCGCGCCGCCCAGGACGCCCCGCGGGTCCGGCGTGAACGGCCGCATCTGACCGGCCGGCGTCGTGCCCACGATGCACGGAATCCAGTCCGCGCCGCGGTTGAACTTCTGGTTCACCGAATAGCTGGTCAGATATTGCAAAAAGTCGATGGCCCATTCCTTGTTGAGAGACCGCTGATACAACCCGTAGTTCGCCCCGGCATTGGTCCCCGCTTCGCTGATGCGAACGTGTGAGGTCACTTCCCCCCAACGTTCACCGGCCGCCGGCATGGGGAACGGCATGATGCCGACCTTGAACTTGAAGTTCAGCCGCTTCTCACCGTTGATTTCCGTCACCGTGTCACCGGGATAGACTCGCGTCGTTTCGGTGACGGGTGTGCCCTCGGCCTGCTGAAAAATGCCGCCGGCGTCCCAGGCGCCGGTGGCGATCATCGACGCGTTTTTATCCGCGAATCGGCGCATCGCCTGTTCCCGGTCCAGCCCCAGAAATCCCACCGGAAACTGCTCGCAGATGACGCGGACGCAATCGAAATATCCCACGATGCGCGGGTCTTTGAAGTTCCACACGCCCCGCTGATACCCCGCATATGCTTCCATCGCCGTCACCGATGAATCGCCGTTGAAATCCAGTTGCCTCGACATGCCGTAGGTGAACGGAACCACGAATTGCCCGGTGAATATGCCCGCCGAATAGCTCGAACCGGCGATCGGCACCAGCTTGCTGTTGCCGGTGTCCACGCTCATCTGCCGGATGGCGCGGCAGACGACCATCAACCGACCCAGCGTGTCGGGCACATCATCGCCGGCCGCCCACTGGCGGAAACCGTCATCCAGCGAAACGAACCCTGCATCTTTGCCGTCGGCGTTCTTGCGGAGAATGACGTCCGCGAACCACGCCGGATGCGGGTCGGACGCCATCGCGTCACGGATCATCTGCCTGGCCTGCCGTAACATCGGGATGTTGTAGTACAGCCGATACGAACCGAAGAGACTGGTGGGGATCGAATAGTAATCCTGTAATTTGTCATCCCACCCGCCTCTCATGCCGTCCACGAACGTGTCACGCCAGGGGCCGGTTTCCAGCACCTTGCGAAGTTCGGGGTCCATGTCCTTCGGCAGGGTCTGTTCGTTGTTGTAAGGATTGGGGGCCGTCGCGTAATTGCTCAGCGGCTCATAGAAGCGCCCGGTGTAATCGCCGCCCGTCATGCTCGCCATGCCTTTTTCGCTCAGGTCCGGCGCCGTGCCCGACAACAAATGGATGTTCAGAAACTGGGCGTAAACACGTTCGGTCACCCCCATCTGCCGGACGATCACCCCCGCCTCTTTCACCCGCGGCAAATTGTTGTATTCCGCGATCACCCGGTCCAGCGAATCGCGATACCCCGCTTCCAACTGCCAGTGCAGAATCGTCACGATCTTCTGGTTGTCCGTGCTGGTCGTCTGTTTCGTCAGCGTCATCACCCGGTACACGCTGATCGCGAATGCCGCGGCCAGAAACACCAGGCCCACCATATTCATGTTCAGAAGCTTCTTGGCTTTCACGGTGTTTGCTCCGGCTGATCGGTCATTTCCCGCGCGGCGTCGCCCATGAACGATCGCAATTCCGGGATCACGATGCGCATTTCAGGATGCGCTTCGCTGATCCGTCGCAATGCCTGCTGCGCCTCCCACGCCCGACCGCTGCGGGGCGCTTCGGTCACGATCTTCCTGTAATACGTCACCGCCGTCTCGGTCCGCCCCAGCTTCTCCGCCAGTTCGGTCATATGCCACCACATCCGCCCCGCCAGCGTTTGATTCACCAGACCGATCCGATCCGCCTCCAGGTAGGCGCTCAACGCCTCGCCCGGATTGTCCAGCGACAGTTCGTAGGTCTGCCCCAGGTACTGCCACATCACCGACGCCATTTCATTGTTCGGCCTGTCCTTCAGCCAGTCCCGAAGATAACGCACCCCCTGTTCGATCGCCGCCCGGTCGTCATATTGCTGAATGTACGTGCCGCCGATGCGAAGCGCCGCTTCATCCGCGATCGGCTGACCCGGCCAGCCGGCGATCACCTTCTCATACCATTGGCGGGCGCCTTCCAGATCGACCGGGTCGTCCATGTAGTCCGACACTTCCGCGATCCGCCCCAGCAGCAACGTCGCCGGCGGAGCAAAGGTGCAGGTCGGCGATTCGCTGAGCAATTGCTCGAAAGTTCGGCGGGATTCCTCGATGTTCACCGCGGTGGCCGGCACGACGTTCTGCAAACTCATCGCCAGGCCGAACAAAACCTCCGGGCGGGTCGGATCGCCGCCCGGCGTGCGCGCCAGCAGGGAGTGATACATGTCCGCCGCGAGCTGAAAATTGAACGTACTCAGTTCATTGCTCGCGCGTTGGCGCAGTTGGTCCGTCGGTTCCTTGTCAAATGGATCACCATTGCAACCGGCGGCCCAGAGGATCGCAAATGACAAGCCGCACAGGAGCAGTGATCGGCACAGATGCGGGTTTCGCCGGAGCATCATCAATGTCTGTCCACAAGAAAAGAGTGGGGGGGGTTGCCGCCAAACGCCTGGCTGATCGCGGACGACCAATATACGGAATCAGGATGAATGACGCCAGTTTCCTCCGGTTTATTCCCCCGCCTTGACATCGCGCCGTGAAGCGATGATCGACGCGACCACCCCCGTCCCCAGAATCCCCGCGATCACCCCCAGCGACGCGACCGTGGGAATCTCGTAATGGTGAATCAGCAGCATCTTCACCCCGATGTACCCCAGCAGAAACATCAGCGACGTCTTCAAATAACGGAACTTCTCGATCACCGCCGCCAACGCGAAATACATGCTGCGCAGACCCAGAATGGCGAAAATGTTCGACGTGAAAACAATGAATGGATCGGTCGTCACCGCGAAAATGGCCGGCACGCTGTCCACCGCGAACAACAAGTCCGTACTTTCCACCGTCAGCAACACCAGCATCAGCGGCGTCATCATCCGCCGACCGTTCTCACGCACCAGCAACGCCTGCCCGCGAAAACCGTCCGTGACCGGCAGCCAGCGTTTGGCCAGCCGCACCAGTGGATTGTGGTCCGGGTCGGGGTTGTCATGCTTGGCCAGGAGCATCTTGATCGCGGTGAAGATCAGAATCCCGCCGAACACGTAGGTGATCCAACTGAAGTGGCGGATCAGCGCGACGCCCAGCGCGATCATCACGCCCCGCATCACCATCGCCCCCAGCACACCCCAGAACAGCACGCGATGCTGATACGCCTGCGGCACACGGAAATACGCCAGTATCAACGCGATCACGAAAATGTTGTCCAGCGACAACGATTCTTCGATGATGTAGCCGGTGAAGAACTTGAGCGCCGCGTCGGAACCGGTGAGTTGTTCGCCGACGGTCTGCCCCACGCCGAACCAGTGGTGCTGGTACATGAAGTAGATCAGCACGTTGAACGCCATCGCCATCGACACCCACACGCCGGTCCACGCGAACGCCTCGCGCAGCGACACCGCATGCGCCTTGCGGTTGAAAACGCCCAGGTCCATCGCCAGCATGGCGAGAATGAAAACGATGAATGCGATCCAAATCCAGATCATGGCGACATTGAACCCGATTTCCCCGGTTTTGTCACACACCGGGGTGGATGAATGACGAAATCCGAATGACGAATGAATGACGAATGACCAATGACGAATGTCGAAGCGAGCCGCCGCGTGTCGCGGCGGGCACCCCCCCGAACGCGCCGGCTCGCCGCCCCGGAACCCCGGAACCCCGGAACCCCGGAACCCCGGAACCCGCGTTGAAAACATCCCCGGAACGCGGCTCGCTTCACATCCACATCGCACATCCACATCGCACATTGCACATCCCCCACCCCCGATCTACAATCGCCCCCGAAAGTCGAAAGTTTAGCGGCGGCCGTCAGGCCCCGCGCGTGACATCAGCAATCAGAAATCAGAAATTCCCCTCCCTCCCCTCAGGGCCACCCCATGTTCCGGTCCGGGCAAACACGACACGACGGCAGCGACACGCCAGTAAGGCGCTGCAACAAAACAACCTGAGCAATTTGTGGGGCGAATGGCTGTCGTTTGCCGATCCAAGATGGCATGTCCAGTACCGACATGGTCGAACGGATTCGCCAACGGTAACCGTTCACGGAGAATCGCCGTTTTTGAGCCAATAATGAGGGTCAGCCAATGAAAGCTAACGAAAAAGGTCGATTTTGGCTCTTGCAACCCTCGTTTTTGGGTCAAAAACGCCGTTTTT
>Ga0172380_10003518_pt1 | contig 21434 bp, 28 predicted proteins | sample Leawe162metaG_FD_119747 | JGI IMG/M metagenome (GOLD analysis project Ga0172380, IMG submission 119747) | Leachate microbial communities from a municipal landfill in Southern Ontario, Canada - Leachate well 162 metaG | ecosystem: Engineered > Solid waste > Landfill > Unclassified | place... | reverse complement strand
TTCGTGAAGCGCCTTCGTGAGGGAGTCGCTCGCGCATGGGCCGATCCCGAAACGGCAGAAAAGCGCAAAGAACGCCACCGCGAGACAATGCGAAAGAGCGGATGGCTTTTGCCCGACATGACCACGGAGCAGCGCCGCCGCTACAACGTCCTGCGCCAAAAGAAATCGCGCGCCGAAGCTCTGGCTGGCGTGTTCGGAGATCGGCCATGAGTGGCCGGGCGACCACTCGCGATTACGGCTGGGGTCGCGCTCAGGAAGACCTGGCAGCCGGCCTGCATCCGGGCGTCGTGGCTGCCCGCCTCGGTGATACAGAGGCCAACGTGCGCGAGGTGGCAGACCAACAGGGTTGGCGCATCTCGTGGAGCGGGCAGACGGCGCAACAGATCCTCGACGCGCACGAGAGGTTCCTCCCATGACCTCACTCGTTCCCCAAGCTGGCGTGCTTAGTGTTGATCCGAACACGTCCAGCGGCCCTGCGGATTCCTCCTGCATCTTCGCCCCGCAGGGCCACCCCATTCATCCGGGCCTCGTCAGCCTGCCCGGCAGTCAAAGTGTTCTCGACCCCGGCCGCCGTTTTAACCGGAGCGGCCTTACAAGCGCCGGGGAACCTTGCCGCCGTGCTCTCTCCCCCGATGGGCACGGCGGCATTTCTATTTCTCTGGGCCGCGAGCTTGGCGGCGAGGCGGCCCAGGACTTCACCAATCGGCATCCACGTCTCGGCTTCGGTCGGCTTCGTCATGGTTCACACCATGAAGGAGTCGGCCCCCATGAAGTCGTCAATTGCTGCCGGGGATTCGGCAATGTCTGCCGCGTCCGCGCTTGACCGTGTTCGCCCCATGCTGGTCGCCATCGGCGGCCCGCGCTCGTGGGACGACACCAAGGACCACTGGCGGAATCGCCTCGCCAGAAAGGTCGGAATCAATGCCCGGCGCGTCCGGGCCATCCTCTCCAAGAACGAAGACGTGAGGCTTTCAGCCGATGAATATCTCAGCATTGAAGCGCGCTTCCGGGCGCTTGACGAGCGTCTTGCGGAAGACCTGCGGGCGCTCTCCGCAAGCCATAGGGATGCGCCTGCTGGCCAAGTGCGAGCGGGAGGAGCGACGGATCCGGGAGCGGGTCGCCAAGGTCCAGGAACTACGCAAGCGCGCGTACTCGCTGATGGGCGGTAGGGGACGGTGATGGCCCACGTCGAGCCCTTCATATGGGCACTCGCTCAAGTAGCCGCGCTCCTGCTGATTCCCTTCGCGATGTCGATTCTGTTTATCGCGTGCGTTTGCCGGGCAGGGGTTGAGCTGGCTCGCGCTGCGCGGGGAGGCGCCCGTTGAGCTTCACGGTCGAATTGCTCCCGCCGCCATCGGTCAACGAAATGTACCGGAACGTCCAAAAGCGCGGGCGCGTGAAGACGACCGGCTATAAGCGGTGGTGCGCGTATGCCTGCGCCGCCATCAAAGGCCGCGTACCCGCCAAGGACTGCGTGCGGGGCAAGTTCGCCGTAGCCATCAATCTACCCAGGGCGATGCGTGGCGACATCGATAACCGCGTGAAGGGCATTCTTGATGCCCTCGTCACATCCGGACGCATCGACGACGACAAGCACTTGGACGAACTGCACGTCTGCCGGCGAGCCGAGCAGGATTTCGCCGTCGTCGTCGTGCGTCCGGCGTCCACCATCGAGGAACAGAAGGCGGCGGCATGATCCAGATTGCAAATCCTGTCTCGTTTCGAGAACTCCAGCACGGCATGCCGGGAGTCGGAACAATCTACGCTATCGAATGCGATGGGCTTGTGAAAGTTGGCTTCACGAAGGCCGAGAATGCGGAGCGCCGCTGTCGCGCCCTGCAGACGGCAAATGGTCGCCCGCTCCGGGTGGTCGCGGAAATGCGCGGCACCATGGAAATGGAAAAGGGTCTTCACAAAGTTCTGGCCCCGTTCCGCGTGCGTGGCGAGTGGTTCCGCTTCGATGCCGTCCGATTCTTCGAGCGTCTGGGAGGCGCCCGATGAGCGGCGTTTCCGATCTGTCCCTAGCTAGCATCAAAATCGACGGTGGTACCCAGTCGCGAGCGCAGTTGAATGTGGACGCGATCACCGAGTATGCGGCGGCGATTGAGGACGGCGCAACGTTGCCCCCGGTCACTGTCTATTATGACGGCGCGGCGCACTGGCTTGCGGACGGATTTCACCGCTTCCATGCGACCAAGAAGGCTGGTCGTGATTGCATTCCGGCAGATGTCCGACAGGGAACGCGGCGCGACGCTATCCTCTACAGCGTCGGGGCGAATGACCAACATGGCGTCCGCCGCACCCTAGACGACAAGCGCCGCGCTGTTCTGGTCCTTCTGGAAGACGGCGAATGGTCCAAGTGGTCTGATGTTGAGATAGCTGCCGCCGCTAAGGTCCACCGCAAGACGGTGGCCAAACTCCGGGGAGATTCATACTTGGCCAAAGTGCCAAGTATGAATACGGCGGAAAGAACCTTTACTCACCCGAAGACGGGGAAGCCGGCGACCATGAACACCGGCGGCATCGGTAAGGCGAAGCCGCTGACGCGCAGCTTTGTTCCTGATCCGGATATGCAGGCGGAAGCCGAGGCCGCCGCCCGCGATCTGGAAATCGAGCGGGACGAGCGGATCGCCATGTCCGGCACCGGGCATCTCGTGGAGGAGAACGAGAAGCTGACGAAGCTGGTCGCCACGCTCCAGCGCCGAGTTGCCGCGTTGATCAAGGAGAAGGGCGCCGTCGAGTACCGCGAGAAGATGTGGAAAGAGCGGGCGCTGGCGGCTGGCTGGAAGGGGCGTTCCGATGCCTGACATGTTCACGCCTGCGGCTCAACAGCTTGTCCTTCGCGAGTATCAATTGGGCGCCATCGCGTCGGCCCGTGACAACATTCGCATGGGGCGCCGTCGCCAGATCCTTTGCGCCCCCACCGGAGCTGGAAAGACGATCATTTCCCTCGGTTTGATGAAGGGCGCGATGGAGAAGGGTATGCGGTCGGCCTTCATTACCGACCGTAGCGCGCTAATCGATCAGACCTCTCAGGCCATGGACCTGTACGGCATTGATCATGGTGTGATGCAGGCCGCGCACTGGCGCAGCAATCCGCGCGCCTATGTGCAGCTTGTCTCGGCTCAGACGCTCGGACGGCGGTTGGGAAATGGCGGCTACGTCGACTATCACCTTGGCGACCTGCGCTTCGTGCTGATCGATGAATGCCATACGCTCTACAAGTCGACGCTGGACTGGCTGAAAGGCTTGCCGGCCTCGACATCAATCATCGGCTTGACTGCGACGCCCTTTACCAAGGGGCTGGGGCAGCACTTTGATGCCATCGTCAACGTAGCGACCACGGATGAGCTGATCGCCAGTGGGGCGCTCGTGAAGCCTGTTGTATACGCCGCCGTCGAGGCAGATATCAGCGGAGTCGCGATCAAGTCGACGGGCGAGTGGGACGAACATGGCCTAGAGCGGGCCGGCGTTACCATCGTTGGCGACGTGGCAACCGAGTATGTGAAGCTCTCGACCGAGCATTTCGGGAAGCCAGAAAAGGCGATTTGCTTCTCCAGCACCGTGGCGCATGGCGAGGAAATCTGCCGCGCTATGGCAAGCGTCGGCCTGAACTTTCAGAACATCAGCTACCACGACGACGAGGATGATCGCCGCCGCAAGATCACCGAGTTCCGCAAGCCCGACAGCGCCATCATGGGGTTGGTCAGTTGCGACGCACTCGCGAAGGGCTTTGACGTTCCGGACGTGAAAGTCTGCATCCTATGCCGGCCGCTCCGGAAGTCGCTGACGACGCACATTCAGCAGATCGGCCGCGTCATGCGGCCGGCGCCGGGAAAGACCAAGGCGCTGGTGATCGATCACACCGGCAACGCGATGCGGTTCCTTGACGACACCGTCGACTTCTGGGATCGCGGCGTAGACGAGTTGAACGACGGCGCGGAGAAGGACAGGAAGCCGCGCGAGCTGACGGAGAAGGAGCGCAAGGAGCGGGCTTGCCCGCGCTGTAAGGCGGTGTTCGCCGTCAGCACGGACGTTTGCCCGTCCTGTGGCTGGCAAAGGCCGCCGAAGGCTTCTGGCGTGCAGGTGGTAGCCGGACAGGTCCACCAACTGGACATGAGCAAGAGCGGGCTGGGCTCGACCCGTAAGTTCGAGTTCGAGACGCACCCCATTCTGAAAGACCCGGTTTTCGCACATCGCTGTTTCGTCGCCTGGGCAACGGAACGGAAGCGGGGAGACGAGGCCGCCGGCCGGCGTTGGGCCGCCGGTCTATTCAAGGGTGTTTATGAACGCTGGCCGCCGCGCTCGTTCGACTCCTTTCCGCTCGCCCCGGACCTCAACACTTTCGAAGTCGAGAGCTTCTGCCGCCGAGAAATGGCGCGCTTCGCCAGGGCGAGGGCCGCATGAAGTCGGTGCCCTGGCTCCTGTCGGAACTGCTGCGGGCCTACCGCACGGCGCGCACGCCGGACTTGTTCCGCGCGCTGTCCGCCTGCGGTCTGCGCATGAGCCGGGGGATCGTCTGGGGCGTCGACTTCGTGGCAATCGACCGGCACCACTACGCGCCGGAGCCGGGCGGGAAGCCGGCCGTCATCATTCCGCACTTCGTGGATGGCCGGCTTCTCGACTTGGTTGCGGTCGGCTTGCGCGAGCGGTCGTCGCGCACACGCCTCGGGATTTGCGTCGCGCTCGGGGAAGAAAACCTCGATTGGGCGCGAGATAGTCAATCATCCGTTCGGCTCCAACGCGACCCTATCGAGTGGCTGCGGAATGACCGCATCGGTGCGGCAATCGTCGACTGGCGCGGAGCAAAGCATGCGCTACTCGACCTCCCGTCAATTGCTTGTGATGCCGCGACCGCTCTCAGGATCGAGAGTGCGATGCGGGCTCCGGTTCACGTTCCGTTACGAGTGATCGACCACGAACAGAGGAGGTTGAAGGCTGCGTGATGTCTACGACGGTGGGCTTCGCCGTCTCATATAGCCCCTCTGTAAGGCGTCACCGTGGGAACATGACCGCGAGCGCCGATGGGGAACAGAAGCTACGCACAGGACGCTGGGACAATGCCCAGCACGTCCAGCCGATGGGATCGCTACCGTTGTGCTGGGCCGCCGTTGGGCCGAAAGGCCGAAGACTGGGTAAGCGGGGATCAGCCAACCCACCCGCGCGCTGGAATCAACCGGCAATCCCTATAGCGATGCGTCAATGCGACGGGCGGCTCGGGCCGGCATGTCGGACGACGCACTTCCTCTCCTCGGAGGGCGAAGTGCGTCTTCGCTCAGGGCTCTCAAACCGGCATAACTGATCAGGAGGTAGAGGATGGCAGAACGGATAAACAATCTCAGCGCTCGGCTGATGATGAACGAGTGGCTGGTCAAACGTGGCCATCCGCCAATAGACGGAGATGCGTCCTACATGGAATTTGCCACCAAACTGCGCGCCGTGCTGGCTCCTACACTGAAGCAGGCGCCGTTCGTGGATCGCGCGTCCGCGTGCCGTTACGTGCGCGACATGGCGAGGCAACATGCCCGCTTCTCGGATCTCGCATGACCGCCGCCAAGTCCCGCAAAGCATTCATGGGGAACGCATGAGCCTGTTCGCGTCACTGCCGACACAACCCGAACCCGGCTCAACTGCCATCATCTCCGGCTGTCGACGCTACAGGTACACTCTCACGCGCACGATCGGATGCGCGGGCAAGGTCGTTACGTTCATCATGTTGAATCCGTCGACGGCCGACGCGCACGAAGACGATCCGACCATCCGGCGCTGCAAGGGCTTCGCGCGGCACTTTGCGGCCGGCAAGCTGATCGTCGTGAACCTGTTCGCGTTCCGGGCGACCAAGCCGAAAGTGCTGCTGGCCGAGAAAGAGCCGATTGGCCCGGAGAACAACGACCACATCCGGCGCGCGGCCGAAGAGGCCCACGACAGCGGCGGCATGGTCATCGCGGCCTGGGGCGCGCACGGCAGCCACATGGACCGCGACAAGCAGGTGATGGCGCTGCTGGACGCTTGGGACATCTTCCCGAAGAGTCTCGCTGAGACCGCGACCGGGATGCCGCGGCATCCGCTCTACCTGCCGAACGGCTGCCAGCCGATGGAGTACGGAGGGCGCGGCGCATGACCTCCCGCCCGCCCACCAAAGGTCAGGACACAATCACTCTCCCCGCCGCCCCCGGAGGCACCGATGCAAAGTGATCTGCCCATAAACCCCGAAACCCTCTCCAAGGCCATCGCTGCGGCAGAGAAGGACATTCACTTCTACGACCCGCCCGACGCGGAACTCTGCCAAGCCCTGATCGATGCCGGGAAGGACTGGCTGGAGCGCCACGCCATCGAAACAGCCCCGAAAGACACCCCCTGAATGAGAGGCAACCCATGAACGGACGCCCATGGACGGCAGACGACACGGCCCAGCTTATCGCGCTGAGCATGGCCGGATTCGATGACGGCCACATCGCTGCACGCACGGGCTTCTGCGTGAAAACCATCCGCCGGAAGAGGCACGAGATGCAGATACCGAACTACTTCACCGTCCGCTACTCCAACTGGGGAACGCTCACCGCGGATGCGCGCCGGGCGATCAATATGCTAGCGTCGCACGCATGAACCGCCGATTTTTCCTCTTCGCCGCCCCGGCCATTGTAGCCGCGCCGAGCCTGATGACGGTAAGCGCGCTGGTAATGCCGGCTGAGCCCGTTGTGCAGGTGTATCCAGGGGGCATCACAGAATTGGTGACGAAGACGCTGCGCCATGGGCCGGAGACGCTCACGTCGACTGAGCTTAGAGCCCTTGTTGATCAGGTCTACCGGAGGCTCCATGATGCGGAGGGCTATGACTGGCTCGCTCCCACGGCGTAGTTTGTCCTTGACTTCCTAAGTCCCTTCTCCGGTCCTGTAGAGGCTGACAGCTCCACAACCGAGCATCAGCCCATGGGCGACAGCCCGCAAGTAATCGCAAAGAAACCGCGAGGCCGACCCTTTCAAAAGGGTAATTGCGCCAATCCGACTGGCCGTCCGAAAAAGACGCCCGAGCTGATCGAAGTCGAGACGCTGGCGAAGACCTATGGCCCAGAAGCAATCGAGCGACTGGCGCATTGGATGCGCGAGGGCGACGGGCCTGTCTCGCTGAAGGCTGCAGAGACGCTGATCAATCGTGGCTTCGGCAAACCCATCGAGACCCGCAACACGACCGTGACTAAGCGCATGGTGGTTGAGGCCCCGATGCCCGCTAAGGACGCCGATACGTGGGCGTCTGAGCATGGGCCGCACTGATGCCTGACGGCACCGACTACTCGGTCATCTGGAAGCCGCAGCCCGGCCCGCAGACGGCGCTTATCCGCTGCCCCGTGTTCGAGGTGTTCTACGGCGGCGCGCGAGGCGGCGGAAAGACTGATGGTGTGTTGGGCGAGTTTGTCATCCACGCCGAGCAGTACGCAGAGCATGCAATCGGCCTGATGGTCCGCCGTACTCTAAAGCAGCTCACCGAGACCATCGAGCGCAGCAAGCTGATCTACAGGCCCCTGGGGGCCGACTTCAACGAGACGGAAAAGTTATGGCGTTTCCCGAACGGCGCGCGCCTGCGCTTCGCCTATCTGGAGAGGGACAGCGATGCCGACAACTACCAAGGCCACAGCTACACGCGGATCTACATCGAAGAGATCGGCAACTTCCCCAGCGCCACGCCCATCCTCAAGCTCATGGCGACGCTACGTTCTGGGGCGGGTGTCCCCTGCGGGTTTAGAGCTACTGGCAATCCTGGAGGCGCTGGACACCAGTGGGTCAAAGCCCGGTACATCGACCCGGCCCCGCGCGGCTGGAGCGTCATCAAAACCGAGTTCCAAAACCCGTTCACGGGCGAAAAGGTAAGCCGCGACCGCGTCTACATTCCGTCGCGCGTGGTCGATAACAGCTATCTCGGTGCGGACTACGTCGCCAATCTGCACATGAGCGGCAACGCAGAGCTTGTGCGCGCGTGGCTGGAGGGAGACTGGAATGTCATCGCTGGCGCGTTCTTCCCTGAGTTTGGACCTCAGCATATCGTGGCCGCCCGGCCACTCCCCGCCGAGTGGCTCCGATTTAGGAGCTGCGATTGGGGCTCTGCTCGCCCGTTCTCTGTCGGATGGTGGGCGGTCAGTGACGGCCAACTACCTGAGTTCCCGCGCGGTGCCATACTCCGTTACCGTGAGTGGTACGGCTGGAACGGCACGCCCAACGAAGGGCTCAAGCTCACGGCCGAAGAAGTCGGCAAGGGCATTGCGGAGCGCGAGGAAGGCGACACGATCCGCTATGGCGTGATCGACCCCGCCGCGCACAACCAGGACGGCGGCCCGTCCATTGCAGAACGCATCCTGAAGGGCAGCGGCGGCAGGGTGGCATTTGCCAGGGCTGACAACGCCCGAGTCCCCCAGCGTGGCGCAATGGGCGGTTGGGACCAGCTACGGGCGCGACTCAAGGGCGAGGACGGTCGCCCGATGATCTACATGTTCGACACCTGCACGCACCTGATCCGCACGCTGCCCTCGCTGCAGCACGACGAGGCGCGGCCCGAGGATGTGGACACCGAGGGCGAGGACCACGCGCCGGACGAGTGCTTCGTGGCGGGGACGATGGTCGACACGCGCACCGGCCCATATCCCATCGAGGCCATCGTGCCGGGCAAGCATGAGGTGTGGTCTGGCGGCAAGTGGCGCTGGATGATCGACGCGCGTCTGACCAAGTTCAATGCGCGAGTCGTGCGACTCAAGTTTGAGGACGGCCGCGAGATTGTTTGCACGCCAAACCATAAATTCATGGACCACTCTGGCGAGTGGCGCTATGCTGCTGACCTATGCGGAGTGTCGGTTGCATGCGACCAGTCGTTGTCAGTTCAACGATCCAAGAGTTTGAAGGTCGGCGGTACTACCGCTGTGGATTCTACTATCAGCGAAAAGGCGAGCGCCTTCATCGCCGCGTGTGGGAGGCTAATTTCGGGCCGATCCCAGCCGGTTGGCACGTCCACCATAAGGATGAAGACCGATCTAACAATGCGCCCGACAATCTGGAGTGCATTGAGGGGGCAGAGCATTTGGGCGCGCGCCATGGAGAGGCAAGCGCGGAGAGAGCGCGAGGCACTATCGATCGGGCGCGTATTGCCGCTGCTGAATGGCACGGGTCTGATGCTGGCCGGCAGTGGCATAGTGAGCACTACGAGCGGCACATCCGTGGCGTCATGGCTGTCCGGGTGCCTGCGATCTGCCAGCACTGTGGCGGACAGTATCTTCTCGCGGCTACGCAAGTTGGTCGCGGAAAGTTCTGTGGCAATAACTGTAAAGCCCGTGCGCTGCGTAAGCGTCGAAGAGGCGGGCAATAGCACTGTCTATTGCATAACTGAGCCAATCACCGAGGCGTTCACGGTCAATGGTGGGCTGATCGTCCACAATTGCCGTTACGCCTGCATGTCGCGCCCATACATCCCAGCTCCCGCTGCTCCCGTTCCCAGGGGCCTTGTCTACGAGGGCCTTCCCGACGGGACGATCAGAGGCCCGGCCATCCGAGACATGATCGACGCGGCACGCAAGAAGAGGGCAGCGTAATGGCTGAGACCGAAGCCCAGGGCGCTGGCACCGTCGAGACCAAGGCCGAATTTGCCGAGACGCCCGATACTTTCGTGCGCAACTGGCTCACGGCTATTCGCATGGCGGGCAAGGAGGAGGAGAAATGGCGAAAGGACGCCACGGACACCCTTGAACGCTACCGCTACGAGAAGGAGCGCGGCAAGGACTACAACATCCTGTTCGCGAACACGCAGACCACGGTTCCCGCGCTCTACAACAGCGAGCCCGTGCCGGACATCCGCCGCCGCTTCATGCAGCGCGATCCCGTGGGGGACGCCGCCGCCGCCATCCTTGAACGCGCCATCAGCATCCAGACCGAGATGTACGACTTCGACTCGTGCATGCAGGCGGCCGTCAAGGACAGGCAGCTACAGGGCAGGGGCGTGGCCCGCGTCCGTGTCTACACCGGGCCCAACGGCAGCAAGCGATTCACCTGCGAGCCTGTGATCTGGGACGACTACCGACGCGGCCCCGCCAAGCGTTGGGAAGACGTGCCGTGGGAAGCCTTCCGGCACAAGATGACGCGCGAGGATCTGGTCGACCTCGATCCCAAGATCGGCGCGGCCGTCCCCCTCGACGTGACCCTCGCCCACGCGGAAGCGGAGAAGGGCGAGAGCAGCACTGTCCCCGACATGTTCAAGCGGGCGACCGTCTGGGAGATCTGGGACAAGGCCCCGCGCAAGGTCTACTTCATTGCGGAATCGTATGTGGATGGCCCGGTCAAGGTCGCCGACGATCCTTACAACCTGCGCAACTTCCTCAGTACGCCGCGCCCGATGTATGCGGTGCGCACGTCCGACAGCCTGACGCCCATTTGCGAGTTCATGGAGTGGAAGCCGCTCGCGGACGAGATGGACACGCTGACCCGGCGCATCTCGGCCATCGTGGCGGCGGCGAAGTGGCGGGGCATCTATGACGGGGCGATGTCGGACGCCGTTGTGGCCATGTCCAAGTTGGGCGATGGCGAGTTGGCACCCGCCATGGATGCGGCCCGCGTCATGCAGCAGAAAGGCATCGACCAGAGCATCTGGGTCATGCCGGTCGAGAGCCTCGTCCAGCTCGTCAAGCAGCTCTACGAAGCGCGCGAGCAGTGCAAGACCACGATTTACGAGATAACGGGTGTTGCCGACATTCTCCGGGGCAGCACGCAGGCCAGCGAGACGGCCACAGCCCAGCAGCTCAAGGCGCAGTGGGGCAGTTTGCGGCTCCAGGAAGCGCAACGCGACGTGCAGCGCTTTGCCCGCGACCTGTACCGCCTGCTGGCCGACCTGATGGCAGATCAGCTCTCCTTGCCCGAGTTCGTGGCAATGACGGGCGTGGAGATCGACAAGCCGCAGCCTCCGCAGATGGGCCACAACGGCGGCCCGCCGATGGGTGCGCCGCAGCAGCCTGGCCAACCGCCGATGCAGCCGGCCATGCCGCCGCCGTCCATCGCGCCCGAGGTCGCCAAGCTCCTCAAGAGCGACCTCCAGCGTGAGTTCCTGATCGAGATCGAGACGGACAGCACGATCCGGGGCGACCAGCAGCGCCACGCCGAGGCGATTACGGGCTTCATTCAGGGCTTTGGCGCGTACTGGCAGGGCGTGCTGCCTGTCATTCAGGTGGGCGCCATGCCGCCCGAGGTGGCTATCACCGTCGCCGCCGCCTTCACTCGCTCGGCCAAGCTCGGCCGCGAGGTGCAGGTCACGATGGACGAGTGGGAGAAGAAGGCCAAGGAGGCCGCACAGCAGCCCAAGCCGCCCCCGCCGCCCGACCCCAAGGTGGAGGCCGAGAAGGCCAAGGCTGCCGCGGTCGCCCAGAAGGCTCAGGCAGATCAGCAGGCGACGCAGTTGGACGCTCAGGCCAAGCAGGCCGAGCACCAGATGGCCATGCAGGAGCAGCAGCAGGAGTTCACTCTCCGCATGCAGGAGCTTCAGGCCGAACTCATCGCCGACCGCGAGCGCCAGGCGATGGAAATGGCGCAGATGCGCGCCGACTTCGCCCTTAAGCAGCAGGACCACGCCATCCGCCGCGAAGAGCAGGCCCAAGCCCACGAGATGGGCCGTGAGAGCCACGCGCAGGGGCTGGAGGCCATCGAGGCCAAGCGCGAAGCCGCCAAACAGAATGGAGCAAGAACGTGACCAAGCCGAAGACGCTGACCGATAAGCCCGCCGTCCCGACCACCGACGAAAAGCTCGACGTGCTCTACCGCGCCGTCATGGGGCTGAAGGGCGGCCATGACGAGGACCTGCAGAAGGCCTTTGAGGGCCAAGTCTCTACCGATACGGAGGAATAGCCATGAGCGGAGTAATAACGCCCGTCATGTCGAACGGGGGCAACGCCTCGGCGCAGACGGCGGCCACCGGCACAAACTACACAGCCTTGGCTGCGCAAGCGTGCCAGCAGGTGACAATCGTCAACGACACCGGCACGAAGCTGGAGGTCCGGCAGGACGGAGCCGGCGTCGCGCTCAAGATCCTCGATAACAGCTATTACACCTTTTACGGAATCGGGAACGCGAACCAGCTCGCAGTCCGGAGGGCAGACACGAGCAACACTCAAGTCACGGCCACCTATCGGTGGGAGACCTGACGCGGTGTTGATGCTCCTGGGGCAGCGCTGGCAAGGAGGCACGGCCTTCGGCTTCATGGCTGGATCACTGCCGCCCGGCGCCACGCTGACTCGCGCCTCTACGGGCTGGTATTTCGACAGTGCTGGCGTGCTACAGTCGGCGGCGAACGATGCCGCGCGGTTCAATTACAACCCCGACACGCTTGCGCTGCAGGGGCTGCTGGTCGAGCCACCGTGTACGAACGGCATTCGCAACAACACGATGATTGGCACGGTTGCCGGCACACCCGGCACGGCGCCGACCAACTGGGTCGTCACTTCGACCATTAACAATGTCACAAGGGAAATCGTAGGGAGTGGGGTAGAGGACGGGATCGCGTATATCGACATCCGTTATTATGGGACGCCATCGGCGTCAGCATTCCTATTTATCACGTTCGAGGGCACCACCGTAATAGCGGGGATGGCGGGACAGACATGGACGGCTTCCGTCTACTGCAGGCTGATCGCGGGGGCGCTGACGAACATATCCGTCGCACAAACCCTTAGTGAAAGGTCCGGCGCAGGTTCCACCGTGGACTCCGTGTCCTCTGCGATGACGCCTACTGGCACAGCACTCAGGACCCAGCGTCACAACCTAACGCGCCTGTATACCAATGCGTCCACTCTTTTCAGCGTCAATTACATTTCTATCGCCTACACGTCTGGGCAGGCGCTCGACGTAACCCTACGCATCGGCCTGCCGCAGTTGGAGCAGGGAAGCGGAGCATCCAGCCCGATCAAGACTAGCTCCGCTGCGGTGGCGCGCGCCGCCGATGTGCTCTCGTTGGCGATGGTGGATGGCACCTATGACATCGACATCACGCGGTTGAGCGGCGTCACGAACGTCGTCGGAGCCGTCGTGTCCGGGGGCGCCTACACGGTGCCGACCGATCTCTCGCCCTTGCAGAGCGTCGTCGCGAGGAGGGTCGGATGAGCTGGTCTCCTGCCATCTACGTGCAGTTCCCCGATGAAGCAACGGCGCGCGTGGCAGCGGTCGCCATCGGCGTCGACTTCCCGGCGGATGGGTCGGTCCCGACCGGCAACGCGAACTATGCCATGCACGCGCCAATGCAAAACCCGTGGCTGATCGAGCCCGTCACCGATCCCGAGACGGGAGAGGTGATAACGCCAGGCGAACGTGAACCCGGCTACTGGGCGATGCTGCGGCTCAATACCGAATGGCCGGGATTCGCCGAGGCGTGGGCCGCCATCCAGGCAACGGGCGCTGTTCGCGAACTTGAGAATCCGCCCGTGGTTTGGGCGTAGGAGCGCAGGTCTGATGGATGTGGCAATCGGGAAAGGCGACGGCAAATGACCCGCTACCGCTGGGACGGCGACCGCTTCGTGGATCGTGACGGGTTGCCGATGGCCGTCACGGAGCGCGACTTCGTGCCCATGCCCTACGTTGTCCGGGATGTCTCCTACAAGTCGCCTCTCAGCGGCAAGGAGATCACCAGCCGCTCGCAGCGCCGTGAGGAAATGAAGGTCCACCAGGTGCGCGAGGTCGATCCCAGCGAGCGCAAGGGCAAGGACATCTACTACCACAACAAGAAGTACGCCGAGTCGGCAGGACGTGATTGGCAACCGAAACCGAAGCCCGACTTGGGCGAGGGATACCACCGCCTGAGCAAGGACGAACTGCCGGCGAGGTTGAAGCCATGAACCTTGAGCCTGTCGAGCGCGGCATTCTTGCCAACCAGTTTCTCGCGGTCCTTCCGGATCGCCAGAGAGACATGGTGGCGAAGTACTACGGGCTTGCCGGCGGCACCTACACGTTCTCAGCGATAGCCGAGGATTATCGACTGTCGACGACCCGCGTTCAGCAGATCGTCATCTCCGGCATCCGGAAGATGCGGCGCCTGCTGCCGCCGCCGTCGCGCCCGAAAGAGGCGTACGGGCCACGAGATGCCTTCGCAGTGCACGACGACCCATACCCGCGCGCAAATCCGCAGACGCACATCCCGGAGGGCGGGTGGAATGCGCACCATGAGACGCCGTCACAAGTAGCCGCGCGTGCAGCTCTGCTGGAGCACAACACGCGAGAGGCGCAAGCGCGTTGGACCGGCCTACTCCCGACTGACCCATGGACCAGCCAAACCGTCGGAACACCAGAAGAGTGGGCGCGGATTCTTACTGAACACGATTGCCGACTTGCCTAACCCCATATCAGGTATTACCATGTCCGACGAAATCATCCAGCCTTCGACCGAGCCCGCACCGAGCGGCCCGCAAGAGGTTGTCGTCATCGACCAGCCCAAGCCGACGTGGGAAGATTCCCTCTCGGATGTGGCGGACAAGATATTCGACCGTGGGAACGGCGGCACAGATCGCGGTTCCGACGGCAGGTTCCAGCCCAAGGTCGTAGCGCCCGGCGCTCCCGAAGGCGTTGAAGTACCCGGCAGCCCCGTGGCTGCGCCGCCCGACCCACAGCCCGTGGTCATCGAGGCGCCGCAGTCTCTGCCGGCGGACGTGAAGGCGAAGTGGCCGACGCTTCCACCCGAGGTCCAGAAATACTGGTCCGACCGGGAAGGCGAGGTTCACAAGAAGCTCACGGCCGATGGGGAGCGCATCAAGTCCCTCCAGCAGTATGAGGAGCTTGCCGCACCGCTGGCTGAAGCAGCCAAGGCTTTCAATGTGTCCGTGCCGGAATACCAGCGCGCACTCATGGAAGGCGACCGCTTCATCAAGCAGAACCCGGCCCAAGCCATCCTCAAGATTGCGCAAAACTATGGAGTCGACCTCAACGCGCTGGTCTCTGGCACGCCGCAACCACAGCGGCAGCCAAATCCCAATAGCGACCTCTATCGCGAACTCCACAGCCTCAAATCCAAACTTACCAGCATCGAGGAACAAACTGCCGCAGAGAAGCTGAAAGCCGCCGAGCAGACGGTTGCCTCGTTCAAGAAGGACAAGCCCTACTTCGATGAAGTCGAGCCCCTGATGACGAAGCTCTACGAGCCCGGCATGGATCTGAATGCCCTCTACGACATGGCGGTCAACGCATCCCCCGAGGTTCGGGCAAAGCTCACGGCGGACAAGGCGAAAGAGGCAGCCGAGAAGGCCGCTGCCGAAGCCAAAGAACGTCAGGACAAGGATGCCAAGGTCGCCCCCTTCGCCAGACGGCCGGGCACTGTCTCGACCGCTCCCGTGAAGGCCAAGAGCTGGCAGGAGACGTTTGACAACAAGGCTCGCGAAATTCGGTCGCGCTGATCTGAAGGATCATCGCAATGCCTGCAAACAGTACCTTCACGGAACTGGTCACTACGACCCTCCGTGAGCACCCGAACGTTGTCACCGACAACGTGTCGGATCACAACGCCCTCTATCGCTACATGAAAGAGAAGGGCAACATCCGCAAGCTCGACGGCGGCAACTCGATTGTCCGTCCGCTCGATTACGCGGAGAACTCGACCTACCAGCGCTACGCCGGCATGGATGCACTCAACATCCAGCAGTCCGAAGTGCTGAGCGCCGCAGAGTACCAGTGGACGCAGGCCGCCATCCACGTGGTCGCCTCGGGCCTGGAGCTGCGCAAGAACTCGGGCAAGAACCAGATCACCGATCTGGCCCGCTCGAAGCTCAAGAACGCGCTGCGCACCGCAGCTAACAACATGTCCGTCGACATCTATTCGGACGGCGCGTTGCCGAACCAGATGGGCGGCCTGGGCCATCTCGTGACCAGCGACGGCACGGGCACGGTTGGCGGCATCATCGCCGGCACCTATACGTTCTGGAAGAACCAGTTCTATGAGTGCCCGACGGCGCCCTCGAAGTCCACGATCAAGACGCACATGAACAAGCTGTGGCTTGATTGCATTCGCGGCGCCGACAAGCCAGACCTGATCGTGTCGAGCAACGATTTCTACAACTTCTATTGGGAATCGTTGCAGGACCTCCAGCGCTTCAACAGCACGAACAAGGCTGCGGCCGGGTTCGAGTCGCTGAAGTACGTCTCGGCCGACATCATCCACGACAGCAACTCGAATTTCTCGACGACTGCCGAGGTGATGTACTTCCTGAATACCGACTACCTCGAAATGGTCGTTCATCAGGACGCCAACTGGACCGAGTTCAGCGAGAAGATGTCGGTCAATCAGGACGCCGAGGTTATCCCCCTCCTGTTCATGGGCCAGATGTGCTGCAGCAATCGCTCGCTGCAGGGCAAGCTCATCGACGCTGCCTAAGGAGAAACGAACATGGCCATTCTGATTGGTGCAAACCTCACCCGTACCTACACGGCGGCTCAGCTCGCCCTGGAAGGTCCGTGCCAGGCCGGCGACTACTTCTTCGGCACTGGTGGCAAAGTCTACAAGTTCGTAAAGTTCAACAACGGCGCCGGCAACGTCGCCGCCGTTGCGGGCAACGTCTGTTATTACTACGCGGTTTCCGGCGCGTCCGCCGGTCAGACCACGGAAGTAACGATGGACGTGACGGACTCCGGCGGCATCGGCGCCGGCGTGTTCCAATCGGTTCCGGCCGATGGGGAATATTGCTGGATTCAGATCAAAGGCGTGGCGACCATCACCACGGCTCTCAGCGCGGGCGCTGATGGCAATGCGCTAACGGCGGTTGGCGCGCAGGCAGACGGCACGCTCGACGTGTCCGCTGCTGTCACCGATGCTGTCGTGGCCTACGCCATCGACGCGGACGCGAAGATCATCTTCTGCGACTTCCCGTTCTAACGGGCGGGGGAGGGGCTTCGGCTCCTCCCTCATTTTCTTTGCCTTGGAGGACAGATGGACCCGAACCCGAACGCCGCACCGTCCGACCGCAACAAGCCGGATCTATACGTCCACGAGATCGAGGTCGACCACCGCGTCGCCCGCGACGGCACGCTGATCGAGGCCCATCGCATCACGTTGGGAAAGAAGGGCGTGAACATCGGCCAGTTTGCCAACCACTATTGGGCCGACCGGATGGAGAAGGAAAACACCTTCCTCTGGGACACCCTCGTGCGCGACATTTACGAGCGCTGGCGCAAGACGCAGACCATCGCCACGGACGGCTTTCCGCTGGAGTCGTGGCACATCACCAAGGGCATGCTCAAGCGCTGCAAGGAATTGGGCATGCACTCGGTCGAGGACATCGCCTCCGCGTCCGGCGCGGTCTCCGACAAGCTCGGCATGGGCGGCGTCGACATCGTGGCCAAGGCCCGTGCGTTCGTGGCCAACAAGGACCAAAGCGCGCTGGCCAGTAAGATGACGGCGCTTGAGGCGCAGGTTGCCCAGATGGCAAAGGACATCGAGGAGCGTGACGCAGCGATTGCTCAACTGACCGCCGGCCAGTCGAAGCCGCAGCGCCAGAGGGCCGCCGCTTGAGCCTCCTCACCATCATCCAGTCGGTCTGCCGCCGGGTCGGCCATCCGCCGCCGACCTCGGTCATTGGCAATGCCGATGAGACGACGCAGCGCCTGCTGGAGATTTCGGAGGATGAAGGGCGGGAGCTTGCCCGCTATGGTAACTGGAAGGTCCTGCGCCGGGAACACACCTTCATAACCACGGCCACGGAATCTCAGACCAACACCCACACGCCCCCGGACATGGCGGCGTTCATCGACCGGACAATCTGGAACCGCACGACCAAGCGCCGCCTGATTGGCCCGCTCTCGTCGGAGGAATACCAGAACTACAAAGCCAACGTTTCCTTCCCGATGCTGGACACGTTCTATCTGCGCGGCACGACGTGGTTGATGAACCCGGTCCCGACGGCGGGCAACACCATCGCCTACGAGTACCGCTCGTCCTACTGGTGCAAGAAGGCTTCCGACAGCACGCTTCAGGAGACGTGGCTGGCCGATACCGATCTTGGTGTGCTGCCTGAGCGGTTGATGGAGCTTGGAATTATCTGGCGCTACAAGCAAGCACGCGGCCTCGATTGGGCGACCGATTACGACAAGTACGGCTTTCAGGTTCAACAGGCTCTTGCGGCGGACCAGCCGCGCGGCGTTGTGGACATGTCGGGCGATGGGCCGAACTACCCGACCGGAATCTATGTTCCCGATTACAACTGGACGCTCTGATGCTTATGCGCAAGGCGTCTCAGCTGCCCCGGCCGAGGATGAAGCAGACGGAGTTCCCGGCCCCCATCGGCGGGCTGAACCTGCGCGACGGCCTCGCCAACATGAAGCGCACGGACGCCTTGATTCTCGACAATTGGGTGGTCGAAACCTCGTATCTTCGTCTGCGAGGTGGCTATGTGAGCCACGCCACGGGGCTTGGCGCAGTCCCCCGCACACACATGAACTGGTCGGGGCCGGGCGGGTCGCAGGCGTTCGCGGCAACGTCGGCCAACATCTACAACGTCACCGCAAACGGCGCGGTCGGAGCGGCGGTGCAGACGGACCTGAACGGCGGAAACTGGAGTTATATCAACTTCACCAACGCGGGCGGGCACTGGCTGGTCGCCGCGAACGGCACCGACGACGTGCGCAATTACAACGGCGCGACATGGTCGACGCCGACAATCACGGGCGCGACCTCGGCCGGCTTCTGCTACGTCCACCATCATAAGGCCCGCCTGTGGTTCCTGGAGAACAATAGCACCAAGGCATGGTATCTGGAGCCGCAGAGCATTGCCGGCCCGGCGGCCTATATCGAGGTCGGCGAGCAATTGAAGATGGGCGGCAGGTTGGTGGCGGTCGGCTCGGTCAGCCGCGACGGTGGCGCGGGCGGCTCCGATGACTTGTTGGTGTTCGTCTCCTCGCGCGGCGAGGTGGTTATCTACGAGGGCGACGATCCCACAAGCATCAACACTTGGCAGCGTCTCGGCACGTTCTACGCGGCGGCCCCCATTGGAACGCGCTGCGTCGTGCAGGTTGGCGGCGATCTGGGCATCCTCACCGAGGCCGGCATCCTGTCCTGCCGTCAGTTGATGGTTTCCGACGATGCGGCGGCCAAGCGCACGGCCATCACCAACAAGATCAACCGGGGGATTGCCGAGGCTTTCCGGTCCTATGGCACGCTGGCGGGCTGGTCGATGACGGTCTACCCGCGCGGGCACCTGCTGATCCTGAACGTGCCCACGTCGAATACGACGGCCAGCCAGTATGTGATGAACACACAAACCGGGGCTTGGTCGACATTCTCGGGCTTCAACGCGACCTGCTGGGGGCTTCTTGCGGAAAACCTGTACTTCGGCACGTCCGATGGGACGATCTGGCGGGGCGACTACGGACTGCAGGACAACGGTGCGGCGATCCGGACAGAATATAAAAGTTCGTTCCAGAAACTGAACGGCGGCGGCACCTTCCGCATGACCAAGATCCGCCCGCACTACACCTCGGGCAACCGCGTTTCGCCAGCGGTCAAGATCGACGTTGACTATCGAGACAGCACACCAGTAATTCCAACCGATCAGTACCCGGCCTATTCCCCCGTGACTGGTGCGCTGTGGGGCAGTGGTATCTGGGGCGTCGACCTGTGGGGCGAGATCGGCAACCCGGTTTCCGATTGGGTGGACGCCTCGGGCATCGGCTCCTCGGCCGCCCTGCACATGGTGACCAGCACGGACGGCTTCAGCGTTCTCCTGAATGCCACTGACGTTCAGTACGAATCAGCGTCGGCGTTGGCGCTATGACCACGCCTGTCCGCAAGTTCAGCGGCGACAAGTCCCCCCGGTCGCGGCAGGTCGACGGCTCGCTCAATGAGGCGGCGACAGCCGGCCCCGTCGCTGATTCCGGCCTCCAGAGTGCGGCCAATTCGCTGGTCGGCAATTCCGCCGATGTGGACGGTCCAGTCGAATCCCTGACCCTCGTCGGGGAGTTCACGCTAGCGGATGGCGTCCTGACTCTTCTGGCCGATGCCAAGACGAGCGAGGGGCTTGAGCAGTTTGACCAGACGACCTCCGCGCAACTACGGACCGTGATCTCCGACGCGATCGGCAACGGCCGTCTCGTGTTCAATAACGGCGCGACGCTCAACAGTGCCCGGCTCAATAACTCAGCCCTGTGGAACGTCTCTATCCACGGCGCGACGGGCGATACCCGCGCCTGGGTGATCGGCGTCGATCAGTTCGTAAAGCTGTTCAGCGGCGAGATTGGCTTTGGCACAGCCTCGCCCCGCGGGCGGATTGAAGTCCGCCGCGATCAGTTGGCCGAGACGATTTTCTATATCGCCAATGAGAACACAGGCGCGGCGGCCTTCGCGACCTTGCTGCTGCGGTCCGGCGCGTCGGAGGTGAAGATCCGGGCCAATGTCGACGGCGCCTATCTGGAGTTGATTCCGAGCGGAGGGATCACCGATATCCGGCAGTCTTTCGACTCCTACCTTCTGCGCAATGTAGCCGGCACGCAACTAGCGCGCCTGTCTGCGGACGGCCTGAGGGTTGGGGGTGTTGCCGCACCTGCCACCAGCACTTTCACGTGTGAAGGCTCGGTAGCCCTTGGGAACCTCGTCGGCGAGGCCGGCACGACGCATACGGTTCTGGCCACGACCACCCATCTCTTGTGCAGCAATCTCACCGGCTGCACGGTGACGCTACCGGCCGCCGCCGACTTTCCCAACCGCGTTATCTGGATCAAGACCATCGGCGGGGCGGTGACCAGCGCATCGAGCAACATAACCCCGCTGGCCGGCGGCGTAGCCGGGACCGCCATTTGCGCGGGCGTGGCGGGGACATGGTCCATGCTCGTGAGCGACGCTTCTACCTGGGTTATCATGGCGGGCTGATGCACCACCTCATCATTGGATACAACGACCAGATCGGGCCATGGGTCCACAAGCACATCCCGTGGCTGCCCGACTACGCGCCCGGCATGGCGCAGTATGTCGGCGTGGCCGAGGGGCCGGGGCCGGACGACAAGCTTCTGGCGGCGTGGTTCTACCACGATCACCAGCCCCTTCGGGATAAGCGGATAGAGATGTTCAAGGGGCGGAAGTGGGGAGGGACCTGTCATTTTGGGTTGGTTGTGGCCTCCCCCCGATGGGCAACCAGGCGCAACATTCGGGCCTTGTTTTCCATCCCGTTTGAGCAGTATCATTGCCGCAAGGTACTCGCGGTCATCCCCTCCACTCATGCGAAGTCGATTCGCGTTGCAGAAGGGCTTGGCATGGTACGGGAAGGGTCCAGTCGCCACCAATTCGCGGCCGGGATTCACGCCCTGACTTTCGGATTAATGCGCGCTGAGTTTGAAAAGACGTGGGGAAACCCGTCTTGGAAACGGAAGCGCTGCCCGAATCAGGCTCCGTCCAATGGGTTCTCTCTTCAGCCAGCCGGCCGCCCCGCCGCAAATCAACCCGTACCAGATTTCGAA
>Ga0172380_10003516_pt1 | contig 21440 bp, 15 predicted proteins | sample Leawe162metaG_FD_119747 | JGI IMG/M metagenome (GOLD analysis project Ga0172380, IMG submission 119747) | Leachate microbial communities from a municipal landfill in Southern Ontario, Canada - Leachate well 162 metaG | ecosystem: Engineered > Solid waste > Landfill > Unclassified | place... | reverse complement strand
GTGCATACCTGGCTGCCCGACGCCCACACCGACGCACCCACCGCCGGCAGTGTGATCTTGGCCGGTTTGCTGCTCAAGACCGGCAGCTACGGCCTGATCCGCTTTGGTTATCCGCTCTTCCCGCAGGCGGCCCAGACCCTGACCCCGCTATTCTATACCCTGGCGCTGATCGGCATCATCTATGCCTCGCTGGTTGCCTTTGCCCAGGAGGATATGAAGCGCCTAGTCGCCTACTCCAGCATTGGTCACATGGGGTTTGTGGCGGTCGGCATCGCGGCCTGGCAGCCGGTAGCACTGTCCGGCTCGATTATCCAGATGGCCAACCACGGTGTGACCACCGGGGCGCTATTCTGTCTGGTGGGGATGCTGGACGAACGGGCCCATACCCGCGAGATCGCCTCCTTTGGCGGTCTGTGGGGCAAGATACCGCTCTGGTCTTTCTTCTTTCTGTTCTTCTCCCTGGCCTCGGTAGGCCTGCCCGGGCTGAACAATTTTGTTGGTGAATTCCTGATCCTGGCCGGAACCATGAAGAGCTCGCCGCTGGTGGCGGCCCTGGCCTTCAGCGGCATCGTCCTGACCTTGATCTACATGGTCAGGCTGGTCCAGGAGGTCTGCTTCCAGGAAGAGCGTCAGCCCCTTGAACTGACTGACCTGATGCCCCGCGAGCTCTGCCTGCTGGTTGTGGTTGCACTGCTCAACCTCTGGATGGGAGTCCATCCGGCGCCGCTCCTGGACCTGATTCATGCGCCGGTGCAGCTTTTGCTTGGGGGTGGGCCATGAAGCTGTTCGACCTGCTGGCCTTCACGCCCCTGGCTATCCTAGCCATGGGCGCTATTGCCTGTCTGCTGGTCGGGGCTGTCCGGCCGGGCGGTTACCTGTATGAGTTGGCCATCGCAATTGTGGCAGGCGCCATGATGTGGAGCCTTGCCATGCCGGCAGATGGTGCGCTTCCAGGAATCACGATTAGTGCCTATGCCCGCTTCTGCGCGCTCTTCCTTGATATGGCCGGCATCGTGGGGTTGCTCTTGGCGGCCGGATACAACAAGAGGCGGGGGATCGTGGGAGAGGAATACCCTGCTACGTTGCTCTTTGCCCTGGTCGGGATGGGCGCCGCCTGCGCCGCTACGGATCTCCTGGTTCTGTTCCTGGGGCTGGAGGCCTTTACCTTTGCCTTCTACATCCTGGTTGCCATCGAACGTGGCTCGGGGCGTGGGGGTGAGGCGGGAATGAAATACCTGCTGAACGGGACGCTTTCGGCAGCGATTCTGGCGATGGGAATCGCTCTGGTCTACTGCAGCCGGGGGACGTTGTTACTGACTGAGCTTGCCGGGCAGGGTGGGGGAGGTGGCCATCTTTACCTGGCCGGACTGAGCCTGATCCTGCTGGGGCTGGCTTTCAAACTCTCCCTTGTTCCGGCTCACCTCTGGACCGCGGATGTCTACCAGGGGGCACCCGCACCGGTGACGGCCCTGCTTTCCACCGCTTCCAAGGGGGCCTCGCTGGCGGCCCTGCTATTGCTGATGCCACTTGTGACCGGCTGGCCGGGTAGTCATGCCATCCTCTGGTGGCTGGCGCTTCTCTCCATGTTGTGCGGCAACCTGGCAGCACTGGTGCAGTCCAGTATCAAGCGCATGCTGGCCTGGTCGTCGGTAGCCCAGATGGGTTATGTCGGGCTGGCACTGACGGCTGCTTCGGCTGGTGGTCTGCGGGCCGCGGCCTTTTATGTGGTAATTTATGCCGCGGCCGGCCTTGCCACCTTTGGCGCTGTGGCGGTGCTGTCGGATCAAGGTGAGCGGGACAAGATCGATGAATACCGGGGGCTGGGCTATGCGAACCCGCTGGCCGGGGCGGCTTTGGCGGTTGGCCTGTTTTCGCTGGCAGGGATACCCCCTGCGGCCGGACTGATGGGTAAGTTTGCCGTCTTTAGCGCGGCGTTGCGGGGGGGCGAGACCTCATTGGCCGTGGTCGGCATCCTGACGGCGCTGATCTCGGTCTTCTATTATCTCAGGGTGGTGGTGGCACTTTACATGCGGCCGGCCGAAGGGGAGACCGTGGCAACCCATCCTCTGGCAATTTCCGAGATCATTGCGCTGGCAGTGCCAACGCTAGTCACGCTTTTCCTGGGAGTCTATCCCTCACCGCTGCTTGATCTGCTGGCGCGGCTCATCTCCTGAGTAAGCATATCCCCTGATCAGCAAAAAAGCGGCATCTTGGATGCCGGCACGATCCCCGCTCTCTCGGCCCGCTCCAGCAGGCATTCGATCGCCCGAATCCCCTCATCCCCCAGGTTGGCCGAGAAATCATTCACATATAGGCCGATATGGGCGGCGCAGACCTCCGGGCTCATCTCCTGGGCGTGCTCGCAGATGTATCGGCCTGCTTCGTCCGGATGGTTGCGGGCGTATGCCACTCCGTCCTGCAACGCCTTTTCGATGGCGTTGATCGTCTCCACTCCCAGGGAGCGCCGGGCCACGATGCCTCCCAGCGGGATCGGCAGGCCGCTTTCACCCTCCCACCATTCCCCCAGATCAAGAAGTTTGTGCAGGCCGAAACCCTGATAGGTGAAGCGTGATTCATGAATGATCAGGCCGGCATCGGCGTTTCCGTTCAGGACGGCGTCCATGATCTCATTGAAGGGCATCACCAGGAAGTTTTCCAGCCTGGGATTAAAGAGCCGCAACAGCAGTAGGGCCGTGGTGAAGCGTCCGGGCACGGCGATGGTCTTCCCTGTCAGGTCCCGTGGATCGTATCCTTCCGCCGCCACCAGGAGCGGTCCGCAACCCCGGCCCAGGGCGCTGCCGGAACGGAGCAGGGCGTATTCTTCGCGGATATGCCCGAGGGCCGCGTAGGATACCTTGGAAACGTCGAGTTCCCCCTTGAGCGCCAGCAGGTTGAGCGTCTCCACGTCTTCCAGCCGTTCTGCGAACGAGTGCCCGCCAGTATCCACCAAGCCATGGACCAGCGGGTAGAACATGAAGGTGTCATTGGGACAGGGGGAAAAGCCGAGAGTCAGAGGGGTGTTCATACCAGCAACCTCCCGTCCTCGATAAGGGTACTCTCGCTGCCGTCCGCCATGGTCAGGGTCACCGTGGGGTGATAGAAGACATAGTCCTCGTGAAAAGGTGCGCTGACTTTGCCGCCAAAGCCGGAGTTGTCCCCAAGGGCGATGTGGATGGTGCCAAGGATCTTCTCAGCCTCCAGCAGGTTGTCGGGACGACTCGCCTTCTCGTTGGTACCGATCCCCAGTTCGGCGATGTTGCGGCAGTTGGCGTTTTCGGCGAATTTTGCCTCCAGCTTGTTACGGTGTTCCTCGTTGCCCTCGATGCGGACGACCTCACCCTTTTCGACCGTTAGTCGCAACGGTTCGCGTAATTTGCGGGTCGGCGCCCATTCGATCACCATCACGCCATGGCTCTGTCCCTCCAGTGGCGCCAGATATGCCTCACCTGCCGGGAGGTTGCCGAAGCTGCCGGGAACGCTCAAAAGACCGTCATCCCCTGCTGCCTGGCGCCCGATCTTGCAAATATGCATATCTGTGCCGTTGGGGCTGGCAATATGTACCCACTCGGCCCTGTTGGTCTCTGTCACCAGTCGTGCGGTGCGGTTTGCCAGAAGGCCCCAGTCCACATCCATGGAGGTATGGAACATGTCCGGGTCAAAATGGGGCAAGCTGGCAAATCGGGCACCGCTGGCGCAGGCCAGGGAGCGATAGCGGGTGTGGCTGGTCGAATTGTTGCTCATGGCGATGATGATATCGGCGACCTGACCCTTGCTGGCCAGCACGATCTCCCTGGCGCGCGAAATTTGGTCGCTGCTGGCACTCTTGTCGAGCAGTTTTGCCAGGAGTCCCACCTGTCCGAGCTGCGCTATTGTCCGGTCGCCGAATGTTGACAGCCAGAGTTCCAGTGGCGGTTCAGCCCCGGAGGCCGGTGTGGCCGGGAACTCTGCAAAGATGCCGTTGCCATAGGTCCTGGCAGCGAAATCAGCGGCTTCGCGGCCAGTTGTGTACAGCCGTGTCCGCCGGTCACGATCGATATCGGAAACCGTTTCATCTTCACGAATGATGTCGCTGAAAACCAGGACGCGTTCTCCAGGCTTAATTCCCATATTGGTTTCAAAGAGTGATCTGAAGGCACTATCAAATTTACTCATGTCGTTCTCCCGTTGTCGCGGATGGAATCCGGCGGTTTTTTTATCGGCATCAAACATTTAAATCTGTATTAATTAAATAGGGTATAGGTCGCAAAGTAGCTGTAGTAACTATAGTCTATAGCACAGAAAGAAAAAAGTGGGAATCCCGATGAAAATCATGAGAGATTCAATGTTATTTTTCCCTTGATTTCAATGATGTTATTGTGTTAATCATGCATACTGTATACAATTTGATGGTCATTCTTTGTATAATAATTGCAGACACTTATCCCTGTATTTGAGGGGGTCGGGTTTCGGAGGTTCGTGTGGCTCATGTCGTTTTTTCCACGTGGGGTAGGAAATTAGTCGATAACAGAAACGTTTCCGGAGAACCGCAGGCCGTTAGCTACCGTTTGCCAGTCGCCTTTGATGGCGAGCGGCCGCTGAATGGATTCATGGGATGGGATGGCATCATCCTCTTCGACAAGGGCGTTGATGTCCCGGCCATGACAGCCGAGTACATGAAACGGGTACAGACCCTGTACTGCTGCGGGCGGTGCACACCTGGCAAAAAAGGGACCAAGGTGCTGATGGATCTCTTCCAGAATGTGCTGGCTGGGAAGGCGTCCGAAGCGGATCTCGACAAGGTGGGCGACTTGGCCGACTTGTTGAAAAACTGCAAGTGCACCCTTTGTCAGAGCGCCACGGTTCCGGTGTTTGATGCGGTTCAACACTTCCGTGAGGATTTCAGCGCCTATCTGAAGGGAGGGCGTTTGCCGAAGGATACTAGGTATATTCATAAATATACCGCTCCCTGCATGGACCGTTGTCCGGCCCATATCGACATTCCCAAGTATGTTGAGAATATCAAGAACTACCAGTTGTCCGAGTCGCTGGCAACCATCCGCGAGAACATGCCGTTGCCTTCGGTCTGCGGACGGGTCTGCCCCCATCCCTGCGAGACCGCCTGCCGCCGCAAGAATGTGGATGATGCCATCAATATCATGGTGCTCAAGCGTTCGGCCTCTGATTATGAATGGATGCACCAGCTTACCCCCCCGATGCAGCCCAAGCCTAAAAAAGGCAAGACAGTCGGCATTGTCGGTGCGGGTCCGGCCGGATTGGCCGCCGCCTACTATCTGGCGCTGGAAGGGTACAAATGCACAATCTACGAGGCGCTGCCCGAAGGTTTCGGAGGCGGAATGATCGCGGTCGGCATCCCTGCTTACCGCATGCCCCGTCATCTGCTCCAGCGAGACATAGACATTATCCAGTCCGTGGGAGTGGAGATAGTCTATGACTGCCGCGTGGGCCAGGATATCAGTCTGCAGGATTTGAAGAAGAAGCACGACGCCGTCTTCCTGGCTCCTGGCGCGCACCGCTCCAAGCCGATGGGTGTCGACGGCGAGGACGCAGGTTACAAGGGTTTCCTCAAGGGTGGCATCGACTTCCTGCGCGAGGCCTACATGGGCAAGCCGACCGGCATGGGTAACAAAGTCGTGGTGGTCGGTGGCGGCAATACCGCCATTGACTGCGTGCGAGTAGCCTTGCGGGAAGGTGCCGAAGCGTCCTACCTGGTTTACCGCCGTTCGCGCAAGGAAATGCCTGCTGACGTATGGGAAGTGGACGGAGCCGATGAGGAAGGGGTTCAGTTTGAATTCCAGGTGCTCCCAACAAAAATCATCGCCAATGACAAACATGAGGTCACTGGAGTTGAATGCGTCAGGATGGCCTTGGGTGAACCGGACGCCTCCGGGCGCCGGCGCCCGGAACCGATGCCGGGCAGCGAATTTGTCATTGAATGCGATACGGTCATCCCGGCTATCGGCCAGGACCCCGATCTCGGCTTCATACCAGCCGACATGGGGATCGACATCTCCAAGTGGAACACCGTGATCACCAAGTACCTGCCGCTCAAGGATGCAGCTGGTAAAGACCTGAAGGACGGCATGGGCAATCCGCTTTCCCGTTCGTTGATTACGGATTGCGATGGTGTGTTTGCCGGCGGTGACGCCGAAATCGGACCGCTGACCGTGGTGGCCTGCGTGGGCAATGCCCACCGTGCTGCCAAGGTAATCCAGCGCTGGCTGGAGGAAGGCAAGGCATATCTTAGTGAAGAAGATATCTTTGAAGACCTGCTGACCTACCTGGGAGTGTATGATAAGGATGAAAAGGTGGCCTGGCTCGACTCCGCCGACCGCGCCCACCAAAAAGAGGTTCACGGTAAGCAGCGTGCCAGCCTCAAGAACTACAGCGAAGTGGAATTGGGTTTCAACGACACGACGGCCCAGGCCGAAGCTGATCGTTGTTTAAGATGTTATAGAATGGCGATGATAGTACTCTAAACGAATTTCCCCTCCCCCTCGACCCTCCCCCTGGCGAGGGGGATAACAAGGAGATACAGGCAAGATGGCACACACAGAGTCCAGCGAAAACAAGATGGCAACACTCACTATCGACGGTAAACAGGTAACGGTCCCGGCAGGAACAACTATCCTGGATGCGGCAGCTCAACTGGGCGTCAAAATACCGACACTATGCTGGTTGAAGAAGGTGTCCACAACCGGTGCATGCCGCATCTGCGTGGTTGATGTGGATGGCGTGGATCGCCCCATGACCGCCTGCAACACTCCGGTCAAAGACGGCATAAATGTTACCACTTCGTCTCCGAAGCTGGAACAGATCCGCAAGAAAACACTGGAACTGTTACTGGTCAATCATCCCTTGGACTGTCCGGTGTGCGACGCTGCTGGCGAGTGCGATCTGCAGGACTCTTGCTACGGACTGCATGTTGACAAAAACGAATATGGCGCAGACCTTGAGCGCCTGCCGATCCGCTACGACTGGAAATTGCTGGAAAGCGACCCAAATCGATGCATACTGTGCGAAAAATGCGTCAAGGTCTGCCGCGAGATCGTCGGCCGTGAGGCCATCGAGATCGTCAACCGCGGTGACAGGACGATTATCGACACGGTTTCCGGGGAGCCGCTCGATTGCGACTTCTGCGGCAACTGCATCAATGCCTGCCCAACTGGCACGCTTATCAGCAAGCCCTTCAAATTCCGGGGACGTCCCTGGACTTTCACAGTTACCCCGAGTATTTGCGGCTTCTGCTCTACAGGTTGCCAGATTGAGTATCATTCCCGTGGCGTCCGGGTGGAACGGGTAACCAGTTCCGATGACACATTCAACCGCGGCAATCTGTGCACCAATGGCCGCTTCGGATATGCTGCCTTCAACTCGCCAGGCCGATTGACTACTCCGCTCATCAAGGATGCTTCCGGAAATCAGCAAACGGCAGCCTGGGACCAGGCCCTTGGCTTGGCCGCCACCAAACTGAAGGACATCGTTGCTGCCCATGGTGCCAAGGTCGTTGCCGGGATTGGCTCTCCGCGGGCAACCAACGAAGAGAGTTATCTCTTCCAGAAGTTTTTGCGCGGGGCGGTTGGCACTAACAATATTGATTCAGAGGCTCGGCTCGGTTATTTTCCCGCACAGCTCATTCAATGGGAAATGCTTGGATACAGTGGTGGCACCTACGCCATGGATGCAATCGAGCAGGCTGATGCAGTTCTCGTAGTCGGTGCCGATCTGAAAGGGGAATCAGCCGGTTATGCCTACCGGGTGATCCAGGCTGCAACCAAGAACAATGCCAAGCTGGTTTTGGCAAATGTGCGTGCCACCTCAATGAATAAGTTTGCAAACAAATTTCTCCAGTACCGCCCAGGTAGCGAGGCTTGGTTTGTTGCCGGCCTCAACAAGGCAATCCTGGCGGAGGGGCTTGAAAAAAAGGAAATTATATCTAAAAATACCAAAGGGGTGGATGAGCTGAAAACATCCCTGGATGCCTTGACCTTTGCACAGATCACCCAGGCGACAGGTGTCGTTGAATCCGAACTGCGTCAGGCAGCCGGACTGATCTGCAGCGGCCGTACTGCTGTTATCTACGGTTCTGATATCATGCGTGCCGCTGATAAGGCAAATGCTGTGAAAGCTGTAGTCAATATCGCGCTGCTGACAGGCGCTGCCAGTGACACCGGCGCGGGCATCTACCCATTGGATGAAAAGAATAATACCCAGGGCATGCTGGATATGGGGGTCTGCCCGGAATATCTGCCCGGCTATCACACCTATGCGCACAAAGCCGCAACATTCTCAGATGCTTGGAAGAATGCCGTACCAGTCACTGCCGGCAAGAACCTGTTCCAAATCATCGACGCCATCGAAGCTGGCGAGATCAAGGCGCTGTATGTAATGGGCAGCGATCTGCTCCATATCCTGCCGGACAGGGCGCGTGTCATGAAAGCCCTGCAAAAACTTGATCTGCTTCTGGTCCAAGACCTGTTCCTGAACGAGACTGCCCGCCTGGCAACAATCGTTCTGCCAGCCGCCTCCGCAGCCGAAAAGGCCGGTTCCTTTACCACGGTAGACAACCGCGTCCAGTGCTTCCCGCGGGCAATCGCCCCGCTCGGCGAAGCACGTACCGATAGTGATACATTGATTAAACTTTACAATCTTGTTGCGCCGGTTGCGAAAATCTCAACTGTGTCTCCTGAAGAATTGCACCAGGAGATCACAGAGTTGTCTGGACTCTACAGCGAGGTGTGCGACCATGCCGGTTGCAGGATGGGTCGAGTCAAGAATCAGGTTTCCTCCGCAGATCACAAGGCAACAATTTTGCCTATCAAGCCGGTTCCGCCGACAGCGGCCGATTCGGCACGCCCCTTTGGTCTTTACATAGGTTCCGTGCTTCATCACAATGGGACCATGACTACTTGGTCGGAAAACAACATGGCTGTTGCACCAGAGGGTTATGTGGAAATTTATGCCGCTGATGCCGCCAAAGCCGGAATATCCGGCGGAGACAATGTCAAAGTCTCTTCAGCGGCTGGCACTGTCACACTGAAGGCTAAGTTGACCGATGCCCTCCAGGAGGGTGTGCTGTTTGTACCGTCCCACTTCCGCGAAGTTCAGGCGAACCTGTTGGCCAAAGATACTTTCGGTGCAGTTGCCGTAAAACTTGAAAAGGGCTGATAACCGGGTTGTACCATTCGAGCTGATCTAAAAACGCCGCTTCATGCGGCGTTTTTTTATTGTCTTATGTGATCCGGTTTGCAGCGGTCGCACACCATATGTTCGCTTGGATATTGCTACACCATCAACATAGAGTTTGAATTCGGCTTGGCATTGCTGCTATGATTACCTAAAATCCACCAAAGAGTGTGATCCATGCATATCCTTCCTGAAATCCGATGAGCTGGGATATCAGAAAAAATCAGCGTAGCCTCCTTGCGAGCGAAATTAATCTGTGTCCCCAGCGGACCGGCCGTGGTGGCCAACTCAGCATTTGCCTCGTTTATCCTAATCGTTATCAGACCGGCATGAGCAGTCTCGGTTATCAAACGGTTTACTCATTGCTGGCAGCCTACCCAGGTGTGCTTTGCGAACGCGCTTTTTTGCCTGATCGCGAGGGCCTGGCAGAGTACCGGCGCAGCGGCATGGCCCTGGTGTCATTGGAGGGACAGCGCCCTCTGGCTGATTTTGATATCATTGCCTTTTCCACCTCTTTTGAGCCGGACTATCTCAATATTCCGCTTATTCTCAAACTTGGGCGGATTCCTGTCTGGGCCACGGAACGGGGTGCCTCAAATCCTTTGATCATTGCCGGTGGCGCCGCGTTTATGATTAATCCGGAGCCGGTTGCGGACTTTCTTGATGTTGTTTGCCTTGGCGAGGGAGAGGTGCAAATCGCCGAGATCATGAAGGCGCTGATGGTGTTTGACAAAGACAGGCAAGAGTTGCTGCTTTCACTCGCCATCTTGCCTGGTATCTATGTCCCGTCCTTGTATCGTCATCGTTACCAGGAAGGCAGGCTGGTGGCAATAGATGCACAGGGTGGAGCTCCTGAGCGGATCCAGCGGGTCTGTGTCCCGCTGGATCAATATGCTCCCGCCAGATCGGTGATTCTGACAGACAACACCGAATTCGGTGACATGTTCCTGATCGAGGTCAGTCGCGGTTGTCCGCGCGGATGCCGTTTCTGTACCTCAGGTTTCATCTACGGCCATTTCAGGCAACAGCCGTATAATAATATTGTTGCTGCCGTGGATGAAGGGCTAGCGCATCGAAACAAGATTGGACTGGTTGGCGCGGCGGTTTCCGATTATCGTGATATCGGCCGGTTGTGCCATTATATCGTGGCACGCGGTGCCAAGGTGTCTGTTTCGTCGTTGCGTATCGACCGGCTCGATCCCGAAATGGTAAGCGCCCTCGTGGCCAGCGGGCACAAGACGATTGCCCTGGCGCCCGAGGGCGGCTCTCAACGCCTGCGGGATCTGATCCGTAAAAACCTGAACGAGGAGCAGATACTCGACGCCTGCGAGCTTCTCGTCTCCCAGGACATCCTTAACCTGAGGCTGTATTTCATCATCGGTTTGCCGACGGAAACAGCAGAGGACCTGGATGAACTGATCAGACTGGTCGTGGCCATCCGCAGTCGCGTGTTGGAACGAGCCCGGCTCAACAAGAGGCTGGGTGAAATCACGCTTTCCATCAATCCCTTCATTCCCAAGCCGGGTACTCCTTTTCAGTGGTGCGGCATGGAGCCGCTGCCATCATTAGAGAAAAAGGTTAAGTTCCTGGAGTCTGCTTTTCGCGGCATGGCCAATGTCAGGCTCAAGGTAGAGGGGCTGCGAGACTGCTACTTTCAGGCGCTGTTGTCACGGGGTGATCGCAGATTAGCCATTCTGTTGGCAGCCATGATCGATGGGGGCAATCTTAAGAAAGCGGCCAAAACCTGTATGATTGATACAGATAATGTCGTGCAGCGCACCATTCCCACTGATGAACTTTTGCCGTGGCACATGGTCGCGTCGGACGGCACGGAAACACTGCGGCATGAGTATGAACTGGCCATGGCCATGGAAAGGGGAAAATAAGGTGAGGAAATGTACAATCTGCAATAAAGAGTTTGATGAGGCAGGTGCCCTGTCCGATTATGCACAGGCTGGAGAATGGCTTGCAAGTGAGGTCTGGGAGGATGCCGGCGAGCTTTGTCCCTTGTGTTTGGAGAATCGTGCCAGGCTGGTGATGATGTACTGCCCGGAATTCAGCGCTTAAAATGACAGTGATATTGTGGCAGCAGAAAGCCTTGTGGAAGATGCTGCAGTTATGTGCAGGATGTTCTTGCCTGACAATCAAAGCCATTAACGGCCTTAACAGCTTTAACAAGGTTTGACCAAGTTCGGCATCGCAGGTATTATTGCCTGATTTGCACAGAAAATCAGATAAAGAGGTTATCATGCAACCAGACGAAACCGTCTTTTCCATAAATGAGACGCTTGAAACCATTAAGATGCGCCGCAGTGTCAGGGCCTTTGCACGGGATGACCTCTCCGAGGAACAGATCCGTATCCTGCTTCAGGCCGCTAACGAGGCGCCTTCGGCCCACAACCAGCAAGCCTGGCGCTTCATTGTACTCAAGGGCCGGAAAAAACAGGGGTTAGCCGAACTGGTGGCCGAAGGTGCGGTGAACTTCTCCAGACCTGCCCAGGCACTCCTGCGCATGTCAGCCCGCAGCATTGCCAGTGCACCGGTCGTCATTGCCGTGGCCAACAGTGGCGACCTCATTGAGCACGGCACTGAGCTCTTCAGTGTGGAAAAAGATCTGGCCCACGACTTCTTCAGAACCATGGAGATTCAGAGTTCAGCGGCTGCAGTCCAAAACCTGCTGCTGGCGGCTACTTCTCTCGGGTTGGCGACTGTCTGGCTGGGCATCATGTTTCTGATGAAAGACGAAGTCTTGAAGTTTTTGGGAGAACCTGCAGGCGAGTTCATGGCCGTTGTCCCGGTTGGCCATGCCGCGCGCTTGAACGGAAGTGGACCACAGAAAGAGCCCTTTGAAATGAAGGTTAAATATCTCGATTAAAAAAAGCCCGGAAGGTAAATCTTCCGGGCTTTCTCTTTCTGGCGGTATCATCGCACGGCGCTTTAACTTAACCGCCGATGTTAGTTCAGGCTGACTGTTGCCGCGAAGAAGGCTGCAGCAACGCAGCCTTCTTCGCAGGTGGGTCTAATCGACAGATTTTCTTAAAAAAGTTGGAATATCGTATTGGTCTTCGTCGTCTTCGATGTAGGAAACAACCGTTGGTCTCACGCGATTGGTGTTCTCGGACTGTTGACGATCGCGGATATGGGTGGGAATATCCAGCCACTTTTTGCTCGGTGTGGAGCGGTCTGCTGCCAGTGGGGTCACTGTCTTGCGCATTTCGCGCGAGCGATCCGTGTCGAAACGATCGCCGAAACCGGTGGCAATGACTGTAACCTTGATAGTTTCACCCAAGTCATCATCCCTGACAACGCCGATCTTGATGTTGGCATCCTCATGGACCTTTTCGTGGACGATCCGGTTGACAGTGTTGTAGTCGTCCATGGTCATGGAAGCCGACCCGGTGATATTAACAAGTACGCCTTTGGCGCCGGAGATGTCGTTATCCTCCAGAAGAGGGCTGGAAATAGCGGTATTGACCGCATCGGCAGCGCGATTGTCGCCGATGCCGGTACCGATTCCCATCATGGCCATGCCTCGTACACTCATGACGGTCTTCACGTCGGCGAAGTCGAGATTCATCAGGCCGGTGGAGGTAATCAACTCTGCAATCCCTTGGACAGCCTGCCGGAGGACATCGTCGGAAGGCTTGAAGGCATCGAACAGCGACATATTCTTGCCAGCCAGACTTATCAGGCGGTCATTGGGTATGATGATAAGGGAATCAACGTGTTTTTTTAGTTCATTAATGCCCTGTTCGGCCAGCTCTGTGCGTGCCTTGCCTTCGTAAGTGAACGGTTTGGTTACAACACCAACAGTCAGTGTGCCTGATTCTCGCGCAGCTTCCGAGATGACCGGTGCTGCACCAGTGCCGGTGCCGCCGCCCATGCCGGCTGCAATGAAGATCAGGTCGGCGCCTTTCAGGGATTCGGTCAACTTGTCGCGGTCTTCAAGGGCGGCTTCTTTGCCTACTTCCGGTTTCGAACCGGCGCCAAGACCTTTTGTAAGCTGTCTCCCGAGTTGAATCTTAACCGGTGCCTTGGAAGTGCGCAGGGCCTGGGCGTCAGTGTTGGCAACGATAAAATCTACTTTGTGTATATTGCTGTCAATCATGGTGTTGACAGCATTGCCGCCGCCGCCGCCAACCCCGATCACTTTTATAATGGCACTTTGTTCAATAGTTTCATCAAACTCGAACATCTAGCTATCCCCTTTCTGCATTGGCACTGATTCATCTTGAAGGTGAAATGTAAACGCATTTCCAATAGGAATCAAAGAAAAAAATATTAAAAAAAACCAGTAATAAAAACAGCATAAAATTCGATTTGTTAACGGCCTAACAGGTTGTATTGGCAAATACTAAAAGAACTCCCTGAACCAGCTTTTCATGCGCCCGAATACCGAGCCGAACAGGTTACTTTCCGATTTTGTGGTTGGAAACTCTCGGGCACCGGAGTTGCGGCTGCCATAGACAATCAGGCCGACGCCGGTAGCATAGACAGGCGAATTGACCACATCGATAAGGCCGCCGATACGTTGCGGCACACCACGGCGGACCGGTAGGTTGAATATCTGTTCGGCCAGTTCAGGCATTCCTTCCAGTATGCTGGAGCCACCTGTGATGACCACGCCCGAGGCGATGGAATCCTCCAGACCGGATTTGACGATCTCGCGGTTTACCAGGGTGAAAATTTCCTCCACGCGGGGACCAAGGATCTCACACAGGACGTTGCGGGAAAGTTCGCGCGGCTTGCGTCCGCCAACGCTCGGCACCTCGATCTTGTCTTCCTTGCCTACCAGGGCCGACAGGCAACAGCCATATTTCTGCTTAATCTTTTCCGCCTCGGCCATGGGGGTGCGCAGTCCGACGGCAATGTCGTTGGTCAGGTGGTTGCCTCCCAGGGAGAGAACCGAGGTGTATTTGATGGCGCCTTCGGAAAATATGGCGATATCGGTGGTGCCGCCGCCGATATCCACCAGGCAGACCCCCAGTTCCTTCTCATCGGAAGAGAGCACTGCCTCGGAGGAGGCCAGCTGTTCCAGCACAATGTCGGCAACATCCAGGCCGGCACGGTTGCATGACTTTACAATATTCTGGGCACTGGCCACGGCACCGGTTACGATGTGCACCTTGGCTTCCAGACGAACACCGGACATGCCGAGCGGTTCGCGAATGCCGTCCTGCTCGTCGATAATGAATTCCTGGGGCAGGATATGTATGACTTCGCGATCCATGGGGATGGCGATCGCCTTGGCGGCGTCGATCACCCTCCGTACATCCTCTTGAGCGACCTCTCGGTTTTTGATGGCAATCACACCTTGTGAGTTTATACCTTTAATATGCCCGCCGGCGATCCCGGCATATACCGATTTAATCTCGCAGCCGGCCATAAGTTCAGCTTCGCTGATGGCTTTGCGGATGGCACCCACCGTGCTTTCGATGTTGATGACCACCCCTTTGCGCAGGCCGCTGGAAGGGCTGGTGCCAATACCGACAATGTCTATGCCGTCTTCGGTGAAATTGCCGACAATGGCGCAGATCTTGGTGGTACCGATATCAAGACCGACAATCAGGTTATCCTTTTTGGTTGCTGACATGCCCCCCCCTGCCTATATTCAGGATTCGTAATAATAATCTAACTTTTCTTGATGACGATTTTGTCGTTGTAGTCGAGGTCGATATAGCGGAGTGTCGGCTGCTGTGCCATGAGTTCACGGTAGATACGGGCAAAGCGCACAACCTTTGCATCGAAGTCGCCCGAACCAATTTTCACCGGAAGTGAGCCGGAGGTGGTAAACAGGGTAAAACCGTAGCCCTTATCGTAATGAATCTCCGAGACATCTGCAAGGATAAATGCTCCTTTTTCACGCAAAATCTTCAGAAGTTCGCAGGTGTTATTCAGGGCCTCCCTGGTGCCGTTTGGATCGCTGCTCAAATCCTCTTCGCTAAAACCGGTAACCACCGGGAAGTCGAGCTTGTCCCCCTGATTGAGAACTTTGAATACATTTCCTTTGTTGTCCAGGTAGTAAAGGTAGCCCATATTCACCACTGCCAACGGTTCCCGCTCCGTGACGGAGATGGACAATCTGTCAGGAAAGTATCTGCGGATACGGACGGACTCGATCCAGGGATTCTGGACGAGTTGCTCACCCGTGCGTTTTAGGTCCAAATGCGCCAGATCGCGTCCGACCTGTATATCGGCGATACTCAGAATCTGGTCGCGGGTAAGGCGTTTGGTATTCGAGACCTCGATGTTCTTGAGGCGGAAGAATGTTGCCGAACTGATGGCGCGATAGGCAAGGAACAATAGTGCGCATGCCATGGCGGCGCCTGTCATGGCGAGGAGAATCCTGCCCAGCGGGCGCAAATATTTACTCAGGTATTTACCTAGGTTTAGTGGCTCACGCTGCACCTTGACCCGGTTGGCTGCAACCTTCTTCCGTTGGTATGTGGAGGTGGAGAAATCCCGCACGTGCTCAGTTCACCTTTGTAGTAAGTGCTGCGGACTCAATGATCTGCTCCACCAGGGCCCCGAATGATAGCCCGGCTCCTTTGGCGGCAATCTCGGGAAACAGGCTCAGGGCGGTCATCCCCGGAAGGGTGTTGACCTCCAGCACATAGCAGTCACCGCTGGCGGTGACCAGCAGGTCCACCCGGCTGTAACCCTTGCACCCCAAGGCGCGATGGGCTGCCAGGCCGGTTGCCAGGGCCTTTTGGTACAGGCCGGACTCCAGGCGGGCCGGGAAGATATGCTCTGCCATGCCGTCAGTGTACTTGGCCTCGTAGTCGTAGAACTCGTTCTTGGGCACGATCTCGATGGCGCCTATGGGCCGGTCATCCAGGATGCCGACCTGAACCTCCTGTCCCTTGATGAATTGTTCCACCAGGATCTCTTCATCGTAGCTAAACGCCAGTTTGAGGGCCTCCTCCAGTTCACTTTCCCTTTTGACGATAGATATCCCGACCGAAGAGCCCTCCTGCACCGGCTTGACCACGACCGGCAGCCCGAAAGGCAGGTTGTTGAGCTGTACCGGCTCTCCCTGACGAAAATGACGGAAAGGGGCGGTAAGTATGCCGCTGGCGCTAAAGGTCTGTTTGCTGTAGAGCTTGTGCATGGCCAAGGCGCTGGCCAGCACCCCGGAACCGGTATAGGGGATATTCATCAGCTCCAGCAGTCCCTGGACGCAGCCATCTTCACCGTAGCGGCCATGCAGGGCAATGAAAGCCGCCTCGATTTTTTCCTCCAGAAGCACAGCGGCCAGGTCACGCCCCATATCAACGGCCAGGGCCTGATACCCCTGTCCGAGAAGGGCCTGGTGAACGGCCATGCCGCTTTTCAGGGATACCTCGCGTTCGGCGGAGAGCCCGCCCATCAGTACAGCAATTTTTTTCGCTTTCATGGCTGCCATGATATTTATTCCTCGCCCACGGTGTGTACTTCCTCTGTCAGGAGTATCCCGCTCTTTTCGAAGACCCGTTTCTTGATGATTGCCGCCAGTTTCAGGAAGTCCAGCGCGGTTGCTTTGCCGCGATTGACCAGGAAGTTAGCATGTACCTCAGAAACCTGTGCGCCACCGACCGCGAAGCCGCGCAACCCGCATTCATCGATCAGACGCCAAGCCGCATGCCCCGGCGGATTTTTAAAAAATGAACCTGCATTGGGCCAGCCAACCTGCTGGGTTTCCCGCCGTTTCTCCAGGTTTGAATCCATGGCAGCGGTGATCGTTTTCGGGGTAGCGCGCATAAGCCTGAATTCGGCGCTGATTATAATTTCATTAGGACTAAGTTGCAAGTGCCTATAGCCGTAATCCAGCGAATTTTTCGGGTGTTTTCTGAGTTCTCCGCCGGTCAGCAATTCTAATGTGACGACGTTATCAAAAATTTCCCGGCCATGAGCCCCGGCGTTCATGCACAAGGCGCCCCCAACAGTGCCGGGAATGCCGATCAGGAATTCGAATCCGGACAGGCCGCTGTCACGGGCAGTGCCAGCCAGTATGTGGTTTTTAACGCCTGCCTCGGCATACAGGCCGGTATCGTCGCGTTGTTCGATGCGGTCCAGTTTTCTCAGGCTGACGGCCGCGCCCCGAAACCCTTTGTCCCGCACCAGCAGATTGTAGCCGCCGCCAATGACAAACCAGGGGATGGCCAGGGCATCCAGAATCCGCGACAATTCCAACAGGTCGCTCTTATCCTCCGGTATGGCAAAGAAATCGGCCGGGCCGCCGACCTTCAGCGAGGTATGGCGGCTGAGCGGTTCGCCGGCCAGCAACGCGCCGCGGAATCCGCGTCTGATGTCCTCGAAGGGGTTGGTCATCCGTGTCCTTACGCCTGCAGCCTTTGCAGCAACCCTTCCCCAGCCTGCCAGATGTTGCCGGCTCCCAAGGTCATGACGATGTCGCCCGGTTTGACGATTTCCGCCAGGTGCCCTGGTAAGGCCTCCCGGTCGGCGACATAGGTGACATCCCGTTGGCCATGTTTTTTGATGGCATCGACCAGCGTCTCGGCCGAAACGCCTGCGATCGGTTTTTCGCTGGCGGCATAGATATCGGTGAGCACCAGCACGTCGGCATCGTAGAAGCATTTAACAAACTCGTCGAACAGTTCCTTGGTGCGAGTGTAGCGATGGGGCTGGAAGGCTACCACCAGCCTCCGCTCGGGCCAGCCGTTCTTGGCAGCCGACAACGTGGCCCGGATCTCGGCCGGGTGATGGCCGTAGTCGTCAACCACCATGATGTTGTTGATCTCACCCTTTACCTGGAAGCGCCGGCCAACGCCGCCAAAGCGGGCAAAGCCCTCCTGGATCAGGTTGAAGGGAACGTCCAGCTCCATGGCTACGGCGACGCAGGCCAGCGCATTGAGCACATTGTGGGCTCCGGGCATGGCAAAGCTGATCTCGCCCATGCGGTAGCCTTTGTAATGCGCCACGAACGAGGTGTTGCCTCCAACCAGTTTGATGTGGGTGGCGCGGATATCGGCCTGGGCCGACAGGCCATAGGTGACGAAGCGCTTTTTTACGTGGGGAATGATGTCGGCGATGTTGCCGTCCTCCAGGCAGAGCACCGCCAGGCCGTAGAAGGGGATCTTATTGATGAAGTCCACGAAGATGTCCTTGATCTGCTTGATCCCGCCGGTGTAGAAATCCAGGTGATCGGCGTCGATATTGGTCACCACCGCGATGGTTGGAGAGAGTTTGAGAAAAGAGCCATCCGACTCGTCGGCCTCTGCCACCAGGAACTTGCCCTGCCCCAGTACGGCGTTGGTTCCCAAGGTATTGAGCTTGCCGCCGATCACGATGGTCGGATCGATGCCGCCGTGGGTCAGGATGGTGGCAACCATGGAGGTGGTGGTGGTCTTGCCGTGGGTCCCGGCAATGGCGATGCCGTATTTCATCCGCATCAGTTCGGCCAGCATCTCGGCCCTGGGGATGACCGGGATCATCCGTTCCCGGGCCTCAAGCCCCTCGGGATTGTCGTCCCCGACTGCCGTGGAAGTAACCACCACATCGACATTGGTCAGGTTCTGGCGGGCATGGCCGATATATATCTCCCCGCCGATCCCGGCCAGCCGTTCGGTGGTGTCCGACTGGCGCAGGTCCGAACCCGATACCTGGTAACCCAGGTTCAGCAGCACTTCGGCAATGCCGCTCATGCCGATGCCGCCGATGCCGACGAAGTGGATCTTTTCGATTTTACCGTACATGGAAACCTGCTTTCTTATCCACGAAGGGCACGAAGGTTCACGAAGAAAAACTAAATCAATCAGCCAAAACCGTTTTGGGTTTAAAACCAAAATTTATAGCTTTTGACTTTTTTCGTGCTTCTTCGTGTCCTTAGTGGATCAATCAGTTTGTGTCTTCATCATCTCATCAACAATGATCCTGGCGGCATCCACCCGGGCCAGGCTGAAGGCCAGGCTACCGGTACGCCGAAGGGTGTCGGGATCGTCCAGCAGTTCCCTGATCATCCCTGCCAGCCGTTCTCCTGAAAGTTCGTGCTCCAGCAGCATGAAGCCGGCCTCTTTTTTCAACAGTGCCTCGGCGTTCCGGCGCTGATGGTCATCCACGGCGTGCGGAAAGGGAATGAACAGGCCGGGCTTCCCACAGGCCGTCACTTCGGCGATGGTGGTGGCTCCGGCCCGGCAGATTATCAGGTCGGCCCATTGATAGGCTCCTGCCATGTCATCTATGAATGGTCGCGCAGCGGCTTTGAAGCCGTGTCTGCGATAGGTTTCAGCCACTTCGGCGGCATCGTTTTCGCCGGTCTGGTGAACGATCTCTATCTTGCTGCCGAACCTTTCCAGGAAAGGGAGCGCAGCCAGCATTGCCATATTGATGGCATGGGCCCCCTGGCTGCCGCCGAAGATCAGCAGCCTGAAATTTCCCTGCCCTCCGATCCTTGGTTCCTCACCGGCATTTGTGGTGGCTTGCTCCAGGATCTGCCTTCTGAGAGGATTCCCGGTGAGCAGCGTGTTTTGCTTGGGAAAGAATTTTGCCGATTCTTCCAGGGTTATGAAGACCTGATCGACAAATTTTGCCAGGAACTTGTTGGTCATGCCGGGAATGGCATTTTGCTCGTGGATGAAGCGGGGGATCTGCATGCCCCGCGCGGCCAGCACCGTTGGCAACGAGGCGTATCCTCCCACCCCGAGTACCAGGTCCGGACGGAACGATTTCAGGATCCTGCGGGATTGGGAATAGCCGTAGAGCATCATGAGCGCCCCTTTGAGCTGGGTTAGGTTGCCCTTGCCGCGTATCCCGGCGGCAGAGATCAGCTCCAGCCGATAACCGGCGGCAGGGACGGCACGCGCCTCGATGCCCCGCTCGGTGCCGACAAAAAGGACCGAATTTTGCGGGTCCCGCGCCAGGAATTCTTCGGCTACGGCAATGCCTGGGAACAGATGCCCGCCGGTGCCGCCGCCTGCGATGACTAACTTCATTTTTCCTCCTTGAGGCTGATGGAGGATATCTTCAACCCGGATGAGATGTTGAGCAGTATTCCGACCGCCAGCAGGCTGATCAATAGGGAGCTGCCGCCATAACTGATGAACGGCAGCGCCAGCCCCTTGGTGGGGAGCATGCCGGTGACGACCCCCATGTTGACCGATGCTTCGATGCCGAACAGTACGGCGATTCCCAGGGCCAGGAAGCGTCCGAAGGGGTCCGGTGCGGCAACGGCGATGCGCATGGCCCGCTGTACCAGAAGAAAGAACATGCCGATGATTACCGCCACGCCGAGGAACCCCAGTTCTTCCCCGACCACCGAGAGGATAAAATCGGTGTGGGCCTCGGGCCGGTAGCAGAGTTTCTGCTTTCCTTCTCCCAGCCCCTGTCCGAAAACGCCGCCGGTACCCAGGGCCAGCCAGGATTGGATGATCTGAAAGCCTTTACCTTCCGGGTCGCTCCAGGGATTGAGAAAGGCATCGATCCGCCCCTTGTGGTAACCTCGGCTCAATTTGTACATGAGGAACGGCATTGCCAGCAAAATCATGGACAGAATGTAGGTCAGGCGGGTGCCGGCCGCGAAGAGCATGATCATGGCCACGGCTGCCAGGGTGAGCGCGCCTCCCAGGTCGGGTTGCAGCACCAACAGCCCGATCAGGAACATCAGCACGATCATGTAGGGGATGAAGCCGGTAGCCAGGGTCTTGACCTTGTCCTGTTTTTTGTCGAGCGAATAGGCCATGTACATGATCAGTGCCATCTTGGCCATCTCCGACGGTTGCAGGTTGAAACCGGGCAGCTTGATCCAGCGCGACGAACCGCCAGCCTTGCCGCCGAGGCCCGGTATCAGGACAATCCCCAGGAGCACCAGGCAGAGCAGCAGGGCCGGTACGGCCAGCTGTTTCCAGGTATGGTAGTTGATATGCATCGTCACCAGCATGATCGTGAATCCCACAATTGCAAAGAGACCCTGGCGCTTAAGGAAATAGAAACCATCGTGGTAGCGTTTGGCAGCCATGACGGATGAGGCCGAATAGACCATGACCACCCCGAAGCAGGTCAGGGCAATGGCCATCAGCATGATGACCAGATCGTATTCTTCCAGTTTTTTGAGTGTCAGTTTCATAGTACTCCGTAGGGCAAACTCCATGTGTTGCCCTGATTTTTGCGGATACAGGCCTGGGCGGGCCAAGACCTAGGCGGGTCAAGACCCGCCCCTACAGGGCCTTTACCGCGGCAATAAACCTTTGCGCCCGCTCCTCGTAATCGCGGAACATGTCAAAGCTGGAGCAGGCCGGGGACATCAGTACCGTACCCCCCTG
>Ga0172380_10003515_pt1 | contig 21446 bp, 27 predicted proteins | sample Leawe162metaG_FD_119747 | JGI IMG/M metagenome (GOLD analysis project Ga0172380, IMG submission 119747) | Leachate microbial communities from a municipal landfill in Southern Ontario, Canada - Leachate well 162 metaG | ecosystem: Engineered > Solid waste > Landfill > Unclassified | place... | reverse complement strand
GTCATATCGGTATTGCCATTCTTTTTCCAGTGAGTACATCAAATCATAGACGTATAGCCAATTATTTAAGTTTTCTCTAAGCCAAACTGAACAGGGATGATTGATATGTGTTTGGATATATAAACCACTAGACAAAATCAATTTATATGAAATTTCATCTACAGCAATTAATTCACCATCCATATTAAACATGATTATTTTCTTAACTGTTTTTTTGAAATAGTAGGTTTCTTCAGGCAACAAATAAACGGTTTTCTTTTTTCCTAGTGGCGTTATGATTATTGTTTTTTTGCCATACATAACTCTTATTGCAGTACACAATAATTGAGCTGATTCAAGAATCATTTTTATGACATGGCGGTCAACATGATATTTTGCACAAATATCAGTATTTTTATCGAGATAAAATATATTCATTTCTTGTGATAAAACGTAACGTGTATTCCTCGTTATAAATTACTTTTTTAACTAGAAATCTAATTTGGTATTCTTCTTTCATTTGGTAAGTCTCAAGTGGTCAAATCTAAACTGTTTTACCCAAGACCAAAAAGTTTCAAATACAAAATCATACCAAAGTATGAATAGGTTACGAGTTTTGATACTTCGAAAAAGATTAATGCTAGATTCATACTAAATTCCTCAATTGTGCTAATTTATAAGCTTGTGTTAATTCTGAATCCATACCAACTAAATGAATACCACATTTATAATTGTCTTCATCAATACAATCATCAAAGATAGCAATAACAGTGATTTTAATATCAGTGCTTGAACAATAATACAAATCGTAATTATTGTTTTCACTTATACCAAGATAGATTAATTGATTAAAATTACGTTCATATCTTGGGTTAGTATTTGCTTGATTTTTTAATCGATATTCTTCATTTTTACGAATGTCGAATTGAATCATTGATTTTGATGTCATAACAGATTTTTTATTCGGGCTAATTTGTAAGCTTGTGTTAAAACGGGTTCCATACCAACAAAACATAACCCACTTTTATAGTCGCGGCCTTCGTCGCTAAATCTAGCAATTAATGTCGTTGATATGCCGCTTTGTTCACAAAAGTATAGGTCATATTTGCCAAATTCACTTTGACCAAGAAATTTACATTCTTTGCAATCATGCTGATACTGTGGCGGTTTATTTGCTTGAATGTCTAATTGAGCTAATTCGCTTTCTTTAGGGTCATATTGACGATATTGATTTTTTTTCATAATATATTCCTCATTAAAATTAGATAGACCAACTATCATCTACTTGATATTCAACACCATTGGTTGACTCATTATGGGCAATAAACAGAATACTATCCTTTGTTTGTTTGCATATTGCAGTAACTACAACTCTTTTACTCTTCATAATATATTCCTTATTGAAATTATCAAACTATTACTAATTATAAAATATAAATATCATAATGTCAATAAAATAATTTTAAAAGGTAAAGTATGCTTAGTTTCAATGAATATTTAACTGAAGGGTATGATAATTTCTTTATGGAAGATAAACAAAAACGTGAAAAATACGCACAACAAGTTTGGGATGTAATACAAAGAAGTTATGAAGATAAGGGTGGTATACATGGTAATGGATTTAAAAGTATACAAGATATGATCGCCAATATCCCATTTTGGAAAATCTATAGACAAGATGACGTTGTAAGAGCGGTTTTATTATATAAAGATTCAAATGGTAGAAAATCAGTTGCTTCTGGAACTGATGGAAGTAGAGCGGGTATTTGAGCAATGGCTAAAATGATAAAAGATGATGCAACTTTAGATAGAACCTATAGCGAAGTTTCTTCACAAGCTCTTTTTATGACAATTAAACAAGTTGGCGCAAAAATAATTGATTATATTGTTCCAATCGACCAAGCTATCAAAAAAATGACAAAAGATGTTTTGTTTACTGACACAAAATATAAAAAAGAATTTATAGATGATTTTGATAAAAATATAAAATTGTTTAGAAAAATTGATGATGAAGATATAGCAAAAATTCGTTCAGCTTTATATGATAATTGTTATGCCCGCGAAATAGGCGGCAGACATATTCACCCAAAAGTTATGATAGGAAATGCTAATTCTTTACCAATACGAAAATCTTAAATAACTGGAAATTGTGTTCTTAGCTTGACCAAAATATCATTCATAATTTCTGATAAATTAGTCATTCTATGACCACCAGTTTCATATTGAGTAATGGTAGCCTTTTTATTTAATTGGTTGAAAATATATTCATTATCAATTATTTCATCATCTTTATTTAAATAACAATATATTGATAAATTCTTTCTGTTATGTTCTCTAGGTAACATTACCTGATCTTTTCCATATACATGCAATGCTGGATTCAATAGCACACAAGTACAACTTGTCAATTCATTAGCTGTTTTTAATGCCCAATAACCGCCTAATGATACACCCATAACAACCAAATCAGAATAATCTAAATCATTGTTTTTTATAAAATCATGTATGGTTTTTTCAACTCCATAAAAAAGTTGACCATCAGGGTTATAATCAGGTATAAACACTGGTATATCATTTTCTTCAAAGAATTCTTTTACTTTAATTCCAGTAGTGCTTGTGGTAGCTGTACTACCACGTCCATGAAAAAATAAAATCTTATAATTTCTATCCATGTCTTTTTTATCCTTTTGTTTGTTTATTAATTTTTTATAATATATTCAGCATCAACATTAGGTTGAACATCAAACCAACGTTGTCCATTATTGTATGCTGAAATGAATTCGCCTAGTGGAACTTCATCTTTACCAAGAACACCTTTTACACCAGGCCGAATTTCAGTATCTAATGTAATTGGTTCGCCATTATGTGAACGTATACCAGTTCTTAATTCCAATTTTTTATCTGATATAGTACACCAACCAACGATCATGGAAAAAATTGAACGTGAAAATGGAGTTGGTTGAACCTCATACACAAATGGTTCAATTTGTTCTTTACCAGTTTTTATAAACTTCTTGCCAATTTTCCAAGTACCAGGGGGTAATTCAGTTGAAGGTAAAAATTGACCACCTTTATAAAAATAACCGTTTTGACCAAATTGACCACCAACTTTCGCTTGAGTTTTCATGACTTTTCCCGTTAATTTTCAACATGACTATATCTTATATTAATTTTAATTAAGTGTCAACTAATTTCTTTCCAATGAGTAAAATAATCACCATTAATCCCCTTATCGTGAAAATGGATGGCGTAACTTTGATCAATAAATCCAAGAATCCAATCATCTAAAAGAAAATCATATTTTACAACTGCTTGTCTTTTCGTTCGAATATCTTGCACCATAATAAATCTATCTTTTGGCATATTTATATCAGTAACAGGATTCCAGTTCATATCACTTTCCATATTCTTGATGAAAATTACAAAGCAACTTTGATTCTTGTGAATAACCCAATGTTAAACGACTACATGGACAATCAGTACAATACCAATTATAATTTTTACCGTTTACATCATGAATACAGTCAAAATTGGCAAGTTTTAACATGGTTTCTCTAGCCATTGTTAAAGCTTTATTTCTAATTTCAACTTCAGATTTTGGCGTTAGATCATTCAATTCATCTTGTGTAAGTATATATTGCATTTTTAATCTCTCTTCAAGATAGATATGAAAATGCTTATCCCCGCAAGAATAAGCAATATCATGGAAAGTAACAAAAAACTTGAAACTGATAATATCGAGGCTAATACACAAACAATACTCAAATCAATTAGATGGAATTGTTTTTTTATTAAACTGTCAATTATTTTTTTCATTTTTCTTGACTAAATATGTTTACAATACTACTTAATATCAGACCAGTGACAAAAAAGATACCAACCCATAGATAATCACGTACAGCAACAGCACTTCCCATAGCAAACAAAAATGATGTGTCTACATAATTAAAACGTTTCTTTGCTAAATAGCTTAATACTTTATTCATTTTATACATCCTCATGGTAAATGGCGACTAACCCAATGTTAATCGCCTTAAAAAATTATTTTGTCAACTTCATCAGTTCTTCAGCCAACATCCAAACCGATTGATTCAATCGACTGGTTTCATCAACATTGGTAACTGGCCGTGCTTTTCTCACTTTATCAGTTTCTTTGTTAATTACAAGGGCTTGACCTGAAATAATCTTTTCTTGAAGAATATTCATAGTAGTCCACAAATCATTTGATTTATCAGCATCCCGTATTGGTGCAATAAACGCACTTAATTCAACATCATATTCTTTTGTTGCCCAACGTAACGCACCGACTGCCCGCGCAAAAGCCAAACGTTGTGGTAATGATAAATTGACTGAACGCATATTTTCAATTCGTTCAAAAACTTTTGGGGTTTCATTGATAATTCGATATGAACCTTCAATCACGTTATCGATAATATCACCACTATGACGAATTTTGATACTATCAATCGAACTAACATTGACCACTAAGCCGTTTGAACACGCAAGCCGATAAATGCCAGAATTTAATAAATATTGTGACGTTCCATCACTACTGTTTATTAATTGAATTTCAGGAATTAAATCACCAACTGCATATTCCTGAGTTACATCTTTTCTGAACCGAATCATGTGTTTAGCATGATTACGTTTTTCAAGATTTTTTGATTTTGATTGAACCGCTTTTACAGGATAAAAACCTTCACTACGTAAAGCATCAACCACTTGAATTGTGGGGATGAATTTATAATGTTTACTACGGTCAAATCGTTTTTCCGTTGCAAAGATTGATGGGGCCATTCTTTGTAAGGATTCATTGCTTAATTCAAAGGTACTCATAATATATTCTCTCTTAAGTTAATTTTCAAATTCAGGTTAAATTATAAACTAATTATTTTTTATTGTCAATGCTTTTGTATCTTTAAATTCCAATCATTATCGCCTTCTACATAAATCCAAGCCATACCATATAGAGCTAATTCTTTTTTGAGATTTTTACCATTTAAAGGTATGTTGTTATCTTGATCCAAAAATAAATCATCATCAAAAACATTGACAAATAATTCAGGAAATGACTTGACTATGGTTACGACATAGCCTTCATCTACAATACTATATGTTGCCATTTTCTTTTGCCTTCTTTTCTTTTTTTGAAATAATGTCCAAACAGTCAATGGGCCGAGTAACTAAAAAACCATAACTTTCGTTTTGATAATGTCCACTTACAAATGAATGTTCCAAATAAATTTCTTCAACTCTGATAGGATATGAATACAAATCATCATAAACTAAATCACCAATGTGAATAATTGTATCATTTATTTTAAATGTTACCGAATATCTTTCAATAATTTCATCTTTAAACTTCAAAATAAAACCTATTTCATCATCTTCATCAATAACAGACTGTAATTCACATAACGAATGAATAAATTCTGGACTTTCAGATAACAAAACGGTATCAACCCAATCATGCCATTCTGACCAATATAATAAAATTTCAATCTGTTTTTTGGTCAATGTGCTAGTGTCAAATTTAACATTTCCAACACAATTGATAAACATGGCTAATGGTTTTTCTTGTGAAAGTGCTTCTGTAATATTCATAATAATTAATGTTCCTGTATTTTTAAAATCCAATTGGTTTGATACGTTAGATACACCCAAGCTTTTTTGTTTTCTTCTAATTCACTCAAAAGAGTAGAAGCATTCAAAGGAATAGTGCATTTGTAGTCTAAAAATCTACCTTGATAACTCAGACTCAATAACAAGTCTGAAACATCATCATAAATAGTAACGTTATCATTGTCATTATTCAATACTGTATATCTTGGCATGGCCGTTCCTAATTTCAAAATTCAGATTAAAGTATAAACTAATTATTTTTTATTGTCTATGTTTTTGTATTTTTGCGTACCATAATTCATCACGCCTTGTGTATAAAAAGGCTTCATTTCTCCATTCTAATTCATTAGACAAATTCTCTATTGTCAATGGTATAGTACATGGATAATCAAGAAATATATTATGGAATTCCACATAATCAAACAACAAATTGTAATAATTAAAAACCTTTACATTGTCGTTTTTTCTTTCAAAAACAGTGAATATTGCCATTAGTAAATCCTCATTATTTAAATTCAGACTAGATTATAAATTAATTATTTTATATTGTCAACAAATTTTTTATCTATTTCCTGAACCATGAAATTGCCCACCACAAGAACATTCACAAGTATGGCCCTTTGCATTAACACACCTTGCATCACATTTATGCTTGCTAGGGTTTGATTTATACTCAACTTTTCTTGTGACTGGCAAAACCTTTACAGTATCGGTTGGGTCACAACCAGCCATTCTTAAGCAACTATCATAATAGTTATCTTTGGATTTTACACCACCAATAGCTTCGAATTTATCATTTTTAACAGCATGAACATAAACCAGTTCAGTTGTTCCATTGTAATATTTTATTTTAGCCATGACACAATCCTCAACACTTAAAAAAAATCATAAATAAATTATAAATTAAATTTAATAAAAGTCAAGGGAAAGATGAAATCATTTATACAATATATCAAAGAAGAATATACACTACAAAAAGTGTGGCATGGTGGAAATTTAACTGATGCCGAAAACACAATAAACCACAAAAAAGGCAGGTATGAATATGGTGCAGGATTATATACTACTACACATTATGATACAGCGCAAAAGTACGCAAAAGGAAGTAGGAAGTTATATTTACTCACTATAAAGCAAGGAACTAATATTGATGGCGTTATCTTAGATAAAGAAAAAGCGTATAACTTTATTAATACTCATGTTATAAAAAATAAAAGAAAAGAAATCATTGATAGATTAGAAACATATCCAATGGTTAAAGCCAATGTTTTTAATAACTTGATTATCAATTTAGATGGTATCAAGCCAAGCAATACTGGTGAATTACGTAAATTCTTAGTTGATTCAGGTATTGATTATATGATTGTCAATAACGCTTTTGGTTGGGGTGAATTGATGGTAGTTGTCTATAATATGAATATCATTGTCGATAAAAAAATTATAACTGGTAAAGATAAAATAACTGAATTTGATCAACCAATAATCTTGAAATAAATACAACAAACTAAATATACTTTTGGATAAAAAATGGATGGATATAAAGATACTATAAAAAACGATGCGCCAATTGGATTTTACACATTTGATGGGGATATTTTTGATCCTGATACATATCAGTCAATTAATAATGTCATCGTGAATGAAATGGGCCCACATTCATTTGGTGACATTCAAGATAGAACAAATAATGTTGCCCAATATTCATATCAATTAGGTTCAAGAAGTTTAGTAGAACTAGAGCCACAAGATAATAAATCGTTGTGTTTTGGTAGATATAGCAATTATCAAAAAGCATATCTTTTTATTGCTAAAACAAATTACTATACATTTCCAACTAATAGTTTTACGGTTGAATTTATTTTCAATAAATCAGCTAAACAATATATCTACCCTCTTTATATGGTTAGTCCAATATTTTCAAAAGTTGGTATGTTGTATATTTACATTGAACCATTTTCATCTTCTGATTTTATTGTTATATCTTCGCCTGATAGTGAATCAAGAAGTACAACTATACAAATTCCATTTACAGGAAATTATGATAAAGATATACATTTTGTATTCACTAGGGAAGTAATAGAAAAATACCCAAATGATTGGCGGTCAACAGAATCCGTTTATTTTGAAGGTTCTTTATTTTACCAATTCGAAACTGCCTATGAAGTTGTATCAAACATAGATACACCATCACATTTTTATATTGGTGGATTACCAACAGTAGGAGAAACTGATTATTATGAGTCAAGATCAAATTTTGCTCAGGGTCAATATACACATGCTTCTTATGGTAGGGAACGTCACACAAACCCATTTTTTATTGATCAAATTGCAATATATGATTATGCTTTGCCACAAATTAAAGTAATTAACCATTATAAAAAATTAAGACGATACAATACCATGATTATCAATGATGGCGCCTCAGATTTTTGGCCTTTAGATGAATTAGAAGATGACGTAAGTTATAATATAAATCCTTTAGCTGGCGGCGTTGTTGGAAAATAATATGGGAATGGTTCAACTTTATTCAGAAATCAACCAGGGCCAACTAATTTCTATAATGAACCAAGTGTTCTTTTAACACAAGATGCCTATATCTATTTTAACAATGCGCCTTTTACTTTTAGTAGTAATTTTACATTAGACTTATGGTTTAAAACTAATTCAACGGCTGAAGGAATAATTTTAGATGCTTCATCTACCAGTATTGATTATACAGGTATGTTAATAAGAGTCAACAAAAGAAATAATATTGATTATCCTGGTGCTATACAAGTAAATTTTACCCCAAATAAATACCTCACTTCATTAATAGTCGATGAAAATGATGATTTTTATAATTTTACAAAAGATGTATGGCATCATTTATTAGTATCAAGAAACCAGAATACTATAAAATTATGGTTAGATGGAAAAGAGCATAGTTCAATGTATGAAACTACACCACAAACATTTTCCTATAGTAATATGGTATTAATGAAAGCCAAACCAGATGTTGGGGCAATATCAGGAAGTGTTTCAAAATTTGCTTTTTATCAAAAAGCATTAAATGAATATTTGATACCACTAAGATATAATTTTACTACTATTTATAGACTGAAAGGAATTGTCACACTAGAAGGGATAACTACGTCTGCGGTTATCCGAGCTTTTGACCATTATACTGGTCAATTAATTGCTGTAGCAGAAAGTCACGAACAAGATGGGACTTATGAAATATTACTTCCAAATAATAGAAAAGTAGATTTAATGGTTTTTGATAAGAATGATTTGTCTGTTAGATATAGAGCTTATGGCGGAATATACCCTAACGAATTACAAGATTTAGCTATCTATTAAAAATACAATGATATTAACTCTATATGTTGTGATAAATTATTTTAATATAGATTTTTCTATAGCATTATCTGCGCCTAAAATATATCCACATGTAGAGTTTATGACATGATAGATACAACTATTCATACAGGCGAAAATCTTTTTATATGTATAACTAACACATATAATACAACTATTAGTTTTGATGCTGAACCCAGACGTTCTGATTCTTATTCGGGAATTGTAAATTGGGGTTCAGATATAGTACCTCGCTTATTTGTTTATGCTAATAATGGTACTACATTATTATTAGATTTACAATCTTTTGTTTCTTTGGATGCTATTGGATATTCAGGGGAAACTTTTACATTAGATACATTATTTCAAAGTGTAGCATCATTACTTAACCCTGTAGGATATGGCGGTTCAAGTGCTGATTCTAGTTTAACAAGAAATCTTCTTTTTAATAGTTTATCTCATAATGGTGAATTAGCAACAGCATCATTAACTGCATATCCTGCAATATTACTTAACCCTAACATATATGTTGGGGAAACAGGCGTTTGTAGTTTAATTCGTTCAACACATCTTTCTACAAATTATTATTCTGGTGAAGTTTCTACTTTTTCACTGACTGTATTACCGTCAATAATAATCAGCACAACTGAATATGTAGGTGAAAGTTTAATACCTTCATTACAAACTAGCCTATTATTATCTGAAACTATTTCTACTGGTGAAACAACATCAATAATAGATTTAACAATTCACCCATCTATTGATTTAGGTATTGTTAATAATTATTCTGATGGTTTATTAAGCTGTACACTTGTAAAAACACAAAATCTATCAAGTGTTAATTATTCTGGTGAATATTCTTATACAAATTCACTAGAGATATTCCCTTCACCATCATTAATTATTACATATAATGCAGGTGAATTAACAGATATAACGTTAGCTACAACTGTATTATTATCAACTGATAATAGTTCAGGTGAATCATTAGTATTATCTACTATTAATGTATATCCACCAGCATATTTAGAAACAATATATGCAAGTGGTGAAAATACTGATTTTATCCTAAGAACGACACAAAATCTTTCTTTAGAGTGTAAATTAGGTGAATATTTAAATGTCAATTCATTTAATACTTCACCCGCGATAGAAATTTTACCAAATATATTTACAAGTGAATTAGTAAATGTTGATTTAAGTGCAACATACCATTTAAAAACTGATATTTTAATTGGCGAAAATGCTAATACTGATTTAGATATACATAGTTCAATTTCATTAGATCAAGTTAAAATTTATGTTGGTGAAAATGCTAATGTAAATGATTTTGTTACATCACAAAGTATATCTTGGTTATGTGTTATTGGTGAAAATGTAAATGCTGATTTAGATACGCACCCATCAATTAGTTTATCATTGAATGAATATGTTGGGGAAAATGCCAATTCAACATTATCATTAACATATCATTTATCTGGTACTGCATATCAAGGTAATACTTCTTATGTAACAACTATTGCGGCTGTATATGGATTATCTGCATTTGCGTATACAGGTTCATTTGCTAGTTCTATATTAACCCAAAATCTTGGTAGTGGATTAATTTCAGATAATTATCATGGTTCTTATGCTTCAATTGGCACTTTAAATTCATCTACAACTAGATTAAGATTTGATAATTTTAGCGGAACAACTCTTACTAATTTTGATTTAACAACAAACCAACAAACATCATTTGCTAGTTTTGTAAGTTATTCAGGTGAATTTTGTGACATAGCTTTAAACTCACAAATAAGCTTACCTTTCTTAAGTGGTTTTGGCGAAAGTTTAGTATTAAGTTTCATTGGCACTGAACCAAACATTTATTTATATAATGGCACTAGATTATCATTAGATAATTTAAGTGAAGAAGAAATAATCAAGTTATATAATGGTGAATCTTTTTCATTACATCATATTGATACTGAACCAAACATATATGCTTATATTGGGGAAAAATCAAGTGCAAGTTTAACCATTACTAAACTTACACAAACTGTAAATTATTCAGGTGAATATGCAAGGGCAACATTAGTTAGTACGCCTCCAATTGTTATGTCTGCATTTGCATATCATGGCACTACAGGCTATGTAACTCGTGCAAATAGTAAAAGATATGACACATTAAGTATATTAATAAAAGTTGAGAATGATGTTATTCTTGAATTTAATGATTATACTAGACCTGATTTGACAATTGATGATTCAATGTCATTGATTAATATAAATAGCAGTCAAATATTTTGTGATTTATCAACATCAGCTACCTTTTTGTTTAGTGATATAATTGAATCTGGTCAAGCCAATAATAATGAATTACAAATCGAATATACTTTTAAACATAAGTTATGTTATGGTAATTTTATTCCTGATGGTGGAAATATTGTTACTGATTTGTTAGATGTTTTATCCGATGATTGTTTAACTTATTATGTTGGTACAGGTGAAAGTATGGAATTTATTATGTTCCAACATACTTATGTACCAATGGTAACACACGCTGGAGAACGTGCATATTGTTATATGGGCCCAAGTGATCCACCGCCAATTTGTGAAATGATATTATCAATAACTGAACCAAGTACGTATAGTAATATAATTGGTTATGATAACATTTACGAACGTATTAATAAAATATTAGAAAGTCAGCCACATTATTACGACCATATTTTTCCAAATTATCCAACACCAATTGTGTATGATAATACTTGGGATATTTTAGATTATTATTCAGAAGATGAAATTTTTAATTTTGCGTATCGTTCTAATGCTGGGGGTGGAACTTGGGACACAACAGGTTGTGGTGGTTATTGCGGATGTAAGGCAAAAGTATATAGTGTCGGGCAAAGCGTAAATTGTGGATGGTATTCAAGAAGCTGGTATGATTGTCCAATTGTGGCTTATGATGGCCCTGAAATGATTGTCGAATTAAAAGTAGATAGAGCGATAGAAACTGATGCTTTAACATTAGGTGCTTATGCTTATTGTAATTTAACAGAAACTTGGAGATTGAATTTAATACAAGGTGAAGTATTTAATGTAACTATGTTTGAGCAACCAGAAGTTATAAATGCTGGTTCAACAATGACTTTTGATTTAGTAACAAAAGTTAAAATTGAATTTTTAGAAGAAGGCTGTTTACCTAATGAAGAGCCTGATAGTAAAGGTATAGCGTTAGAATATACTAAATATTCTCATTTGATTAAAACAAGGTGCTATTATTTATGATAAAACCGGGCCAAACAGAATGTCAAGACGCATTATTAAATGGAATTGCAAATAATACAATTCCATTTTTGCCTTTATTAACAGAAATGGTATTTTCAATTTCACCAGGGGGTTTTCAATTATATTACTTTGATGTTTTTAAAATTACAGAAATTCAAAAATTCCTGATTGAATCAAATTCAAGCAATGTTAGTTTAGTAGCAAATATATTCAAATATACTGCACCAAATTTAACAATGGTTGGAAACTTTAGCATCACAAATTTTGTTCAGGAATGCCAACAAGATGCAACATTAGGTAGATATTATATTTGTATATACAATATTGGTGGGGAGAATTCAATTAGATTAATTCGCACAAATACAACTTTTCCAAATAGAGCAAGAATACAAGTTTTAGTTGGTGCAGGTAGTAGATTGAATATATCGCTAGAAGGATTGTCTAAGTTTAATGTATATCAATTAGATGCTGGAACTCATGCTTCAGCAACATTAACAAAAACAAATGCCGCTGTTTCGAGCATAGGTTGTAACTTACCAATTAATTATTATTTAATTGAAGGCATATTACCTGATGGCATAGTATTACAAAAAAATGGATTATTAACAGGAATTATTGATTGTATTGATTGTAATAAAATCATAGAAAAGTTTATACCAAGTTCGTCATGGTATGGTAGACAAGCCGTAACTGGAGATATATATTCTTGGGGTAGACAATGGCGATTTAAAGCAAGAATAGAATTAGGGGATTATTCAAATATTGTTGATGAACAGTGGTTTTGTATTCGAGTATATAAAAATTGGAGCGTTGACCACGAATTATTACAAGCAATGGATTTAGATAATAAAGACATTATTATTGAATTGCCTGAAGATACAAATATAAATCAGTTTTGTATACCCTGTTCTGATGATACTATCATAGAAAATATAATTACTACAAGTTTCAATCCCTTAGATAATATTAACACAAATGAAATAATAAATACTATTGATACAGAATTATGTAATGCTTGTTCAAATAACATAATTACCGTTATGGATACCATAAAATTACAGCCAAATTTAAATATTGATCAATCAAATTTAGTTCAATGGTATGTTAATAATACAGACAAAAGTATAAATGCTAGATTATTTAGACGACAACTAATTGAAAGTGAAATATTTAATTACTTGTTAATGAAACATAATATCATTGATGGAGTTGCCCCTACATCATCTATAAGCATAACATTTACAGAAACAAATTTACAATTGATAATGAGTATCATCAGAAATGAAGATGATATAGATAAACAAGTATTAGATATAGTCACAAAAAACAATGTATATTTAACTTTTGAAGGTCATATTGAAACTGGGGAGTCGATGATAATATGATAACTACAAATTTTTGTCCATGTGACACAAAACCCGAAATAAAAACAAAAGAAGTAATAGAAACAAAAGATTTAACTGTCTTATTAGCCAGAATGAAAAAAGTTTGCTTTACTTATAAGGAATTAGAATTATGGCGAAAAGCGCAGCAAGGATAGGTGATATATCAACAGGCCATGATTGTCATCCACCACAAATAGCAATAAAAGGAAGTAACAACGTGAAAATTAATGGGCGTGGCGCACTAAGATTAGGCGATAAATTTTCACCTCATTGTTGTGAATTTGAATGTCATCCAGGGTTCCTTGCTGAAGGTTCTAGTACCGTTACAATTAATGGAATACCAGCAGGTAGAATTCAAGATTCTATTGGATGTGGCGGCTCAGTTGCAACTGGTTCAAGCAATGTAATGATAGGATAAGAAAATGATAAACTATAGGGATTTAGATTTAACTTTAGCAATACACCCATTAACTGGTGATATTTCTGATAAGCTAAATGACAATGCAATTAAAAGAAGTTTAAAAAATTTATTCCAATTAAATGCTTGGGATATTCCTTTTGAGCCAAACAAACACAATACATTACAAGAATATTTGTTTGATATTCCATCTACTATAACAGCGGCGTTAATAGAAAAAAAATTAACTTGGTTAATAAAAACTTGTGAACCAAGAATTACTGTCACTGAATTTATTATTACTCCACTAAGCGACAATACTGGATATGTAATTGATTTATCATACGAAATAAATGATTTAAATCTAATCGACAATTATACACATTTTTTAAAAAGGAATTTTGAATAATGCAATTACCAATAAACTCAATAGATTTTTATCAAATTAAAGAAAATTTCATAACATATCTAAAACAACAAGACCGATACACAGATTATAATTTTGATGCGGCTGGAATAAGTTCATTAATCAATATATTTGCATATAATACCCATTATCTTGGTTATTATGCAAATATGGCATTGAATGAATCGTTCATTGATTCAGCTAAAACAACTGAATCATTGTATAGTAAAGCAAAATTAAATGGCTATATTCCACAAAGCAAAACTGGAGCTAGAGCAAATATATCATTAGCTATAAGAATGACTAATACCCAAGAACCAATTTTGCATCAAATTGTAATTCCAAAATATTCATATTTTACAGGGACAAACTCAGTCGATGATAATAGAAAATATTATGTTTTGGATGATGTATTGTGTACAGAAAAAAGCATTATTGATAGCAACACTATCCAGTATTTGTCACCCGATTTTTATGCAACTGAAGGGACTTTACGTGTAAATAAATGGACTGTTCTAGGTACAACTGAACAACGATTTATTTTGCAAGATAAAAATGTTGATATTAATACAATTAGACTTACTATATACCAAGAACGTAATTCTGTCAATGCCTACGATTATAATTTATGTGAAAATATCTTTAAAATAGAAAAAGATAGTTTGGTTTTTTACTTGTCAGCTAATAATGATGGATATTATGAAATATTTTTTGGTCAAAATATCTTTGGAAAACAGCCAATAGCAGGAAATGTTGTTGAAGTATCTTTTTTAAGTACAACTGGCGTAGATGGGAATGGTTGTACAGATATGTTTTATAATAAACCGAATGGTAATGACTCAACTACTACAAGTGGTTATTCAACGTTTATTACAACGGTAAATGGAGCTTCTTATGGCGGTGCTGATGCTGAATCAAACGAAACCTTAAAATTCACTATACCTGCTCATTATAAAAGACAAAACAGAAACGTATTACCAGTTGATTTTAAAGAATTTGTGATTGACAAATACCAAGATATAGAAAGTATTCATGTTTGGGGTGGAGAAGAACACTATGAAAAAAAATATGGTTCGGTTTTTATTGCATTAAAACCAATTGTAGGAAAATATATTAGTGATTCTCAAATTTATGAAATAAAACAAAATATAATAAAATACTCTGTATTTGGTCAAACTGTTCATGTAATAAACCCTGAATATATCAGTATTGCCATTAATGTTTTTATAAAATTCGATAGAAAAAAGACTAACAAAGAATTTGGTGAAATTAAACAAATTATTTCAAATAAAATACAAACCTATAATAGTTTATATATGGATAAATTTGAAACAGGGTTATCAAATGTTGATCTATTAAGTTACATAAAAAAAGATAATGACTATATAACAAGAATATATAGCAATGCTACTATTTCAAAAACATTTAATATTAATTATTTGTTGAATGAACAACACATAATAAGATTTGGGAATATGTTAGTACCCAATACAATTAAATCATCAACATTTACATATTCAAATAGAAAATGTAAATTCATAGATGATGGTAATAAAAATATTTTCATGACTGATTTGAACGATAACAAAGTAATATCAAAACCGATAGGGAATGTTGATTATAATACAGGAAGAATAACAGTTATGATAAATGAAAATATAAAAACAGATTTTATTGATTTGAATTCTCGTCCCTATATTATTGTGTATGCAACTCCACAAAAACCAGATATAGAAACAATACACAACAATATTTTGTTAATAGAAGATATTAAGGTTTACGAAAATGCGTAATATAATTTCATCATTGATAATTGATAATTTACCTAATTTCATAAAAAATGAATACCCAACTACAGCTAATCTATTAGTTGACTATTATCAATGGCTGGAATTAGATAATAATTTTATTGATGTACTTTTTAATCTTTCAAGTAATTTAGAAATAAATGATGCTAACTGTAAGTATATTGATGCAATATTAGCAGATTTAGGTTGGTCAACACAAAGGACAAATTACTTTGATAAAAGATTATTAGTTAATACCTTGAAAGATTTTTATATGAGTAGAGGCTCATTAAATGGATTAACTTATCTTTTTAAATTGTTGTTTAATACTGATGTCCATGTAACATACCCAAGAGATAGATGGTTTTCATTAAGTGATTCTGAATATTTTAATGATACAAAAATTATTGTCAGTACAAATAATTACAACAATTTAATATATCAAGCTATGTTAAAGGATGATAATTTAAATGCGTATGTTGTTGGTAATATTAGTGGTGCTAAATGTTTAATTACAAAAATGGATATAATCCATACTAACATCAGATATTTAGAATTAACTATCAATAATCCTGATAAAAAATTTATCAATGAAACAATAACTATACATTATAAGAATAATGAGTTTATTGAATCATTATATGAAAGACCCAATTTAATAATCAAAAATGGCGGAAAATTTTATAAAGAAGGCGATGAAATATTACTACATGGTTACAATGTTAATGGAAAAATAACTGTAAAAAAAGTAAAAAGACGAAGTATTCATAATGCTTTAATTGTGGCTGGCGGTATAGGTTATCAAAAATACGAAACTATTAATACTGAAAAGGTATTACATGGTAGAAACTTTTTAGCCATGATAACATCAGTTGATATGAATGGTACTATTGAAGAAATTTCTATTTTGAATAATGGAATTGATTATATTGAATTACCTGATTTAGTAGTTAATACACAGCTTGGCACTGGGGCAAATATAGTTGCCACAACGAATGATATTGGTAAAATTCTCGAATTACAACATGAATTATTTTATTGGGACAATATTACAACACCTACATTAGAAATCATAACTGATATTGGAATAAATGCAGAATTCTTGATAAACAATAATTTATATATAAATAGCAACAGACCAAAACACAGAGATGATTCAAAATTTATTGGGCATAATTGTTATTTGCATGATAGCAATAAATTTAATAGATTCTCTTATGAGATTAGAAGTGAAATTCCATTAAGTATGTCGAAAAGACATGTACACGAACATATTCACCCAAGCGGCGTTAATTTATATGCCATTCAGGATTATTATGTTGAAACAACTTTAGTAAATCTGGACACATTCAATGATACTACTATAGATAAAACCATTGTTTTTGATAACAAACAATATCATGGTTCGACTTTTTTACTAAATACATTAACCACATATACATTCAATGGTAATTTTAATATGGCCGATGGAAATACAACCATAATAGATTTACAAGCAAACAATAATTTAGACATTACAATACAAGATTCTGAAGAATTAATAATAGACAATTTAACATAGGTAGAACATGAAATATTATCCACAATTTAAAAGTTTGTTACTTGATTCATTTATTAATGCGTTACAAGATACCGTTGAAGAAACTTGGTCAAAAAACAAAAATTACATTGTTTCAACACAAGTAGTATCAGGCAATTTGAAGTATATATCATTAGATACAGGAATAAGTGGGATTTATCAACCAACTCATACTTATGGTATTAAATCAGATGGCGGTATTCGATGGTTATATGTTGAACCTTATACACACACAGATACTTTTTTGAAAAATATATATCTTAGTATTGCTCATACTGACCCTTGGGTAGATGATAATAACCCACCAGAACCAGTTATATCAGAAAATACTAGAACACAATTGTTTGAAGATATAATCACAGTTCAGAAAATTTATTCTTCTGATATTAGTTTTGGTTTACCAAAAAATGATTGGCAAAGTGGAGTGGTATATAACAGATATGACAATCAAAATGCTATCACTAATACGTATGTTACTACTAGATTGATTAATGGTTCAGTAAACGTATATAGATGTATTGATAATAATAATGGAGCTGTTAGTACAGAAAAACCTAGTACAAGTTCAGTAAATAATTTTTACTTAAGTGACGGGTATGTATGGAAATTTTTGTATAATATCAGTTATAATTCATTATCTAAATTTAGAACTACTAATTTTTATCCGATAAGATATATAAAACCAGCTTCAGTATATCCTGATAGTATATCAAATTTAGATTTAATTACACAAGTTGGGGATTTTAACCCATTATTGTTGACCAGTAATATTCCATTCAGTGTAAAATCAACTTCATTATTAGGAACTGGTTTAGTTGTTAATTGTGATATTAATCATAGCATTAGTAGCCTTCGTGTCATTAATGGCGGAAAAAACTATGAAAAAGATTCTCATATAATCATTTACCCTCAAAATGCACTTGGCACAAATGCTGAAATCACACCAATTATTTCAAATAATTCCATAACTGGGTTTAATATCACAAATAATGGGACAAATTATACAAATGCGACCATATTAATTATTGGTGATGGTATAAATGCAGAAGCAACTGCACAAATAGTTAATGGAAGTATAACAAATATCATAATGGATAATATTGGTAGTGGATATACTACAGCAATTGCGTATGTTGTAGCTGGTACTGGAGCGGCTGCTTATAGTATTGTACCAGCACCATATAACGGGCATGGTACAAATATCATTAAAGAACTTAATATAACAAACTTAATAATATCTACGTTACTTGATGGGGATTCAACTTATTATCAAGATTACATTGATCAAGATTTTAGGCAGATTTGTTTATTAACCGATATAACAGACAATACTAATTTAATTGCTAATACTAAAAATTTAATTGGGAAAGCACATACTAAATATAATACACTAGATACATTTAAAAGAATGTCAAATGATGGAAATTTATTATATATTGATAATATCGAACCAAGAAGATTGACAACAAATGAATCATTACAAATAAAAATAACAATTGCACTATAGGTCAATTATGACAAAAAAAGTATTTAATCAACAACCTTATTTCGATGATTACAATAGTAATAAGAATTTTACCAGTGTTTTATTTAAACCAAGTGTACCCGTACAAGTACGTGAATTAAATCAATTACAATCAATATTATCTGATAATAATAGACAAATTTCTAACAAATTGTTTAGAACGGGCGAATGTGTAAATAACAAAACACCTAAGCATCTTATTGTCAATTATATTACCATTGAACCATACAAATATAATCCAGCTCAACCAACAGACCAAAGTGAATTAATAGATATAAACAAAATAACTAAAAAGTTATTAGGAACATCTTCACCAGTTATTGGGGATAATATTAACGCCAAAGTAATTAAAATTGTAGATGCGATTAACAATGACCCTATTACAATTTATCTTAGTTATCAACGTAATTTAATTAATGAAGATGCTAATATTGAAACGTTTATCAGTGGTGAACCAATTAATTGTTATGATGATAATGGTAATATTTCCTATACTATAAAAGTTAGATGTCCATCTTGCCCTGGTGGCGATACTTTGACTGTTCCGCCAATTGGTTTTGGAACAATTTGGTCAATACCAGATTCAATCTATTATGTTGAAAATTCTTTTATCAATGTAAATAAAGATATTGTTGTTGCTGAAAAGTATACTATTGATGAAGTAAATTATAAATTTGGTTTTGATATTATTAATGATATAGTTACTTCAGACGATGATGCTACTTTATTCGATAATAGTTTAGGATACCCAAACTATACAGCAAGTGGCGCAGATAGAGAACGCACATATTTAATCCCAACTATTAAACCTTTAGGTTTTAAAGAAAATGAATCATTCATCTTGATTGCTGAAATTGAAGATGGCGTTATCACTATGATTGATGATTCTAAGGGTACCCGTGTTTATGATACTTCAGCTAAAACAAAAAGAGAATCTGATGGTAATTATATCTTGCGTCATGGTAGATTAAACTTTTTACAAGGAACTACTGATTCTAAATTTAAAGTGGCTGTTAGTCCATCTACTGTTTTAGTTGAAGGTTATGAAGTTGTTACAAAAGATACTATTATAGAAGTTGATAAAGCTAGAACTACAGAAAAGTTATCTGGTTATGTTAGCCGCACAAAAGAATTGAACTATGTATTAGTTGATTTAATACCTGGTAGCTTAACTGTGCCTGGCCTAATTGAAGATGGTAGTGTATTCACAAACAGAAAAGTTAATTTATATCTATACATTCCATCAAATCAAGATATTACAACTTCGCCACCAGTGACTGTTCCAGTTAGCACTGAAACTATTTTCGATGGAAGAACAAATCTTGTTGGTACAATTACAATTTATGATATTAAACGAGAAGATGTAAAAATTCCAAATAGATATAGATTATATTTCACAAAGTTATCTATTACAGGTTCAGGAATAAAATATCAAGATATTAGTGCTATGTATTTGGCTAATGTTGGAGTTGGCGCTGGTATATTTTTTGCAAAAACCGTTAAAGATGTCAATTCAGACAAACCAACAATATATAGTCCACAAGACCCTGTATTAATCTATAATATTGGTAAAAATGCTGTAAAATCAACTAGAAGTACAACAAATTCGACACACCCTAGTTTAACATATACAGTTAGAAAAAAATATTCAGGAACATTAAATGCTGGTTCATCTTATAGCTGGAATATCACAAATACACAAGACTTTTCAGCTAATGATATTAGAAAAATAATTGGTGGAGTAATTACATCAACTGGTACTGGCTATTGCGATGAATTTGCCCCTGATGTTAATAATATTGTCACATCCTTAGATGGCACAACAGTTACAATTTATTCATTAGCAACAACTGTTATTTCAACAGTGGTTACGCCAAAATATTTTATAACTATTGTTGATAATAATACCATAACTTTTGCATCTAATTTAAGTATAGATGTTGGTAAAAAAGTTGTGTTGTTAGTCGATGTAATGATGTCTGATGTAACAGAAAAAACAAAAACATTGATTAATGTAACAGAAGAACTTGCATTTTATAGCGGCGTTGGTATCAATGCGGTTGCTTTAAATTGGCAAAAATTCTCACACACAGATATATATCGAGTTAATTCTATACTTGATGGTAGTGGTAATGATATAAAAGCAAACTTTTGGTATAG
>Ga0172380_10003514_pt1 | contig 21447 bp, 21 predicted proteins | sample Leawe162metaG_FD_119747 | JGI IMG/M metagenome (GOLD analysis project Ga0172380, IMG submission 119747) | Leachate microbial communities from a municipal landfill in Southern Ontario, Canada - Leachate well 162 metaG | ecosystem: Engineered > Solid waste > Landfill > Unclassified | place... | reverse complement strand
TTTTTTGGGATTAAAAAACCTTACTATAATAGAAGACACCCTAGCACGCATTTATGTTTTGCATAACCAGTTAAAAATTGACCTGGAAAATATTCCGTATGACGACCAAAAAACATACAAGCTTTTGCAGGATGCTCTGACAACATCCGTTTTTCAATTGGAATCTGACGGAATGAAAAGATATTTAAAAGAATTAAAGCCAACCAGCTTTGAAGACATTACCGCAATGGTTGCTTTGTACCGCCCGGGACCTATGCAATTTATACCAGATTATATTGAAAGAAAACACGGCAGGCAAAAAATTGAATATTTGCATCCAAAATTAGAGCCAATTTTAAAAGACACCCAAGGCATTTGCATTTATCAGGAGCAATTAATGAAAATAGCCCAAGAGGTTTGCGGGTTTACTTTAGGAGAAGCCGATGTTTTAAGAAAAGCAGTTGGCAAAAAAATTAAAGAGCTTTTAGACGCCCAAGAGCAAAAATTTGTTGAAGGAGCTGTCAAAAACGGCGCCAGCAAAAAAATTGGTGAAGAATTGTGGCAATGGATTTTGCCTTTTGCGTCTTACGGGTTTAACAAATCCCACTCCGCAGCTTACGCCACAATTGCCTACCAAACCGCGTATTTAAAAGCCCACTACCCTGTTGAGTTTATGGCATCTGTTTTAACTTCAGAAAGAGCTGACGTTGAAAGAATTTCATTTTTAATTGATGAATGCAAAAAAATGGATGTTGAAGTTTTAGCTCCAAATATAAATGAAAGTTTGAAAAATTTTACAGTGGTTCCAGAAAAAAACCAGATTCGTTTTGGATTGCTTGCTATAAAAAATGTCGGAACGAATATTGTTGACGCTGTTGTTGAAGAAAGAAAAACAAACGGGCCTTTCAAATCAATCGGCGATTTCATACACAGGGTAAAATCAAAAGATTTAAATAAAAAATCAATGGAGGCGTTAATTAAAGCCGGTGCTTTTGACCAATTTGCCGAAAGAAACCAGCTTTTGCAAAACTTAGAAAAAATGCTGGAAATCGCCCGGGAAAATAATAAAAAACAAAACACAAACCAAATGGGGCTTTTTGCCAACACAAACGTAAAAATAAGCAGTAATGACATAAAACTAGAACCGGCAACTCCTGCCTCAAATTTTGAAAAGCTTGGATGGGAAAAAGAATTGCTTGGATTATATGTTTCCTCTCACCCCTTATACGGCTTTAAAAAACTTTTTGAAACAAAAACAACGCCAATAGCAAAAATTGACGCTGGAATGGTAAACAGAAAGTTAGTTTTTGGCGGATTAATTTCTTCAGTTAAAAAAATAATTACTAAAAAGGGCCAGCCCATGTTATTTATTAAACTGGAAGATTTAACCGGAAAAACCGAGGTTGTAATTTTCCCAAATTTATTAGAAAGAAACCCGGTTGCTTTGCAAGAAAATAAAATTGTTTTTGTTGCCGGCCGTGTTGACGACCGCAACGGAGAAATAAAAATCGTCGCCGACGACGTCCAAGAAATATTAGTCCCTAAAGACGACTTCTACTCTGCATAGAAGGGCACCAACTGTCAACACTTTATAAGTAAATATAGAGGTGGTAAGATTATTAAATATACTATTTTTCAACATAAAAACATGTCAGATAACATAGAAAAAATACGTCATTCTTTGTCGCATATAATGGCCGAGGCGGTTTTAGAATTTTGGCCAAAAACAAAGTTAGGAATTGGCCCGGCAATTGAAAACGGCTTCTACTACGATTTTCAGTTGCCAAAACCATTAGAGCCGAGCGACCTTCAAAAAATAGAAGAAAAAATGAAGGAGCTGATTTTACAAAAACAAAAATTTGAAAAACAGAATATAACAAAAGCAAGAGCAAAAAAATTGTTTGCTGTCCAGCCGTATAAATTAGAGTTAATAAAAGACTTGCCCGGGCAAAGCGTTTCTATTTTCCAAAACGGAGAATTTGTTGATTTATGCAAAGGGCCTCATATAAAAAACACAAAAGAAATAAATCCAAAAGCTTTTAAACTAACTAAAATTGCCGGAGCTTATTGGAAAGGTTCAGAAAAAAATAAAATGCTGACCCGCATTTATGGCTTGGCTTTCTCAACCGAAAAAGAACTGGCAGATTATTTAAAAATGATAGAAGAAGCCGAAAAAAGAGACCACAGAAAACTTGGACAAAAACTTGAATTATATATGTTTCACGAAACAGCTCCAGGAATGGCCTATTGGCTTCCGAAAGGATTAGTCATTTTTAATGAGCTGGTTAGCTTTTGGAGAGAAGAACATCAAAAAGAAGGCTATCAGGAAATAAAAAGCCCGCTGATAAACAAAAAAGAGCTTTACCAAATTTCCGGGCACTGGGACCATTATAAAGAAAATATGTTCATATCCAAAACAGAAGAAGGAGAAACATATGGACTAAAACCAATGAATTGCCCCAATGCTATGGTTGTATATGAATCCAGACCGAGATCTTATAAAGAACTGCCCTTGAGGCTTTCTGATTCAGACACTTTGCACCGTTTTGAAAAGTCCGGAACATTAAACGGGCTTTTGAGGGTAAGAGAATTTTCCCAAGACGATGCCCACATCTTTGTCAAAGAAGAGCAAATTGAAGAGGAATATAACAGAATTTTGGCGATAGTGAAAAAATTCTATTCTATATTTAATATTGAATACTCTTTTAGATTAGGAACCAGGCCAAAGGATTTTATGGGAGACGTAAAGTCGTGGAACAAAGCCGAGCAGGAGCTTAAAAATATTTTAGATAAAACCGGAAAAAAATATACTATTGAAAAAGGAGATGGCGCATTTTACGGGCCTAAAATAGATATTTTAATGAAAGATTCTATTGGCAGAGACTGGCAAATGGGAACCATACAGCTAGATTTCCAAATACCTAAAAAGTTCAATCTAAAATATATAGACGCTGACGGAAAAACAAAAACTCCGGTTGTAATACATAGAGTAATCTATGGATCTTTGGAAAGATTCATCGGAATTTTGACCGAGCACTTGGCAGGAGCGTTTCCTGTGTGGCTGTCCCCTGTTCAGGTTTCTGTGATACCAATTTCAGAAAAACATGACAATTATGCAAAAAAAATTGAGAAAGAATTAAAAGAGAATAATGTCCGCGTTGAACTAAAAAATGAAAATGAAACCCTTGGCAAAAAAATTAGGGAGGCAGAAATGCAAAAAATCCCCTATCTGTTAATTGTTGGCGACAAAGAAATTTCTGCCAATACAATTTCTATTAGAGAAAGGGGCAAAGGAGATTTGGGCCAAATGCCGGTAGATAATTTTGTCGCTAAAGTGAAACAGGAGATCGGCAACAAAAAATGATTGAACTCTCTGAGCCAACAAAAAAATTAATATCTCAATATAGCCTTGCCCAGCTAAAAGATGTTTTAAGGTCGGGCGCCACTACCATACACGTTGACGAGGTTGCCTTAAGGGTTGCTGCTTTTTACGAGCAAATAAGAACAATTGTAGACTGGAAAGAAGAGCATTTAATGCGCCGGGCAGCTATTATAAGAAAATTGAAAAGAAGATTTTTTGATTTAGAATTAAACAACTTTTCTGAAACCGGAGACGTTGCAGAATCTTTGGTTTTTGAATTAATCCGCGGAGGGCATTTTTCTAACGACAAAATTGAAGAATCAAAAATTGGAAATGTCCAAAAGATAATTGATAAATATATATTTATACTAAAAAATAATCCGGAAAACAGGGCTGGCAAAGCCGGCATTAATTTTTATAATTGGTTGATAGAAGTGGCTGCCTGTGAAATAGAAGAAACATTAGCGCCCGCCATAAAAGAAATGGCTCTGATTGGCTACATGTTTGAGTCAATGAAAAAAAAGATTAAAGTTTCAGGTAAAATTTATGCATCAGGGCTTTTGAAAAAAGAGGAAACAGATATACAAATTTATATTGCCATATGCCTAGCGCTCTTTAAATTAGACAAACCAATAATCAGCTATAATTTGCTAAAATATAAATATTCAAAATGGCAGGAAGCAGACAAACAGTCAGTCTTAACGATATCCCAGAACATTTTTAAAATTTGGAACGAAATAGAACAAGAGCTTATAAGCCCGCTGGCAGATAAATTTTATGCAGTTTGCGAAAAATATGATACGCCCTATCTTTTAATGGGAGACATTTTAGCGGCAAATAAAGCTATTGAAACCGGAAAAGAGATTTTAGAGCCATCCGTGCTGGAAAAGCTTATAAAAGACGCCTATTCAAAAAGATTATTAACTTTAAAATCAAGAATTTCCAGGGCCGCCATATATTCTACAATATCAATTTTCGTGACCAAGGTTCTTTCTTTGGTTGTTTTAGAGGTGTTGATAGAAGAAGCCATGGGAAACAATTTGAATCCGCTTATACTTATAGCCGATGTTTTAATACCGACCCTTTTAATGTTTACCATAGTAGTCTCAATTAAACGCCCTTCAAAAAATAATGTAAATATCGTAACGATGGAAACCATGAAAATAGCTTACAAAAAAGAATCTCCAGACGCTTACGAAATAAAAATGCGCAGAAAAAGAAGCGCTGTTGTGAGGGCTATTTTATCGTTTTTATATGTTGCATCAGCTTTTGTGACTTTTGGGGCAATATATTATGTTTTTAATTATTTTGGCTTTCCTATTACATCTATTATTATAGATATTATATTTATCGCCTTAATTTTGTTTGCCGGCACTGCAGTTGCAAAAAGAGCCCAAGAGCTTACAATGGAAGAAGAGAAAGAGGGATTTTTAAGTTTCTTTTCAGACGTGTTCTTTCTGCCAATACAGGGTCTGGGGCGCTGGATTTCCAATAAATGGAAAAAATATAACGCCATTGCGGCATTTTTCAATGCTCTGATTGATATGCCCTTTTCCACTTTTGTAGAATTTTTAGAAAGATGGAGATTATTTATAAAAGAAAGAAAAGAAGAAATAAGGTAAATAAATTTTTAATTTGAAATTTTTAATCAATTTTTAATTGATTTCAAATTCCGAATTTCAAATTTCAAATTATGAAAATCATATCAAAATTTATTTTAATAACAGCTATTGCTGTTTTTGCTGTTGGGCTGAGTGCCGCCGTGTTAGCTGAAAGCACCACCGGCACAAGCTCAACAGACGAAGTATCTGCACAGGACCTGGGAGTTTCTGATCCAATCCTGCTTCCCAACAATCCTTTTTATTTCTTAAAGGAATGGGGCCGGGGAATACAATCATTTTTTGCTTTTGGCAGCCTGAAAAAAGCTGAATTAGAGCAAAAATTTGCCAATGAAAGACTAATAGAGCTTAGAAAGCTAGTTGAAGAGGGAAAAATAAGTTCTGAAATATTGACAAAGGCAGCTGACAAATACAAAAAAACAATGGAGAAAATCAAAGATGCGGTAGATAAAGGCGATGGAAATGTAAACAAGTTTCTTGATAAATTTGCGAACCAGCAGATTCTGCATGAAAAAATTCTGCAAAAACTTGAGACCCAAGTTCCCGAGCAAGTAATTGAAAAGATTCAGGAAGCCAGAGATCAGCATTTGGAAAATTTTAAAGATGTAATGATAAAGCTTGAGGACAATTCAGACAAAATAGTTGAAAAAATACAAAATGCCGTAACCGACAGCTCAACAGACGGCAGCGAGGCTTATGATGTGTTAATTATAGAAAAAATAGGAGAAAAAATGCCCCTTGAAATAAAAGATAAACTTGATGATGTAAAAACAATAATAATAGACAAGGGCGTCGATAATGAAATTAAAAAAAATAACGATGGAGGCTGTCCTATCGTAGAAAAACCATCGCCAGATTTTTGCAGCAGTAGCGATGGAACTGGAGTTATTAAAACAAGAAAAGATGACAAGGGCTGCATAATAAAATTTGACTGCTTAATCATTCCTACGTTGTACATTCCTTCCCAAATACTGCAAAGTGAGTGCAAAACAGATTCAGACTGCCCAGAGCTCTGCCCTAGTTGCGGAATCCCTGACGGAAGCCCAGAATACCAACGCTGCCTTGATGCCTGCGTGGAACAAACTTGCGTTAACGGAGCGTGCGTTGCTGAATAATTGCCAAGTCAAAACAGCCCTTAGCAAAATCGAAGGGCTGTTTTTTTTGCTTATTTGAACCTTGCAATCATTATAACTTCATCACCGCGGAAAAAATTTTTTACCACGCACTCACTTTTGGCTCCCAGTGTTTTTTTATAAAGACCCTGGACCCTATTCTCTGTTCCTGTAGTAACTTCTATTAATTTTAACTTGGCCCCCCTTTTCTTTAAATATTTTTTTACTTCCGGCAAAGATTTTTCTATAAGCTGTGTGCCTATCCCCTGCCCTTGAAAGCCTTTTTTAATTGCAATTTGTTCTAACTCCCAAACCGACTCTTTACGAAACCCGCCCTTTTCTATCCAAAGCGCATATCCAACCGTTCTTTCTTTTACTTTGGCAACAAAATACTGAGTCCTCGGAAAAGCTAAAAAATTGCATCTTATCCATTTTTTAGCTTTTTTTATGTCGCTTAACCCAGAAAAATTTTCTGCGCCTATTTCAGCTATTTCGTCTAAATTTTTTAATTTTGCCCTTGTAATAATCATGGTTATTCTACGGTTACGGATTTTGCTAAATTTTTTGGCTTATCAACATCTATGCCTTTTAAGTTAGCTATATGATAAGCCAGAATCTGAAGAGGAATTGTATTTACTATCGGCATTAGTTCCTCTCTGCATTTTGGAACCGTTATTATGTTTTTCGCTAAACTAATTATGTCATTGTCAACTTCATTTGCCACAGCTATTATTTCCCCGCCCCTCGCCTTGACTTCTTCCATGTTGCTTAGGATTTTGCTGTAAGTGTGGTCTTTTGTGGCAATAAAAACCACTGGCATACTATTGTCCACTAGGGCAATGGGACCGTGTTTCATTTCGGCCGCCGGATATCCTTCGGCATGAATGTATGATATTTCTTTTAGTTTTAAAGCGCCCTCCAGAGCTACTGGAAAATTTACTCCCCTGCCCAGATATAAAAAATTTTTACTGTCTTTAAATTTTTCGGCCACCGGAATAATTTTTTCCGATTGCTTCAAGACTTCCCCAATTTTATCCGGTAAAGATCGTAACTCATCGAAAAACTCTTTTTCTATTTTCTTGCCTTTTTGCTGGGCTAAAAACAAAGCAAATAATAACAAGGCAGTTACTTGGCAAGAAAAAGCTTTTGTAGTGGCCACCCCAATCTCTGGCCCGGCATGCAGATAAATCCCTGAATCCACTTCTCTTGCTATAGTAGAACCAACTACATTTACTATTCCTAAGGTCTTGGCTCCTTTGTTTTTTGCCTCTTTTAAAGCAGCTAAAACATCTGCTGTTTCTCCTGACTGGGAAATAACTAAAAATAAATCTTCTGGACCCACGATTGGATTTCTGTATCTAAATTCAGAGGCATAATCAACTTCCACCGGAAATTCCGCTATTTTTTCAATTAAATATTTTCCTATTAATGCTGAATGCCAGCTCGTTCCGCAAGCAACGATTATTATCCTTTTTATAAAGTTTAAACTAATATCAACGCTTAACTTTACGTTTAGGTCATTGCCTATTCTGCCTAGTAAAGTATTCTCAATGGCTTTTGGCTGTTCAAAAATTTCTTTCAACATAAAGTGTTTATACCCTCTCTTTTCTATTTCACCAGATGTCCATTTTATTTCGTCGATTATTTTCTCAACTTGCTGGCCATCAAGATTTTTAATTGCATAATTATTTTCAGTCAGCACAACCATTTCGTTATCACCCAAATATATAACTTTTTTTGTATATGGTAAAACCGCCACTGCATCGGAGGCAACAATATTCTCGCCCTCGCCAATTCCCAAAACAACCGGGGAGCCGCGCCTAGCAACCACAATCTTTTTTTCTTTTTTAGAAATGACTGCCAAGCCAAATGTCCCCTCGACTAGTTTTAACGCTTTTATGACAGCTTCTTCTAGATTGCCTCCATAAAATTTTTCTATTAAATGGCTTATCACCTCTGTGTCTGTTTTTGAGATAAAAACATGGCCCTCTTTTTCTAAAATTTCTTTTAGGGAAGTGTAGTTTTCAATAATTCCGTTATGTACAACTGCTATTTCTTTTTTACAGTCAAAATGAGGATGGGCATTTATTTCGTTTGGCTCTCCATGCGTTGCCCATCTAGTGTGGGCGATACCCATATTTCCCTTAATTTCTTTGAGCTCTCTTTTCTGCTCGCAGGAATGAAAACCATCCTTGATAGAACAAACTCCGTACTCGTTTAAAAATTCTTTTTCAAGCTCTGAAACCTTACCCCTTTTTTTAGCAAGAAATAGCTGATGATTGTCTTCAACGCAAATACCGGCCGAATCATAACCTCGGTATTCTAATTTTTTTAAACCATTAATTAAAATAGGGAAAGCCTGTTTATTCCCTAAATAGGCAATAATTCCGCACATAATATATTAGTTTACAACTGCAGTGTTGAAAGCGCAATGGCTTCCCAAAACGCCGAATTTATCGTATTATTACCATTATGCAATACCACATAGTTGTTTACGGGTGCCAAATGAACATTTCCGACGCAGAAAGGATTTCTGCTGTTTTAGAAAGCATAAAATACAAAAGAACCCCAAATATGAATGAGGCGGATTTAATTGTGGTTGCAATGTGCTCGGTGCGCCAATCAGCTGTTGACCGCGTGCACGGACTTGTCCAAAAGTTTCGCAAACTACAAACTGCAAGCAAACAAACCCTGCCTACCGGCAGGCAGGTACAAACCATATTAACTGGTTGCATTCTCAAAAAAGACAAAAAAACTTTTGAAAAGGGATTTGATTATGTGATAGATATAAAAGATATTAAAAAACTGCCCCGATTGTTAAAATATAAAATGTCCGGTCGGACATTTTATACGGCAGATAATTATTTTAAAATTACTCCAAAATATGAGAATAAATTTTCTGCTAATGTTCCTATAATGACGGGCTGCAATAACTTTTGCACTTACTGCGTTGTTCCCTACGCCAGAGAGAGAGAGGTTTCAAGGCCCACAAAAGAAATAATATTAGAGATAAAAAATCTTATAAAAAATGGCTACAAAGAAATCTGGTTATTAGGGCAAAATGTAAATTCGTATAAGGACGGCACAACAAATTTTCCAAAATTGTTGAAAATGGTAAACGAAATTCCGGGAAAATTTTGGATAAGATTTACTTCTTCTCATCCCAAGGACTTTAACGATGAAGTTATAAGCGCAATGGCAGCTTGCAAAAAAGTGACACCGTATTTGAATCTGCCGGTACAATCCGGCGATGATAAAATTTTAAAATTAATGAACAGGCGCTATACTATTAAAGATTACAAAAATAAAATTAAAAAATTAAGAGAAAAAATTTCTAATATTGCTATTTCAACTGACGTAATCGTCGGCTTTCCTGGAGAGACAAAAAAACAGTTTAAAAACACTGCAAAACTCTTTCGCGATATAAAATACGATATGGCTTATATTAATAAATATTCCGCAAGAGCCGGGACTGCCGCATCAAAACTAAAAGATAATGTTTTATGGGAAGAAAAAAAGAGAAGAGAAAAAGTTTTAACAGAAATTTTAAAACAAACCGCCCTAGAAAAAAATAAAAAACTGGTCGGGAAAGAATTAACAGTTCTTATTGACTCGCAAAGAAAAAACTTTTATTTCGGAAAAAGTGAAAGCTACAAAACCATAAAAATCAAAAAGCCAATATCTAACACCCAACACTTAATCGGCAAACTTGTTAAAGTAAAAATCACAGAAGCCCAGCCATTTATATTAAAAGGCGAATTAATTAAATGAAAAATAAACTAATTGTAATTTTGGGGCCGACTGCGTCGGGGAAAACAGATTTGTCTATAAAACTGGCTAAAGAATATAATGGCGAGGTGGTTTCGGCTGATTCAAGGCAGGTTTACCGCGGAATGGATATTGGAACAGCAAAGCCGTTAGATTTTAGAGGAATCCCCCACTGGCTTCTAAATATTAAAAATCCGAATCAGCCGTACACTGTTGCTGAATTTAAGAAAGATGCTGTAAAAAAAATTAAAGAAATACAAAAACGCGGGAAATTGCCAATATTGGCCGGCGGAACCGGGCTTTACATAAAATCTGTTGTAGAGAATCTAGATATTCCAAAAGTTGAGGCCGATCCCCTCTTGCGCCAAAAAATAGAAAAAGAAATGCAAGAACGCGGGTTAGATTATGTTTTCCAAAAACTAATTAAACTGGACCCTGAAGCCGCCTATATTGTTGACCCAAAAAACCCGAGAAGAGTTGTGAGGGCTTTAGAAATAACTCTTTTAACAAAAAGGCCTTTCTCTGAACAAAGAAAGTCTGGCAGTCCCCTTTTTGATGTTCTGGAAATTGGAATATCCGTGCCAAATGAGAAATTAAAAGAAAGAATAAATTTTCGCGTTGATGAAATGGTGAAAGATGGTTTAATCAAAGAGGTTCAAAAACTAATAAAAAAATGTGGCGCGAACCAGCAGGCTTTTGACGCTATTGGATATCGGGAAATAATTGAGTTTTTGAATGATAAAACAACATTAGAGCGGGCGCTAGAAACTATGAAAATAAACACATGGCATTATGCCAAACGGCAGATGACTTGGTTTAAAAAAGACAAAAAAATCCACTGGATTAGTGGCCAAAAAGAGACTGAAAAACTAGTAAAAAATTTTATAGCGAGGCAGTGAATTTAAAGCGTACCTCGCAAGGCAATTTTGCACGGTTCGCCGAGCCTGTAGGCGAGGCGAAAAATTGCCGCGAATTGAGCGAGCCCCGCGCTGGCGGGGCGAGCGCTAGCGGAAAATTTACTGCCGAGCGAGTAGAGATTTCAATAATTCCTGCACTTTATCTGGTTTTGCAGTTCCGCGCGTAACGGCCATCACCTGCCCTGCTAAAAATTGCAAAGAGTTTTGTTTGCCTTTTTTATAATCTTCAACTGCTTTTGGGTTTTTTGAGATTACTTCTTTCACAACTTTTTCCAGTTCCCCATCGTCTGACATCTGCCCCCAATTGTTCTCGTCTACAATGGCCGACGGATCGCCTCCGGTATTAAACATATCAACTATAACCATCTTGGCAATTTTTGAAGAAATTTCGCCCTTATAAATCATTTTTATAAACTCAGCAAAATTTTCCGGCGTAATTTTAAACTCTGTTTCAATAAATGTCTTCCCAGCCAATAACCCCTGAATATCTGAAATTAAATAGTTCGCAACCATCTTTGAAACTTTTTTGTGAGCCTCACCTTTTTCTTCCTCTATCGTCCACTCTTCAAACTCAGAAACAACTTTTTCGTAATATTCACTCAAATCTTTATTCACAACAAAAAACTCGACAGAGGCGTCGTCTAAACCATACTCTTTTTTAAACCTTTCTCTTTTTTGCTCTGGTAATTCTGGCATACTTAATTTTATCTCTTTTACATAGTCTTTGTCAAAGTGCATTGGCGGCAAATCTGGCTCTGGAAAATATCTGTAATCATGCGCCTCTTCTTTTTCTCTCTGGCTGAAAGTAATCTCTTTTTTATCGTGCCATCCGCGCGTTTCTTGCACAACCTTGTTCCCTGCTTCCAAAACTTCTTCCTGCCTTTTAATTTCAAAATCAACTGCTTTTTCAACAACTTTAAATGAGTTCAAATTCTTAATCTCAACTTTTGTGCCCAGTGTCTTGCCCTTGCTTATGCTTATATTCACTTCAACTCTCATCTGGCCTTTTTCCATATCAGCTGAAGAAACCCCAAGATATTTTAAAATTAATTGCAGTTCCCCGGCAAATAGTTTTGCCTCCCTGCCAGAAGTAATATCCGGCTCTGTGACTAATTCCATCAATGGAATCCCGGCTCTGTTCAAATTAACAAGTGAATAATCTGCACCTTCCGGGTGCATTAAACTTCCGGTATCTTCTTCCAAATGTATTCTGGTTATTCGTATCTTTCGAATTTCGGATTTCGAGTTTCGAATTTCGAGCCAGCCACCGCTGGCGATTGGCTGGTCGTATTGAGAAATTTGATAGCCTTTTGGCAAATCCGGATAAAAATAATTTTTCCTGTCAAATTTTGAATCTTCGGCAATTTTACAATTTAAGGCTAATCCGGTTTTAATAACCTTTTTTATCGCTTCCTCATTTGCAACAGGCAAAATTCCGGGCTGAGCCGTGCACACCGGGCAGATATTAAAATTCGGCTGTTTTTCATCCGGATCGTTTTTACACGAACAAAACATTTTAGAATTTGTTTTCAGTTCTGCGTGTATTTCCAACCCAATTGTTGCTTTATACGCCATGTTATTTTTTTTCTAGAACTACAAACGAATAAGAATAAGGATTTTTTTCATCTGGTTCGCAATCTATCCTCTTTACCTCTTTCCATTCATTAATATTAAACTCCGGAAAATATGTGTCGCCCTCAAAATCTTGGTGAATAAAAGTCAGATATAATCTTTGGGCCAACGGCAAAAACTGTTTGTAGACAGAGGCGCCTCCGCAAATCATGACTTCTGGTTCGTCTTTTAACATTTCTAAAACTTCGTCAATTGAATGAGCCACTAAACAGCTCTCGGGCGGAACATAATTCGGGTCATTATTCAAAATAACATTTTTTCTGTCGGGCAAAGGCTTTTCTCCAATGGATTTAAAAGTGTTCAAACCCATCACAATTGTCTTGCCTAGTGTGGCTTCCTTAAAATACTTAAAATCAGCCGGCAAATGCCACGGCAAAGCATTCTTATTCCCTATTACTCTGTTTTCTGCCACCGCAGAAATCATTGAAAGAATCATACTGCCATTGGAGCTTTAATTGTTGGGTGATATTTATAATCAACTAATTTTATATCTTCCATTTTAAAGCTAAAGATATCTTTTACTTCTGGGTTCAACCACAACTTTGGCAAAGAATATGGCTCGCGCGCTATTTGCTCTTTTACCTGCTCAAAATGATTTAAATAGATATGCGTGTCTCCTAAAATATGCACGAATTCCCATGGTTCCAATCCCGTAACTTGAGCTACTATATGCAAAAGCAAAGCATAAGAAGCAATGTTAAATGGAACTCCTAAAAATGTGTCGCAGCTTCTTTGGTACATTAACAAAGATAATTTTCCTTGAACAGAAAAAAAATGGAAAAGCAAATGGCATGGCGGAAGAGCCATCATATCTAATTCAGCCGGATTCCACGAAGACGCAATAATCCTTCTGTCTCCAGGATTTTTTTTGAGCTGGTTTATAATATTTGTTATCTGGTCTATCGGCACATCCGTGTAAGGCGACTTCCAGCTTCTCCATTGAACCCCGTAAACCCTGCCCAAATCTCCCTCAAATTTTGCTTTTGGCTTCCAGTAATCTGCATTGGCGTTTCCATCCCAGATGTGGCAACCGAGCTTATTCAACTCTTTATTGTCGCTGCTTCCTGATAAAAACCATAAAAGCTCTGCTTTCATTGTTTCAAAAGCCAATTTTTTTGTTGTCATTGCCGGAAATCCGTCTTTCATGTTAAAACGCATCATTGCCCCAAAAATAGCGCGCGAGCCAACGCCCGTTCTGTCGGGCCTATCAATTCCCTCATCCATTATTTTTTTTAATAAATCCAAATATTGTTTCATATTATATTTTTTGAATTTCTTCTATAACTTTTTGGCTTATGTCATTTGGAGGCAACAACCGAGTTTCCAGGCACTCTATAACTCTAAAATCATCTGGAAATTCTTCTGCTGCCATTATATAAGAACTCAACGCATTTTCTAAATGATTTTCGTCTTTTTCGTGGATGTCCTGCTTTTTATCGTCTCCTAAATAATTTATCCTTGTCTGTTTTTTTTCTGCATCTGTTATGTTGTTTGCCAGCCTCATTGAAAATTCCGCAGATGTTTTCAAAATGAAAGTGTAATCGGGTTTAGGAATTCCAAATATGCCGTATTCTAAATTATACAACCAATTGACATACTTTTTCCAGGCCTCTTTATCTTTCACCAATTTTCCTCCCTGGTGCCCCACGTTTGACACTAAATATCTGTCAGAAATTACAATTTTTCCTTCGTCCAGCCATTTTCTAATTTTGAAACTGGCGTCATATCTGTCCTGCGCATAGAAAATAGAGGCAATATACGGCCCCACCTCTTCGGATCCCCCGTACTTTCCGGTCAGATAGTCGTCAACCATTGCAGAAGATCTTTCTCCGTGCTGGGGAAAATCAATTCTTTCAACTTCAAATCCTTTCTGCCTGTAATATTCAGCCAGTAACTTTGTCTGTGTCGCTTTTCCGCACCCGTCAATTCCCTCAAAAACAAAAAACTTCCCTTGTTTATCTTTAACCGTATTAGGGGGCAGTAAAATTTCTTCCAATTCTTTTATATTATGAACTAAAAAATCCGGGTTTAATGCCTTTAATCTGTCTTCTGGGTAAAGACCCCATGTTACCGCAATTGTTTTAATGTCCGCCCGCTTGCCCACTTCAATTTCGTGGTTTGTGTCGCCAATAAAAACCGTCTCTTCTTTTTTAAAATTATTTCTCTCCATCAGCCCATTTATTCCGTCCGCCTTATCGTGAATTTTATTAATCACCTCGCAAAAAATATTTTCTAAACCGAATTTTTTGACTTCCTCTAAAAGGGTTTCCGGCGGATCTGAGCTCAATACCGCCATTGCGACCCCTCTGGTTTTTAATTTTTTAATAAGTTCAATAATTCCAGGATATATTTTTGCGGGCGGGCAGTCTTTACTTAAAATAGCTTCGTAATAAATCTTTTGCTCTTCCTCCAGGGTCATTTCGGGGTAATACTTGTTCCAAAATTTCATATACGGCTGTTCCCAATTCTGTCTTATTTCTTCAAGATTAATTTCTTTGTCCCCCAGATTTTTAAACATCCTGTTTACAACCCAAACATGGTCCTGAACCGCGTCTTTTATCACACCTGACCAATCAAAAATAACATTTTTAATTATTCGTTTTTCTTGATTTACTTTTGACAGATATTCATTGTAAACAATTTGCATCCAGGGGCTGTGGCTCATGCTCCCGGAAATCTCATTTAAATCAAACAATTTGCCTTCCATCTTATCTGTTTCTTTAACCTGAATTTCCGGACTGTCTCCGATAAAATGATAAACCAGCCCCAAATGCACCTGCTCAACTTCTCTAGATTCGTCGTTAACTATTCCTATTAATTTTTTCTGTAAAAAATTCCCCTTAAAACCCACCTCCTCTTCCCACTCGCGCATTGCCCCCTGCTCTAAAATGTCTCCGCCGTTTTGAATGTCTTCTTTGTTTATATGCCCTCCAACCCCCAATTGGTAGTCATTATTAATCAGCCGGGTCTCTCCTGCGTTTTTAATATATTTATAAGCGAAAAATTTATTTTCAAAACTAAAAATCATATATGGAATTATCTGCTGGTAAGACGAATCGTTTTCCATATCTCCCCTTCTTTTAAACTCGCAGTTTTTCTTTATCAAATCAACATAATAATCCAAGTTATCTGTTTTTAGTCCCTGCCATTTTCCGTCTTTAAAAATAATATCAGATTTTACAACTAAAATCTGCTCATCATTCTTATCCATATTATGCTTCTTCTACTTTATTAAAACCTTCTATTTTACCTTCTTCCATTAAAACCTCTTTTAAGCTTTTAAACTCTTTCGGGCCTTGATTTTGGCTTTGAAAATTATTTCTTATCTGGTCAGCCGACGCCAAATTCTCTTTTATGTTCTGGTCTCTACCATACTGGTATTTATCGTCTAAAATGTCTCCCTGCTTCCATTCCGCCACCCAATCTTCAACATGAAAAACCCTTAAAAATCCATCGTACGAAGAACCGACAAACTTGCTTAATCCGGCATTAATAATCATTTTTTTGCAAATATAGCACGGCATAGCATCAACCCTTTCTCCTGTTTTTCCGTTTTCGGAATATAAATACAGGGTTCCATTTAATAAATTGACCCCTGCCCTTGCCGCATTAATTATTGCATTTGCTTCAGCATGCACGCTTCTGCACGCTTCGTACTGCGTACCATGAGGAATTTTAAACTCGTCCCTTAAACAATATCCTCTTTCAAGGCAATCTTTTGTGCCCCTTGGAGCCCCCACATAACCAGCAGAAACTATCTGGTCGTCTCTAACAATAATTGCTCCATATTTTGCCCTAAAGCAAGTGCCCCGCTGAGCCACTTCTTTAGCAATGTTTAAATAATACTGGTCTTTTGATGGTCTGCTCATAAATTTTTTAAAAACTTTAATAATATGGTGTTTTTATTCTATTACAAGCAAAATAAAAATCAAGCGCTTTTCGCGCTTGATTTTTATTGAGTTTTGTTTTATTAGGGTGCCTGCGGTTTGAGATATCGCCGTTGAAAGGCAAACTACTATCTAAAATTTAAAATTACATCGCAAACAATTCGCGTAATTCTTTAATTTCTGCCTCAATCTTCTCTATTCTTTTCCTATGATTCTCAAGTATTAAGCTTTCTATTTTATCAAATCGCTTATCAACTTTATTAAAACGTTCAGTTAATACTTTTATATCACTTTTTGTGGCAGTATCTGCAAATCCCTTTTGCACCATTACAGCCAAATCATCAATTGTTACATTTTTCTTTGCCATGTGTTTTTATTATAATCCTACAAAAATTAGAGTCAAGTGCTTATTTTTAAACTATTCCTTGTCAATTCTTGGTTTTGCTTTAAATTGTTCAGTAATCATGCTGGCCATATCTGAACCAGAAACTTGCCTCGGGTTATTCTCAATAGCATCATCAAGACCACACCTAATTTCAATAGCAGTTACCGGTGTTGAAGTAAAAGGTTGCCCAAGGTTTTTCTTTTTATCTGTAATCATAGTAAATTCAAAGGGTTTACCGATTTCGGCTACTGTCGGATGCTCATCGTCGTATTTATTAAATAACTCGTAACCATCTTCAAATTTAGTCCTTTCACTGTAAACTTTCGGCGCTTTGGCACTTTTGGAAAAACGGAGCATGTAGCGATTGCCGCTTTCTGTACTTATTATTGTTCTGTCTCCTGGTTTAATATCCTGCGCCTGCAAAGCATCAATATCGACAACTTCAAATTGTTTTCCCTCAAATTCCATAAACCTTTTTCTTTCGGATGGTTCTTTTCGTGGATTTTCTAATGACATATTTTTAACTTAACATTATTTTTTTTATTATAACACAAATTAAAACTGCAATGTTATTATTGCAGTTTTAATTCTTAATTTATTATATCAATTCCCATGTTTTTGGCCGTGCCAGCAATGATTTTCATTGCCTGCTCAATGTCTGTTGTGTTTAAATCCGGCATTTTCTTTTCGGCAATTTCTTTTAACTGGGCTTTTGTGACCTTGCCAACTTTTGTTTTATTGGGCACGCCGCTTCCTTTTTCAATGCCAGCTGCTTTTTTCAATAATTCTGAAGCCAAGGGCGTTTTTAATTTAAATGTGTAGGATCTGTCTTTATAAATTGTAACCTCTGCTGGAATTGTGTAGCCCGCCATTGCTTGAGTTGCTGCATTAAATTTTTGGCAGAATTCTGCAATGTTCAACCCGTGCTGGGCTAGCGCCGGCCCAATTGGAGGCGCTGGCGTTGCCTTCCCCGCAGGAATATTAACTTTTACAACTGCTTTTATTTCTTTTGCCATATTATTTTATTGAACTTTTTTAATTTGTAATGAATCTAATTCAACCGGAGTGTCCCTGCCAAACATATTAACTAAAACTTTTATTTTTCCTCTTTCTTTATCAATTTCCGAAACTTTGCCTTCAAAACCTTTAAACGGGCCGTCTGTAATTTTCACCGAAGAGCCAACTTCAAAATCAATTGTAAATTCCGGCTCTGCCATTTCCATCCTTTTCATCAGGTCGTCCATATCAGCTTTTGAAACTGGAATTGGAGTTGTTCCTGCCCCTAAAAATCCTGTTACCCTTGGGGTGTTTCTAACAACATACCAAGATTCGTCGGTAACTACCATTTCCACCAAAACATAACCTGGATAAATTTTTTCCTCAATTGTTTTTCTTTTTCCGTTTTTAATTTTTATCTTTTTTTCTTTTGGAACAATAACGTTAAAAATTTTATCATCCATGCCCAAAGACTCAATCCTTTGTTTAAGGTTTTTAGCAACTGCATCCTCGTAGCCCGAATAGGTGTGTATCACGTACCAATTTCGCTCTTGCTCTATTTGTTGCTTTGCCATGTTACCTAATGATAATTTTCTTGATTATTTCTGTAAAAATATAATCTAATCCGCCCAAAAACGCAGCTACTGCAATAGTAATACCCAACACGATTAGTGTATATCTTATAACATCTTTTTGTGAAAGCCAGCTTACTCTTCTCATTTCAACCCAAACTTCTTTAAAAAATACGTTTATTTTTTGTGTTATTGTCATAATTTTATAATACTCGCGGTTTTTAAAATGGCCCGGAGGCCATCTACTTATATCTTATCCGAACCCAAACAATAAGTCAAGTCTTCACCCAAATTTTTACGAAAGCTTGGGTGAAGACTCAAGCCTTGAATTATTATACCACAAAACAAAAAATAAGCCCTGCATTTCACCCGAAGGTAATTTGCAGGGCCTGGCGCTGAGGAATCCCACGAAGGGAAATCAGTCGCCCTGAAGGCTGACCTCAGCGTCCGCCTGGAGGTCTTCCAGATGATCGCCCCACTCGTCGTGGTGCAGTTCATCGCACTTGCAGAGGTAGCTCTCAAGCTCCTCCGGGTCAATTCCAAACTGCTGAGCGACGTTCTCGAGCGATGGCAGGTCTTCAAAAGACCTGTTCAGCTCGGCCACGTATGCACGCAGCCAAGCATACGACGAGAATTCCTCGGGAGCGACCCCCGCCCCCTTAGCCAGCCTTTTGAGCCAGTCGACGTTGTCCTCGTGAAAAAACGTCGACAGTAATACGCTATGAAGAAAGGTACGGACTTCTTCACCGCAAACAGTGTCCAGTTCATCAACTCGCTCCATCGAAAGCATTTGCATGGAAGGGCTCCTTCCAAAAAAAACAGGGGGGACAAAGAACCAATTCAACTCTATATTTATTATAGCATATAAACACACCCGTGTCAATAGTTAAAAATAATTTTAGTAAAACAACAGCCCCCCGTCCCGCTTAGCGGGACGGGGGGCTAAAATCCGTCTTCAAAATTACTGTCTATGTATGCAGCTGCTGAGTCTGCGACGACTGGGCTTGTTGATTTTGTGGCGGTTGAGGCTTGCTTTCTTCAATCTTGCTTTTTCCAAATGCCTCAAAAGCCCTTAAAACTTCCAGAGGAACAGCAAACACAATAGTATTTGACTGGTCAGAGCTTATGTCATTAATTGACTGCAATGTCCTTAAATGCAGAGCGCCGGTAGATCCAGCCAATATTTTTGCTGCCTTTGCCATGTTGTCTGCTGAGATCACCTCTCCTTCAGCTTTAATAATTATTGCCCTTTTTTCTCTTTCTGCCTCTGCCTGTTTTCCAATTACCCTTTTCATTTCTTCTGGCAAAGTTATATCTTTTAACTCAACATTTAAAACCTTGATGCCCCAAGGATCTGTATCTTTATCTATAATAGCTCTTATGCTTTCAGAAACCTTGTCCCTTTGGGACAAAAGTCCGTCCAAATCAACCTGGCCAACTGCGTTTCTCATTGTTGTCTGGGCAAGCTGTGAAATCGCATAATAAAAATTTTCAACTACCAAAACCACTTTGTCGGCTTCTGCTATTTTATAATAAATAACAGCGTTAACACTTACCGAAATGTTATCTTTTGTAATTGCCTCCTGGTTTGGCACATCCACCGCCCTTACTCTCGTATCTATTTTGCGAAATGTTTGAAACACTGGAAAAACCAACCTCCATCCCGGCTCCATCAAGCCTACGTATTTTCCGACGGTAAATTTAACTCCTTTCTCATACTGGTTGATCTGTTTTATAGATGCCAGAATAACTATCAGGACAAACCACAAAAATCCTGTTATATATGGATGCCCTGCAAAAAATACAAAAATTGAGTTCATATTTATATTAATTTAATAATAATGATTACTTTACATTAACCCCGGGGCAAAAGAAGTCAACTATTTTCACCCTTCGTTAACTGTTCTTATATAACTGCAATAATCGCATTCCGGTCCAGAAGCCGGAATTTCATCTGAATTTAAACACTTATGTATATCAAAAACAGTTTTTTCTATCCATTGGCCGTTCCCTTTATATGGAATTAACGTTACGTCAAACTCTAATCTGGCGTTAAAAATTTTGTTATAAGTTCTGCCATTGCAGTAAACAAAATATCCTGTGTCTGAAACTAAAAATCCATTCTGCCTAAAAAGCCATTGGTATATTTCCATCTGCCTTTTGTATCCGTCGTGCCAGTCTTTATCCAATTCAGTTATGTCTCCAAATTTAGCCGTTGCCTTGTAATCTACAACAATATACTCCCCTTTTGGATTTTGCCACAGGTCGTCAATTGCCCCATAAACCAAAAAATTTGTGGGCTCGTGCAGAAATTGGATTCCTCTTAAAGTATTTCTCCAATCGTTTATTTTTTCGTGTTTTGCCGGAATTGCTTCAATATTATAATTTTTTATTATCGGGTGTTTTAACGCTTTTTCTCTGTATAAATCAAATTCCTGTTTTAAAAGCTTATCAACTGCACAGTTTAAATTAAAAGGAAAACCCGGCGGGCGCATTATGCCCAGTTTCCGGTCAAGATAAAAACACCTTGGGCACTCCAGAAAAAACTCAATTTTTGACCTGGACAATTTAAACGGCTCTTTTTTAGAGCCGTCGTATAATCCCGTTGTTTTTTTAGGCGTATACCACTGTGACATAATTAAATATCTAAATTCTTAGCTGCTTTTGCGTGAGTTTGAATAAACTTCTTTCTCGGCTCAACTTCCTCGCCCATCAAAATATCCAAAGTTTTATCGGCTAAATGCGCTTCTTCAACCGCAACTTGCAATAAAGTCCTGTTTTCAGGATTCATTGTTGTTTCCCAAAGCTGTTCCGGATTCATTTCTCCCAAACCCTTATATCTCTGAATTGAAGCAGATGATTTGCCCATTTCTTTTACAATTTTATCTTTTTGCTCGTCTGAATATGCGTACTGAGCATTTTTGCCAAAAGAAATTTTATACAAAGGCGGCTGGGCAATATAAATGTGGCCGGCGTCCACAACTGGTTTAAAGTGCCTGTAAAAAAATGTTAAAAGCAAAGTTCTGATGTGGGCTCCGTCAACGTCAGCATCGGTCATTATAACTATTCTGTGGTATCTTAATTTTTCAATGTCAAAATCCTCGCCTATTCCGGTTCCCATGGCAATAATTAAGGCCTTAATTTCTTTTGATGCTAACATTTTATCTAAACGAGCCCTTTCAACGTTTAAAATTTTTCCTCTTAAAGGCAAAATTGCCT
>Ga0172380_10003513_pt1 | contig 21448 bp, 18 predicted proteins | sample Leawe162metaG_FD_119747 | JGI IMG/M metagenome (GOLD analysis project Ga0172380, IMG submission 119747) | Leachate microbial communities from a municipal landfill in Southern Ontario, Canada - Leachate well 162 metaG | ecosystem: Engineered > Solid waste > Landfill > Unclassified | place... | reverse complement strand
GAAGAGGGTGAGTCTTCACTACAACCACTTTTCCCACCCTACCCCTTGTGTTTATGCGCCCTCGCGGGCTTCCGAACCCTGAAAATAGTCGGTTTTTGCCGCCAGTTGAGAAAGACGGGTTAGATCAAGGGCATCAACGTGGATAAGAAAACCGCCGAAGCAATCGCCGACTGGCACTACTGCGTGGCGCAGGGACGACAATTCTGAAGTTATTGTTGTCCCAGGATCAGCTTGTCGCCGCCTCCCATTGCGTCTGCCGGTCTTCCGAAGGCATGACGGGCGGCAAGTTGTTTCACCGCTTCCGCATAGTTGGAAAAATCAATTTCGCCGACGAAACGTTGCGCGTAGTCCATCACCGAAATGAGAGCGTTCGTCCGCTGGTTGTGAGTCAGCGCCCGGAGGGCTTGAAGATACTCGGTTCGATAGACGTTTGGAATCATGATCCGTTCGTGCCCTGCCCGTTGCAGTTCGGCATTCATCATGATTCGGGCAATCCGGCCATTTCCATCGGAGAACGGATGCACTTCGGCGATGAGAAACATCGCATAGGTGGCTCTGGCCATCGGGTGCTGGAGTGTGTGGAGCAACTCGAAACCGCGTTGGAGCGTTCCCAAAACGAGATCGGGTTCCACAAATCGCGACTCCCCTGCTCGATTGACCTGCAATTTGAATTGGCCTGGATTTTTGTCGCGCCGCCCTGCAAGGATCACCGAGTGCCGGTAACGGAGGATCTCAACGAACTCTTTGGCGTTTCCGGCGGTGCGTCTCATTTCGCCGGGATCGGAAACAATTCGAAAAGTGCCAAGAACATCATGGGCGTCGTCCGGGCGTTCCTTGGGAATGGCCCCCTCGTAAACAATGTCGTAGGCCTCTCCGATATCGAATTCCGTGCCCTCGATGAAATTCGAGAAGTAGCTCTCAAAGAATGGAAAATAGGCGTCCTCCGCTTTTGCCAATCGGTCTGCGAATGGATGCGAAGCCAGCGAGGCTCTCAAATCCTCGAAAAGAATCAACCGGTCAGGGTCGTATCCAATCCCCTTGGAACGCGACATGCCGAGATCCGATGACAGGGACTCATCTTTTGTTCCCATCATCGCCCCGACGATCGCGGACAATTTTTGAGCTTCGTCCTCCATCCCGAGTTGCGGAGCGATTTCCCGGGCTTGATCGCACAATTTGTTGAGGACCGCCTCCCCGCTGTTACGAAGCATTTTGTCGATGAATTCCTCAAGTTCCTGTCTGGTGAGAGTACCCCGAATGCGACCGCGCTGCCGTGTGGGGCGCAAATTGTCCATCAACGCCCTCGATTGCGAGGACATCCAAAGACCAGCCAGAAAAGGCATGTCGTATCCTTCAATGGGAGGATGTCCGCGCCGCAGGCGGAAAGTGATGCCTGGAAGTTCCAAATCGGTGGATCGGCTGCTTGTGATGAGGAAAACGGACCCATCCGTGGCTGGTCTCTGCTCCAATGCCGTGCGATCTGAAATAAGAGCGTGAGGAAAGAGGGCACCCGCAATTGCCCAGCAATTGACCCGGACGATTTTCTCGGGCGAATCCTGCAAGTTTGTCGTATAGATTCGGGGAGCGATTTTTCGAAGTTTGCCGACCCGGACGGCGCGATGAATCGCAACGCGGTTGTCATCTCGCGAAACGACGACCTCCCCATGTTGGTCTGGTAACGAAATCCCTCTTAATCGCCTTGGCATAGTCATGAATGTAACGGAAGATAGAATAAAATGCCAGAAATGAAACAAAAGGCGATTTAAGAATTCCGATCTGTGAAATGCCAATCGGTCGATTTGGACAGAAACAAGATCGCGTCATCACTTCTCAGACAAGCGCAAACGGCTATGTTTCGCTTCATCCCAACAGCCTCCGCTTTGTGCAACGGTATCGTTGAGACAAGCAAGGTTCGACCATTCGAGAAGATACCGCCCGATGTCTTTGCCAGTGACGCAGGCAACGTGAGTCTTTGGAATTGCGCTCCGGCTGGCAAAAACGTCATTCCCATGACGAGAAGAGAGAGGTATCTTCACCGCCCCATGCCTGAGAAAGAATTTTTTGTGTGGCTCGAATCGGCATTGATTCTGGCATGGCATCAAACGGTCGGCGGAGAGTCGGTTTCCTTCCGGGTCGTCCTCCTGGCGGAGATCGGGGGCAAGGTGTATTGCGTCGCCAGGTACGACTGCGCGCATGGGACCCCCCATCAGGACATTCTCGGAATCAAGGGGGGAACGCTTGCAAAACAGTGGTTTTTCGATTCAAGTAGAAGGGAGGTCTTTCAAAATGCCATCACTGATTTCAAAACCAACGCAGAGGAACATATCCGTTTCTTTCGGGAAAACTGATGCCGGACTCCCGTTTGTGGAAATCCCGCAAAAGGAAGATTCCTTTCCTGCAGCCGAATGCGAACGCATTTTGCGCAAAAACGGGTTCCAGCCCATGACGGCGGCCATTCGGAAAAAATACGGCAAGTTCCTCCGGGATTGATTCGCTGAACGCTTGGGAGGCCACGAGCTGAGGCCGCTGGAGGAGAAGAAGGCCGTGAGCGTGCTGGAGGAAATTGCGAAAAAGCAAGGCTTCCGCATCGCGCGCTTCGAGGCTTCGGAGAACAAGAAGGCCGGCAAACAGGAGCCGCGCTGGAGGACAGTGACAATGCCGGTTTCCAGCATGGAGATACTGCTGAAATCAACTGCGGCGACCAAGCATCTTCCCCGGATCCGAAATATCGTGTCCTGTCCGGTGCTCATCCAGGAGGGATCGAATTGCAAAATCCTCACGCAGGGCTACCACAAGTTCAATGGCGGCACCTATATCACGTCGGGGGGGAAGGTCCCGGAGGTGTCCTTTGAGGCGGCTGTTGGAGCGCTCCTGCTGATCCACCAGGACTTTGAATTCAACACCCTTGCCGACAAAGCTCGCGCCATTGCGGGGGCTCTATCGCCGACGCTGCGTATGGGCGGGTTGATTCAGGGCGACTTCCCGCTTGATGTCGCCGAGGCGGCAGCGCCTCAGAGCGGCAAGAACCTCCTGCACAAGTGCCACGCGGCGATCTACAATGAACTTCCGACTGCGATCACCCCGCCCAAGGGTGGCGCTGGCAGCTTTGACGAGAAGCTGTCCCAGGAAATGATAAAGGGCCGCCCCTTTATCTGCCTTTCCAATATACGCGGCCCCATCGATTCAAGCATTCTTGAAGAAGCCATACGTGGGGCGGGGAGGGTCTCCTGCCGGGCGTCGTACAGTCGCAACATCACTGTCGACACCTGCGGGTTCATCTGGCAGATGAGCACAAACGGAGCCGAGTTCACCCCGGACCTCGCCGCCCGCGCGGTCGTTACCCGCATTTGCAAGCGGCCATCCGACTATATCTTTGCGAGCTTCGAGGAGGGCGACCTGTGCGCGCATATCAAGGCACACCAAATCTTTCGCCCGGAGTTGATCGGACGTTTCGACGAGAAAATCGTTTTCAACCCCCTTTCCCCGGATACGCAACGGGAAATCGGTCGCCTCGTCATTGCGGAAGAAATCGAACGGCTGCGAGGGAAGGGATATGAGTTGACGGTTTCCGACCCGGCGTTCGAGTTTCTGGTCCGCCGGGGTATTCACAAAACGCTGGGGGCACGGCCCATGAGAAAGACCGTACAGAAGTGCATCGGAGATGCCATCCGGGATGCCATCAAAACCGCAGCGATACCGTCTGGAACACTCGTGGTTTCTCCGCACAATGACAGCCTGAGCATTTCATCGAACAATGCTCAGGCTTGAACCGGATAAAACGCCCTCTTGGGATCGCGCGGACTGGTCGCAACGACGGAGATTTTTCCAGCTTCCACAAGCCTTGAGAGCCGCTCCCGTGTCGCACGTGGAGTGAGGTCAATCTGGGTGGCAATCCGTGCCGTTGTCTGGCCGGGAGTCATCTTTATGATCTCGAGTATTCTTGCGTCCTTGGCATCAATTTCGGAAGGGGAAGATTTGGCCCGGCTGAATGTCACCCGAAAACTCTGCCCCAATTCCTCAAGAAGTGGGAGGGGAAAGCCCGCGCTCCGGCACTCTTGATTCATTCTTTGAATTCCGCTCCCCCACTGCTCGATCAGTCCGAGTTCGTGAAAAACCCGGCCGATCACCCGGTTTCGCAGTCTCGAAACGCCTCGCTGCATATCCATCGTTGTCAGTCCGGGGAGCAAGAGGCCGGGATTTTCGATCTCGATACGGTTCTCAAAAATGGCAAATCGGATCGGATTCCCCTTCAGGGCGTAGTCCGCATGAACCAAGCTGTTGGCAATGGCTTCGCGCAATGCGACAAGGGGAAATTCCCAGGTTTCGCTATGGCGGCTTCCGGATATTTTCGTCGCTTTGGCCAAGTTTTTTCTGGCAAATCGCAACACTTCCTCGACGGCCGTAGGCAGGGCACAGTCAATCTCCTCTGAGTCGATGATCTGCGTCCGGTCATTTCCAGCAAAGTGAGCTGCCTTGACAGTTGCCTCCGGGAAAAACTCCCGTCGATTCCTGCCAAAAAGAAGAACTCCTCCCACAGTGGGGGTGTCCCTTCCTTGGTGACGGACGACGAGATGCAATGTTTTCAGGTCGCTCTTTGCCATTTTCCTTTTAGGCGCAAAGGACTCGGAAGCTGCTCGGAAGTCGATCGCTTCCGAGTCGAGTTCCGACATGGGCAGTTCATCGAATGTCTGCCCGAGGACTGATCGTTGCAGTTCCTGCACCTGCGAGGGATCGGCCGACCGGTTTGTTGAGCCGACCCGAAGATAAACCCCTCCGGGGACTCCTTTCGCCTTGAGATAATGCGGCCTCAACCCGCTGGGGAAGACCTCGACAGCAATCACGGAAACGCTCCGCCAAGGCAGCAGGCAAATTTCCGGCACAAGAGGAGGATGAATGGAATCGCATATCAAGCTCGCCAACCGTTCCTCCTCCTTCGTGGGATTGGCAACCCCAACCACCGACTTGCTGCCATCCTCTACGCCCACGACAAGAATACCCCCGGCCCCATTGGCGAATGCCACCAGCGTCCGCAGTATCTTCTCCGGCGAGCTCAGATCACGCTTGAATTCCAGTGTTTTGCCTTCTGGGCGGCTCAGCAGATATTCGAGGGATTCCATACTAGGAAACTTACTAGGAAACACGCGGGCCGTCAATGCTTCCCAGCGAGGCAAGCAGGGTTACGACTGCCAGCAGGACGAGCAGGATGCCCACCACCGGCAGGATGACGCGCAGGAGCTGAAGCAGGTCAATCATCCCCGCCACCCCCTTTGCGGAAGATCGCGAGAATCAGGGCGCCGATGACGATGCCCAAGCCGATCACCGACAGGCCGGCCCCGATGGGACCGAAGTCGGGGGCGTTGCTACCGCAGCCGGTGAGGGCAACAGCAGCAGGGAGAATGAGGATGAGCTTTCTCATGCCCCGCCTCCCTTCCAGACCGTGCATTCATTGAAGAACTCGCACGCGGCGCACTGCAAGCCCGGCGATGGCACGTAGTCCTCCCGCTCGACTCCGTCCACGTAGGACTCGATCAGGCGGAAGAGTTTTGTGCGCTGGGCCTCGGTGGTTGCCGGGGCCTCGCTCACGACGAGCTTGGGCGTCTTGGTTTTGACCAAGTGGTGGAGCTCGAAGCCCGACTCCTGCTTGCCCGTGGCCTCCCGGTAAAGGACGCCGTAGGCCGTGAGCTGGGTTTCGTTCCGGTGAGCCGAGAGGCGGAGACCACGCTGGTCAGGTGCTCGGTCGGGTCAGGGACCACCAGCTTCCTTGCCGGAGGCGCGAGCGCGATCACCGGGCACCTCCGTTCGCGTATTGGCGGCGGGGCGGTGCCGTGCGGCTGCGAGGCCGGCTGTGGGCACAAAAAAGCCCGGCGTGATGCCGGGCTGGTCTCGTGCCGAGTTGGTTGGTGGTTTCAGGCAGCGGCGGAAGCCGTGTCCTGGTTGGTGTCTCTGTGGAGAGGGATGATCTTGGCCGGTGCCTCGCAGATGCGGGAAAGCGAATCCTCCATGAGCCGGTCGTTGAGGACCGTCATGGGGACGCGCAGATCCTTGGCTGCGAAATACAGGCGCTTGACCAGATCCCTCCGCAGAGGCAATGAGTAATATCCCTTGCGGGGCATAATCGTCTCCGGGTTGGTGTTGCGGTGAACCCGGACGGAAAACATTTCCCACCGGGGAGCTAGCCAAGGCTCGCTCAGGTTTATATAACGCAGGGAGAGGGGCGGTTGCGAGGAGGGGCAATCAGGACGAAGATTTTCGCAGCATTCGCAACAAATTTCTCCCCACACGATCCAATTTGACCCAACTCGGGTAAAATTCAGATGTTGCCAGCAGAGCCTTTATCCATGCGGTTTCCAGAGGGAAAATAGGGGATGGAAAAAGCGCGGTGAGGGAGGGATTCGAACCCTCGGTAGCCTTTTGGACTACGGCGCTTTAGCAAAGCGCTGCTTTCGACCACTCAGCCACCTCACCAACTAAATTATATTTAACGAGTTGCGTCGATTTTTCGACGGCTGATTTTTGAGATTGTAAGCCGGTTTGGCAAGCCTGCAATATTGCATGGCTGCCAACCAGGCAAATGGGCTGAAACGCATCGGCGGGAATCTCCATGTCAACGATCACGAAATTTACTTTGCGTGGTTTTCCATGCGCGGCAAGCAAATTAAGCGTTCGCTGAGGACGGGGGACAAGGCGCTGGCCCGTTCGGCTGGCGGATTGCCGACAAAATCCTCAAGAAAGGTCTTTACGGCCCCGCCGCCGCCGCAAACATTGGCGGTTCCCATGAGCGAGAAACAACAGAGCGCGATCTCCCCGCAGCGGGAGGAGGATTTTCCGGAGTGGTATCAGCAGGTCATCCGCGCGGCGGATCTGGCCGAGAATTCCGAGGTGCGCGGATGCATGGTCATCAAGCCGTGGGGGTTTGCACTCTGGGAGCGGATGCAGGCGGTCCTGGACAAAATGTTCAAGGAGACCGGGCACAAGAACGCCTATTTTCCGCTCTTCATCCCGCTGAGTTACCTGGAGAAGGAAGCCGCCCACGTCGAGGGCTTCGCCAAGGAATGCGCGGTCGTCACCCACCACCGCCTCGAGGTCAAAGACGGGAAGCTTGTGCCTGCGGGCGAGCTGGCCGAACCGCTCGTCGTGCGCCCCACGTCGGAGACGATCATCGGTGCCGCATATGCGCGCTGGGTGAAGTCCTGGCGCGATCTGCCGATCCTGCTGAACCAGTGGGCGAACGTCGTTCGCTGGGAAATGCGTCCGCGCCTGTTTCTGCGGACTGCGGAATTTCTCTGGCAGGAGGGGCACACCGCCCACGAAACGCGGGAGGAAGCGGAGGTCGAGACGATGAAGATGCTGCGGGTTTACGAGGCATTCGCCCGCGACTTTCTCGCGGTCCCGGTTCTCACCGGCGAGAAGAGCGAGAGCGAGCGGTTTCCCGGTGCCCTGCGCACGTATTGCATCGAGGCCATGGTCCAGGACCGCAAGGCGATCCAGGCCGGGACCTCGCATTTTCTCGGACAGAATTTTTCGAAGGCGGCGGGGATCCAGTTCCAGGGTCGCGACGGGACCGTCCAGCACGCGTGGACGACAAGCTGGGGGCTCAGCACGCGCCTGATCGGAACGCTGATCATGGCCCACTCGGACGACGACGGGCTCGTCATGCCCCCGCGCATCGCCCACACGCATGTGGTCATCATCCCGATCACGCCGAAAGAAGATTCCAAGGCGGCCGTGCTGGAAGCTGCGGAGCACCTCGCGAAAGCGATCCGGGCTGCCACGTATCATGGCGAGCCGGTCGCCGTCGAGGTCGACACCCGTGATCTCGGAGGCGGCGTCAAAAGCTGGGAGTTCATCAAAAAGGGTGTGCCGGTCCGCATCGAGATCGGACCGCGCGACCTCGCGCAGGGCACTGCGGCGGTCTCGCGCCGGGACCGCCCGCACAAGGGAAAGGAGTTCCTCCCCACGGACGGGATCCCGTCGCGCCTTCCCGCGATGTTGGACGAAATCCAAGCCTCACTTCTCGAACGCGCCACCGCGTTCCGCGAGGCAAACTTCCGCCCGTTCGATTCCAAAGACGATTTCTATGCCTTCTTCACGCCCAAGAATGCGCCCAAGCCGGAAATTCATGGCGGCTTTGCCCTCGCCCACTGGAACGGCAGCCCCGCCGTCGAGGAACAGATCAAAAACGACCTCAAGGTCACGATCCGCTGCATCCCCTTCGAGGCTTCCCCGGAACCGGGCACCTGCCCGTTCAGCGGCGACCCCAGCAAACAGCGCGTGGTTTGGGCGAAGTCGTATTAGCGACAGGGCGGGGCGGAGCCCCCATTGACACGGGAGGCTGCAGAGCTATCTGGGAAGGATTGGAAATTTTTCCCATCTCTGTTCACTCCCACAAATCCGCACACAAGGGAAGAAATGAGAGGGGAGCGGATCGACGACCTGTCGGTAACGCGAGGGAGGGCGAAGCTCCGTCCCGGGAGGGCGAAGCTCCGTCTGAGCCGTAATAAATGGGCTCACTCGGAGGTTCGCCCTCCCATCGTTGGCCTGTGGATTTGGGACTCCGTTACCTCCTGTTCAAAATGCGTTATGAATGATCTTCCGCGTAGGCATGTGCGCCGAACAAAACGGGCGGCACGCCGGGGCGCTGCATCTCCAGAATCTCTATGTGCAAAACCGAAGTCGTGACGGGTTCGGAGAAGCGGACGGTGTTGCGCGATCGGTGGTTCTCCGCGCAGTCGTGCAGGAGTTTTCCGTCGTCGCCGAGGATGCGGTAGCGTTTCACGCAGAACGGCACGGCGCGTTCGGGTTGGCCCATGAGGACGGACTCCAGCGCGTGGTCGAAGTCGGTGTCGAAGGCGAGGTCGATCCGGCGCAGGGTTTGCGGGGTTTTCCATGTTAGGGTGAGGCGTGGTGCGGGATCGGCGGGGTCCGCCAGCCAGGCGTTGGGCTGGTGGGTCGGACGGTCCACGCCGTTGACCGTGTTCGCTGCGCCGAACAAATCGAGCGGCGGATCGATGCGGAGCGCGAAATTTTGATCCAGCGGACGGCGGCGCGGGCTGTAGATCGGGAAATCCTCGCCGCCCACGTCGCTGGTTTTTTCGTCCCGGCGGTTGGACAACGCCATCAGGCCGGTGACAATCCCGCGCGAGCAGCGCACGGCCACGCCCGGCTGCTTGGGCAGGCAGAGAAAGACCGTGCGGGCTTCCTCCAGCGTCACCCCAAAGTCCAGCACGGCCTCGACGGCCTCGCCTGCTCGAAGACGCAGGGTTTGTTCTGCCAGGAGCACGTCGGGTGTGTGGTGGTCGTGACGGCTGGCTCCGCGCAGGGCAAAGGTCATCTCGGTGTCCCGTTCCAAGGCAAGCGTCAGCGTGATCTTGGGCACCCGTCCGGCGGGCAGGGGCAGGAGTTGCGCGAGAGGGAATTCTTTCGTGTCCCACAGTTCGCCATCGGCAGGCAGGCCGGCCAGTTGGAACGTGCTGCTGGCCGTGACCTGCGCGGTGCGGGCCAGGTCGTCGGGATCTTTGGGTGCATGACCCCAGAAATGCTGGCCGGTGCGCAGGAGTCGCAGTTGCAGTTCGCGGATTTTGGCCGGATCGGCGGAAAGGTCGGACGGCAGGCAATCCCATTTCCGGCAGAGGGCGGCGGCGATGCCGACGGCTTGTCCGCCGTGGGCACCGGTGGCCATCACGCGCGTCGAACCGAAGGCAACGTGCGTAGCGCTGATGATGCGTCCGCCGAGGAAGAGGTTCCTGATGTTGCGGCTGTAGTAGCAGCGGAACGGAATTTGATAGGGTCCCTTCGAGTGCAGATGGTGGCTGCCGTCGAACTTGGACTGGGCGAACACGCCGTCGGCGGGATGCAGGTCGATGGACCATCCGCCGAAGGCCACCGCGTCGTCATGGTGGCGGCGGCGAACAACGTCGCTTTGGGAAAGCATGTAGGGGCCTTCGAAGCGGCGGCTTTCGCGTTTGCCGGGGATGTGGCCGACCCATTCGAGCGTGAGGTTTTCCGCTTCGGGAAATTTGCCGGAATTCTTGATGTAATTCCACACGCCATAGACGACGCGCCAAAGTTCCCATTTGATCGTCTCGCTTTCATGCACGGTGTCGAGGCGTCCGCCCCATTCGATCCACCAAAGCTGGCAGCCGTGTTCCTTCGCGTTGAAATTGCGGTAGCGCGGGATTTTTTCCTCGATGTGCGGCAGGGCGAAGCTCGGTGCGGTGAACTGGACGGGACGCCCGGCGTCCTTGCTGTAGAAATAAAGCGAGTGGCCGAGCAGCGCGCCGAACTCGCCCTCCGGCGCGAAGGGTTCGTCGAATTCGTCGCGCGATTCCGCGCCCATGCGGAAGGCTGCGCCGGAAAGAAACCCGAGGATGCCGTCGCCGGAGGCATCCATGAACAACGGGGCCTCGACCGTATAGAGCGTGGAATTTTGTGAGCAGAAGCCGCGCACGGAGGCGATGCGGTCGGGGTCGGCGGGGTCCTTGGCGCACTCGAAGACGGCGGTATTGAGCAGGAGGGTGATGTTTTTTTCCTCGAAGACTTTCTCCAGCAGGATGGTGTCGAAAAGGAGGGGGTTGCCCTCCGGATTGCGGAAGGTGTTTTCGACCAAAATCTCGTCGATCACGCCGCCTTCGCGCGCCCAGCGGTTGTTGCTGCCCATGTGGCAGGTGGCGCCAAGAACCCACAACCGCACTTCGCTGGAGGCGTTGCCGCCCAGCACCGGACGGTCCTGCAGGAGCGTGACGCGCAGCCCCTGGCGCGCGGCGGTGATGGCGGCGCAGGTCCCCGCCAGTCCGCCGCCGACAATGGCAAGGTCGGACTGGAGTGGCACGTTTTTGAGGGTTCGGAAGGCGGCGGCGGATTCGGCGATCATGGGATGACTTTACAATGAGACCGGTCTCCCACCAATGCAGCGAGTCGATCATTTCTTTGCATTCATCCGGTGTAACTGCTCAGCAGGCGTCCTTCATTGGCTTTGGGGCTGGAAATCGGGTCCGCCGTCGAAATAGGTTTTGAAAACCTGCGCGGCGAAGTAGGCGGTGCATTCCTCCTGGGCGCTCCGGAGGTGGAAGTTGCGCTTGAAGTAGGCCTGGGTGAGATGCTTTTCGACCTCGGCCTCGCGCGCTTTCTCGACCGCGATGAAGCCGGCGTTCCAATCCGATGGGGGCTGGTCCTTGCTGTAATATCCCACGCGGGGGAAGTCGCCGAGCAACCAGGGGAGGGGATAATAGCTCTCGAGCAGGATCAGCCCGCCCATGTGGTAATTCCGGGGATCTTTGGCGGCGAGCGAAAGCAGAGGGCCGGTGAAATGGGTGATTTCCGGATAAGTCTGGACATAGACATAAGGTTCCTTGTCATCGGCAAACTTCTCGAAGTTCAGCCGCCAGCAAAGAACGAGCGAACCCGCAAACAGCGGAGCCATCACGAGCCAGGGCAGAAACCTTTTTTTCCAGAGTTCCGCCCACTCGCCGAGCAGCCCGCCCAGGACCAGGTAGAACGGCCAGAGGATGGAAATGATGCACCACGGGGTTTTGTAGGGGATGATCGAATAGGCGAGCAGCACACCCCCCGCCATGATCGCCGTGTAGCGGAGGCGGGCATCCGAAGGCGCGACATAGCGCGCGCAGGCCGCCAAACCGGCCAGCGCGGGCCATTCGTAGCGCGCCATGAGGAAGATCCAATAGTAATTCACCGGGCCGATCTGATACGTCGTTTTTTCGTGGCCGGCCGCCTGGACTCCGGTTTGAAACCACGCGGAAAATGTTTGGTAGAGGCCCTTCAACGAGGGGAAATCCAGAAAAGTTCCGGAGTAGAAAAAGACGATTGCGAGGGCCGAGAGCCCGGAGGCAAGGATCAGGTCGTCGCGGGTCCAGAGCTGTTTGGCCACCGGCAGTGCGGGGCGGGAAGGCAGGAGGCGCTGCCAGCCCCACAGCACCAGGCCGGCCAGGAAAAAAACCCCCGCGTGGATCAGGTAGGTCTCCTTCGTCAAGACCAGCCCGGCCACCGAAAAGACCGCCGTGAAAAAATACCGGCGTCCGCCGGATTTCCAAAGGCCCAGGAGGCCCCACAGAAGCAGGATCGAAAAGAGCGCCTGCCAGGACTCGTGGATGGAATAGCGCCCGTAAAAAACATAGGCTGGCGAGACCGCCATCGCGAGGGCCGAGAGCCTGGCGGTCTGGCTCCCGAAGAATTCCCGGAACCTCAGGATCGCCCACACGCAGAGGACGCTCGCGATGATCGCGGGCAGCCGGAGCGCCCACAGATGCCGCCCGAAAAGCGTCTGCGACAGGAAAACCGCGTAGAAATGCAGCGGCCCGTGGTAGTTTGTCGGGTCGTAGCGGTAATACCCGTTCGCCGTCATCTGATCGGCAAACCACCCGTTCACCCCCTCGTCAAAATGCGGCGGCTTGATCTCGATCAGCCAGAGGCGCAGGAAGATCGCGACACAGAAAATCGCGGCTTCGACCAAAGGGGGCTTCGACAGACGGGAAAACACACGCATGGGATAATCCGAGTCACCGTGCTGGATCAAGCCCCGCGATGGGACCCAAATCCGCGCGTCACGCCAACGATGGGAGGACGAACCTCCGAGAGCCCATTTATTACGGCTCAGACGGAGCTTCGCCCTCCCAGGACGGAGCTTCGCCCTCCCTCTCATTTCTTCCCTTACGCGCGGATTTGGGTGGGATGGAATGTTTCTACGCTCTGCCGGTGGCGTTTCCGCCATCCCCCCAGCCGCCTTCGAAGATCGGGACGCTTAGGAAAAAGCTTGATATGGCGGGCACGAGGGGATGCAAGTGTGGGCTTGCAAATGTTCGACCGGATCTTACCCGCCATTCTTTTTGTTTTCGCGCTGCTCGGCCCGGTTTCCGCAGCGACGTTCGAAGATCTGGATGCCGCCTTTGGAATCCCGGTCTGGGCGGATGACAACTTGTGGGATGACGACGCCGCAGCGGCTGCCGCACGCCTGGGCTGGCCGCAGGAATCGAAGACGTCCACCGACTCCAGCTACCGGAAATATCCCCGCCCGCCCGATCTGGTGCTCGGGGCGAGACCCTACTCCGTGGCCCTCTATGGCGAAAACGGTTTGACCGCCCGCCTTTCGCTGATGTTTGCCAACAAAGGCGATGCGGTGGAGGCCGGGGCGGGCGCAGGCAACGCGAAGGCGGCGAGGGAGATGAAAAAGCAGGTCAGGGATTTCAGGGCCACGATTCAGAAGGATGCCGGAACGATCTCCGCCGCGCTGACCGCGCTGCTCGGTGCGCCGTCCGCAGACAGGTTCGGGCAGGGAAGCCAGACCCGCGAGTTCGTCCGGCGCTGGGATTGGAACGGCCACGCGATCCTGCTCGCGGCACCGCGGGATGAGTATGTCGCGCTGCGGATTCTTCCCGTCGATGTGGCGGACGCCCACGGCAAGTCGAGGGTTCCCGATGCCGAGTTGAGGGCGCGGTTGCTCTCCCGTGTGGAAAGGCGGCCGAACGGGGATGTGATCCTCAAAGACATGCCGATGGTCGACCAGGGGCCGAAAGGATACTGCGTCCCCGCGACGTGGGAACGAGTGATGCGCTACATGGCGATCCCCGCAGACATGTATGTCCTGGCGATGGCCGGAGCGACCGGAGCCGGCGGCGGGACGAACATCGCGGCCATTGTCGACGGTGCCCGGGAATCCGTGGTCCGGGGCGGGCGCAGGCTCGATCCGGAGAACGGCAGGCTCTCGGTCCGCACCGTGGAGAAATACATCGACAAGGGGCTCCCGCTGATGTGGGCGATGTATTCGATGGATTCCGTGAATGCCGACTTGAACTCCCGCATGGACCGCCGCGCGGCCATGACCGATCCCCTGGAATGGAAAAAATCGCTCGAGCCCGCCCGCAAGGCGGCGAAAAAACTTCCCACCGATGTCAACCAGGCCCACATGTGCATGATTGTCGGATACAACGAAAAAACCGGCGAAGTCGCCGTGTCCGATTCCTGGGGCCCTCGCTTTGCCGAGCGCTGGATGACCGAGGAGGAGGCCGACGCGGTCAGCCAGGGCCAGATCATGGCCATCAACTTCTAAACTCACGCCCGATGTCGAATTTTGAAAGCGGGGACGCCCTCGCACTTTACAACGTGGACCGCTGGGGCGGGGGGTATTTCGGGATCAACCCGGACGGCCATGTTGTGGTCAAACCCAAGCGCAACGGCGAGCAGATCGACCTGATGGAGATCGTGCGGGAGGCGCGTTCGCGCTCGCTGCAATTCCCTCTGGTGGTCCGGTTCCACGACCTGCTCCGCGACCGTGTCGAGATCATCAACGTGGCGTTTGCGGAGGCGATTGCGGAGATGGGGTATGGCGGCGTCTACCGCGGGGTTTTTCCGATCAAGGTGAACCAGCTCCGCGAAGTGGTCGAGGAGATCATGGACGCGGGGGAGCCCTGGCATTTCGGCATCGAGGCGGGCAGCAAGCCGGAACTCCTCGCCGCGCTCTCGCTGCACTCCGACCCCGAAAGCCTCCTCATCTGCAACGGCTACAAGGACACGAGTTTCATCGAGAACGCGCTGCTGGGAAGAAAGCTCGGGAAGAAAGTGATCCTCGTCGTCGAGAAGCTGGAGGAGCTTGTCCAGGTGCTCCGGGTTTCGAAGGAAATGGGCGTGGAGCCGATGATCGGATTCCGCGTGCGACTGCTTTCCAAAGGGGCGGGCAAGTGGGCGACCAGCGGCGGGGAGAACGCGAAGTTCGGGCTCTCGACCGCGGACTTGGTCGAGGCGAGCGACATGCTCCACGCGGCCGGGCTGGCCCACTGCCTCAACCTGGTCCATTTTCACGTGGGCTCGCAGGTGCCCGACATCGGCACGATCAAGCGCGCCACGCGCGAGGCGGCCCGGTTTTACGCGAAGCTCTCGAAGATGGGGCACGCGCCCGGCTACCTCGACGTCGGCGGCGGGCTGGGGGTGGACTACGACGGCTCCCGGACCAGCTTCGACAGCTCGACCAACTACTCCCTCAACGAATACGCGCGCGACATCGTTTACACGGTGATGGAAGTCTGCAACTCGGAGTCCGTGCCGCACCCGACACTGGTCAGCGAGAGCGGGCGCGCGATCGTCGCCCACCATTCGGTCCTGGTCGTCGAGACGTTCGGATCGATCGAAAAGAACAGCCGGAGCGAGCCGGTGGTGCCCGCCCCGGACGACCCGCAGATCGTGAGCGACATCCTCGAGATCCGCAACGATCTCAACAAAAAGAACCGCCTCGAAAACCTGCACGACGCGCATGAAATCCGCGAGCGCGCGCAGTCGATGTTCGACCTCGGGATGCTCGACTTGCGGGCGAAGGCCCGCGTCGAGACGATCTACTGGCAGATCGCCGAGTCGATCGTCGAGATGTTCCGCACGATGCGCTACATCCCGGAGGAGGTGAAGGAGATGGAGGTCGCGCTCGGCGACCAATACCTGTGCAACTTCTCAGTCTTCCAATCCCTCCTCGACCACTGGGCGCTCGGGCAGCTTTTTCCGGTGATGCCGATCCACCGGCTCAACGAGCTTCCCGACCGCAACGCCACGCTCGTGGACATCACCTGCGACTCGGACGGAAAGGTCTCGAAATTCGTCGACCTCCAAGACGTGAAAGAAACCCTGCCCCTGCACCGCTGGAAACCCGGCCAGCCCTACTACATCGGCATCTTTCTCGCGGGGGCCTACCAGGACATCATGGGCGACCTCCACAACCTGTTCGGGCGGGTCAACGAGATGCACATCTACCTCGATGAGGACGAGGATTCCGGCTATTACGTGGAAGAGGTCCTGCCCGGAAGCACGGTCGGCCAGGTCCTCTCACTCACCCAGTGGGACGTGAACGAGCTGGCCCGCCGGATGAAGGCCCAGACCGACGCGGCGATCAAAACCGACCGTCTCAAGCCCAGCGAGGCGATGCGCCTCCTCGACGACTACGAAAGGAGCCTCACCCTCTACACCTACCTCAACTTCGACGACCAGCATCAGAAAGGGCGGGGGGCGGAGAGTTAGCCGCCCGTCACGCCCGATCCCGGACCGCAGGCTTGGCCCAGATTCATGCTCGAAGGGCTATGGCAGTCGGCATGAAGTGGGAACTGAAATCGCTCATTTTGCGTCGGCCATCCGCCTCATGCGGATCGCGTCTTCGGGCTGGGCTCCTTTGGGCAAAGACCGGCGGAATTCGCCCGGCGTCGCGCCGGTGGATTCCCGGAACCGGCGGGAGAAATGGAACTCGTCGCAAAACCCGAGGCGGTCGGCCAGTTCCTTGTTCGAGAGGCGCTCCTCGTAGATCATCTTTCGCGCCAGATCAATCAGAATCCGGCTCCGGTAACGGGCCGGAGAAACGCCGGTGATCGCCCGGAATTTTTTCCGGAACGATTCGTAGGACAACCCCGCGCCGCGGGCGATGGCTTCCAGCGGGGCCGTGACATCCGCCTCCATCCGCTCCGCCGAGGCGGTGACCCATTCCGGCCAAGCGGCGGCCTCCGGCCCCCTCTTGCCGCCGGGACTCCTCGCCAGCGCCAACGCGAGGAAACTTTGCAACTTGCAGACCCGGTCGAGCTGGCGGGCGGGGTCGTCGTCCCCCCGCCCGATGGCGAGTTGCCGGAGGCTCTTCGCGTGGTGCCCCACCGGGAGCAGTCTCAGGAGGGGCCGCTCGGGAGTCAGGATCCCGAGCCGCCGCCACAGGTCGAAGACCTCCCCCTCGAAAACCACGTAGATCTCGCTCCAACGCCCGCCCGCCTCCGGCCCGTAACCGTGCGCGATCTCCGGGAAAATCACCAGCAGGTCGCCCGCCCGGCAACGGAGCGGCGGCTGCCCGCGCATCTGATACCGCCCGCTGCCATCGGTCAGGTAAACCAGGGCGTAACTTCCCAAAATACGCATGGATGTGAATGAGACTCCAGCGCTCCCGCGGATGCATCCGGCCATAGAAATTTTTCCCAACAGGGTTTCATGGCGGTTGAGGCGGTCCGGTCCAGTCCTCAGGCGCTCTTCCATAATTCCCAAAATCTACATGTTTTTTCCCGTGTGGTCCATTCCATTGTGCGGGGTCTTGGATTACAGAGTTCCCCATGATTTCCTCTCCATTCGCCCCGCGCGCCCAAGGCAGGGAGCTCGACACCCGCCCGGAATCCTTCGGCGAGCTGGACTGTTCGGCTTCGCTGCTCGGCGACCCGCAGGCCCTCCGCGCCCGGATGCGCGGGGACGGCTACCTTTTCGTCCGGGGATTTTTCCGGCGGGAGGATGTCCTGGCCGCGCGCCGCGCGGCGGTGGAGCGGATGGCCTCGGGCGGGCTGCTCGAACCGGGCAGCGACCCCATGCTCGCGGTCGCCCGCAAGGGTGCGACGTTCCAATCCCCGCCCTCGCTCGGCGAGGGCAATCCTCCGCTCGACAACCTTCTCTACCGGGGAAAGCTTATCGCCTTTTACCGCGACCTCTTCGGGGAGGAGGTTCGCCACTTCGACTTCACGTGGTTTCGCGCCGTCGCGCCAGGCGTGGGAACCAAGCCGCATTGCGATGTGGTTTACATGGGGCGCGGGACCCGCGACCGCCTCCACACCGCCTGGGTGCCGATCGGCGACGTGCCGGTCGAGGTCGGCGGGCTCATGATCCTCGAAGGCTCGCACAGGCAGAAGGACCGGCTGCGCGCGTATCTGGACCGCGATGTCGACGCCTACTGCACGAACGGACGACACGCCGAAGCGATCGAGTCCGGCTGCAAGCTGTGGGAGTGGAGCGGGGCCTTGTCGGAGAACCCGGTGTCCCTCCGCGAAAAACTGGGCGGGCGCTGGCTGACCGCCTCCTTCCGCGCGGGCGATTTGCTGACATTCCCCATGCACACGGTTCACGCCAGCCTCGACAACCCCTCCGGCCAAGTGCGGCTTTCCACCGACTCCCGCTACCAGCCGGCTTCCGAGCCCGCCGACGAGCGGTGGGTCGGCGAAAACCCGGTCGGCCACTCGCTCGCCGGCAAGCGCGGGCGCATCTGCTGACACTCGAAATGACACCCGAAATGACAACACCTCCCTCCCCGTCATCCGCCGCAGCCGGGCTGCCGCCGCGCGAACTCTGGACCGAAGCCGCCCGCCGCCGACGCGACACCTACGCCATCACGCCCGGCGCGCCGTTCCTGAAAGGCGAGTTCGGCTTTTACTGCTGGGAGGAATGGAAGCGGCAGGGGATGCCCGACATCGAGCAGGGCTCGCCGGAGGCCCGGGAACTGTTCCATTACGACGATTCCGGTTGCCACGGCCTTTGGGAACTGGGGTGGTGCGAGCCGGCTTACATCCCGCACTTCGATGTCGAAATCCTGGAGGACCGCGGCGAGACGGAGGTCGAGCGGGACTGGGCCGGGCGGGGAGTCCTGTATTTCAAAGGCCGACGCCAGGGGTTCATGCCGGAATATCTCACGCATCCGGTCAGGGATCTCGAAACGTGGAAGGCCCACGCCGAGTGGCGCCTCGACCCCGAGGACCCGCGCCGTTACGAAGGGCTCGAAGCGCGCATGGCCGCCGCGCAGGCCGCCGCCGCTCGCGGCGAAATGATCACCCAGCACGTGGCCGGTTCCTTCATGTATCTGCGTTCCATGCTGGGCCCCGAGGAGCTCCTCTACGCGTTTCACGACCAGCCCGACCTCATTGAGGCGGCCATGCGACGTTGGCTGGAGCTGGCCGACGCCGTCATCGCCGCCCACCAGCGGTTCGTGACGCTCGACGAAATCTTTTTCGCGGAGGACAACTGCTACAACCACGGCCCCCTGATCTCGCCCGCGATGATCCGCGACATGCTCCTGCCCTATTACAAGGAACTCCTCCGCCGCGTGAAGGAACGCCAGTCCGACAAGTCGCGCCACCTCTTCCTCCAGATCGACACCGACGGCGACTGCCGCCCCCTGATCGCCTTTTACATCGGGGAAATCGGCATGGATGCGATGAGCCCGTTCGAGGTGGCCAGCGGGTGTGACGTGGTGGAAATCGCGAGGCGTCACCCCGGCCTTTGCCTGCGCGGCGGCATCGACAAGCGCGTCCTGGCGGCCGGCCCGGCGGAGATCGACGCGATGGTCGGGCGCATTTTCCCGGCGCTGCGGGAGCGGGGGGGGTATATCCCGATGTGCGACCACGGCGTGCCTGCGGAGGTCACGTTCGCGAACTACCTCCACTACCGCCGCCGCTGCGTGGAACTCGGGGAATGACACCCCGCAACAATTTCGCGACAAAGCGGGCGACATGGGGCAGGTTCCCCGCATGATCCGCCCTTTGATTGCCGTGTTGGCCTTTGTCTCCCTCGCGCCGTTCGCACGGGCGTGGGACCCGCTGGGGCACATGCTGACGATGAAAATCGCGTATGACGGGCTGACCCCCAAGGCGCGCGCGGAACTCGATGCGGCGGTCGCCCGGTTCAACGCGAAGGAAAAGCCGGACGCCCCGTATGATGCGGTGACGTCCGCGTGCTGGATGGACGACGTGAGGGCGCGCACGAAGGATTTCAACGGCTGGCATTATGTGAATCTGCCTTTCACGCGCGAGGGGACTCCATTGCCGGAGGGCTCCGGGCAACAGCCTGATGTGGTCTGGGGGATCGGGCGGTGCGAGGCCATTGTGAAGGGCGGGGTGGATGTGCCGGGGATGGATCGCGACCAGGCCACGGTGATGTTGCTGCACCTCGTCGGGGACATCCACCAACCGCTCCACACGGCGGAGAACCATGACATGGGCGGCAACCGGACGCGCGTCGCCAATTTGAAGGACATCGAGGCGGACCTTCTTTTCTCCAGGGGGGGGAACCTCCACTTTTTTTGGGACAGCGCCTACCGCAGGGAGTTCCGGGACGGGGAGGTCGGCGTGTCTTATGCCGCGCCTCTTTTTCCCCGCGAAACGCCGGTGACCGGGCACCGCGAGGCCCTGGGACTCGTGGGGCGCGAGGCCGCCGAACTCCGCAAAAAATATCCGCCGGAATCGTTCGCCGAGGACAAAGGCGGCGACGCGGCGGCCTGGGCGACCGAGAGCCACTCCCTCGGCTACGACCTCGCCTACGGCAAACTTCCCGCAGGCAGGCCGGTCCCACTGGACAAGGAATACGTCGACGCCTCGCGGGCCTGTGCCGAAAAACGCGTGGCTCTCGCGGGATACCGGATCGCCACGCTCCTGAACCGGCTCCTCGACCCGGAGGGGAAATGAGAGGCGGACGGGGATGCACCCGTTCAGGCGGGAGAGTGAAGTGACGCGGCCTGATGCGGTTCGGGGAGCCGGGGGGAGCTTCTTGCGGGGGGCCGTTGTAAAAAAAGATCCCGGACGTTTCTTTTGTCAGTTTGTATTGAAAATGACATGCGCATGAAATATCGTCCCATTTCCCTCGGGCCATGAAAATCATCCGGGAATCCACCCACATCAGCGGGTTCCTCTACGACCAGCCCGTCGGGGGGGTGCCCGCGCTTACGCACTGCGGCGAAACGCTTTGCGCGCGGGGGCATGCCATCGGGCCGCACGCGCACGCGGGGTTCGAGTTCCACTACCTGTCGCGCGGCGGCTACGGCTGGAGGATCGGGCAGGAGACGGTGGAGCAACACATGGGCGATATTTTCGTCAACTACCCCAACGAGGTCCACTCGAGCGGCCCCCGGACATACCCGGAGTCCCACTTTCTGTGGATCGGCCTGCGTTTGGCCCAGCTTGGTCCGGACGGGAGGCGGCTCGCCGCGCTTTTGCGCGGGAAAAAGTGCCGGGTGCTTTCGGGGTGTCACGAAGTCGAGCCGGTCCTGCGCGGGCTGGTCTCGCAGGTCATCAGCCATCGCGCACATCGCCCGGCGGTCGCTCTCGCCTACCTGCAAACCTTCATCGCCTTGATCCGGCAACGCTTGTTGTCCGCCGATTCCGGGCCCGGCGGAGACGTTGCCCGCCTGCCCTATTCTCACAACGTGCAGAAGGCCGTCTCCTATCTCGAAAGGAACCTGGACCGTCGGCTATCGTTAAGCGAACTTGCCGCCGCCGCGACCATGCGGCACGCGCCGCATTTCTGCGCGCAGTTCCACCGCGAAGTGGGTGTCCCTCCCGCCGCCCACCACCGGCGGTTGCGGCTGCATGCGGCGCGGGAGGCGCTGAAAGAGGCGACTTTCACGATCACCACGATCGCCTTGAGGTTCGGCTTCAGCTCTTCGCAGCATTTCAGCGCATGTTTCCAGCGCGAGTTCGGCACCAGCCCCCGGCGGTGGCAGGCGGGTTGCTCCCGCATCTCTGGAAGCGCGAAAAAGAATCGGGCGGATCGCAAAACGTCCCAATTTTTGAAAAATCGTGGGGGGCCATGATGCGGGGCAACGTCACCGCATTCCAAACCCCCAAATCCGCGCGTAAGGGAAGAAATGAGAGGGGAGCGGTTCGACGACATGTCGATAACGCGAGGGAGGGCGAAGCTCCGTCTGAGCCGTAATAAATGGGCTCACACGGAGGTTCGCCCT
>Ga0172380_10003512_pt1 | contig 21452 bp, 24 predicted proteins | sample Leawe162metaG_FD_119747 | JGI IMG/M metagenome (GOLD analysis project Ga0172380, IMG submission 119747) | Leachate microbial communities from a municipal landfill in Southern Ontario, Canada - Leachate well 162 metaG | ecosystem: Engineered > Solid waste > Landfill > Unclassified | place... | reverse complement strand
TGCTCCTGTCGTAGTTCGAGGCGGGTTTGCCTCGCACCACAACTTAAACAGAACCTGAGTTACCTGAGTTACTACCGACGGCTGTCCGAAGACCCCCTACCGCGCGAGCGGTTTCGTCCGTGGAGCGATAGCTGCCGTTGTCCGGCAGTGCGAGTTCGCGGCTGGCGAACTCTCGTATGGCGCTTGCCTGCACGAGTTGCTTGCGTACCCCGGGATCGGTCGTGGCATCGTTGACCACCTCGGAAATGGGCCGCGTCGCCGCCATGAGCTGCATCTGTCCGCCGACTGCCTGGGCGTAGTAATTGACGTTGGCGCAGCCGACCAGGAGCAGGCACAGGATCGTCGCAACAATGGGCCTAAGCATGAACGAAGCTCCCTCGCTTGAGAAAGTTGGCGATTGCCATGGTGCACGCTCGGGATACGAGCATACCGGAATGGCTGATGTTTAGCACCAGGCTGTCCCTGGCTGCGGGAATGCGTGTTTCGTCGACGGCGACGAGGCCATCGTTGGGTCGCGCCAGGCCGGGAATCAGCCGCCCAAGCCCGAAACCGTTGCTGCGCTTGCCGGCCAGGCGGTTCCGCCAGCAGGGGTAGGAGAATCTGCGCGCGGCAAAACCCTGGTCGCGCAGCCAGCGCTGATAGGGTAGTAGGACAATTCCGCGCATCCAGAGTCCGTGTATCAAAATGACAGTTTCCAGGTTGTCGGTCATCACCATTGCTGTCTTGATCGGCCCCTACTTCCATGATGCTGCATCTAGGCCAGGAACGACCTTCGCCCGATCTAGTGAGAGCTAAGGGCTCTTGTCTGTTTATTGGAGGTCACCATGAAGGTCAGCCTAGCATTGAAGAAGTGTTTGTTTGCCGTCTTGGCAGGTGCGGTACTGCTCGGCGCAGCGTCGTTGACCGGATGCGCCGCCCCAGGAATGTCCACTTCCAATTCGTCCGCCTATGACCAGGCAACATTGTAGGCGGGCCATCAAGCAACAGAACACGTCTACGACTTTGCGACGGGAGCGGGACATCGGTCTCGCTTCCTCGCGTCGAGATCGGGAGCGAGTGCTCCTAGTCCTTTTTCCGCTCAGAGTCGCGCTGAGCGCACCCAGTTGAGCAGAGCGTCGGCCTGCATCGCCCCCGATGTACGCGCGACTTCACGGCCGTGCAGAAACATGATCAAGGTGGGAATAGAACGAATTCCGAAGCGTGCAGCGAGTGCCTGTTCGGCTTCGGTATCGACCTTGGCCAGTCGATAGGCCGGTTCCAGCGCTGCGGCAGCCTGGACGAACTGCGGTGCCATCATCTTGCAGGGCCCGCACCAGGGAGCCCAGAAATCGACCACCAACGGAATATCGGAGTGCTGCAGATGGCGGTCGAAACTGGATGCGTCGAGTTCCACCACCGCCCGCTCGAACAAGCTGGCCTTGCAGCGGCCGCATACGCCGCCCTCCGCCAGACGCTCGCGCGGCAACCGGTTGGTCGTATGGCAGCGAGGACAAACCACCTGTAGGGTCGCGGACATCGTCACTCCTCTATATCAATTTCTCCTGATATAGGGTGGCGATGGACAATTTCAAGGGCTGCGATCGGGGTTCGCCGTCTCCGCTGCGCCTTCAGTTCGATCTGCCTGTGCGCGCTGCAGCAGATACTTGACCGCCAGCGCATCGCTGCCCAAGAAATTCGCCGGGCCGATTTCCGCGGCCAGGCCCGTGCGCTCGACCACCTCCAGCACTTGACGCTTGGCGCCGCTGATGACCAGGGTGATGCCGCATTCGCGCAGCCTGCGCACCAGTTCGCGCAGCATTTCGATTCCGGAGGCGTCGATCTGGTTGATACCGCTGGCCGCCACCAGGACGTATTTCAGCTCCGGGTTGTCGCGTTCCAGCTTGCGCACGGCCTCATCGAAGAAGGACACGTTGGCGAAGAACAGCGCCGCGTCGCAACGGATGGCACCGATCTGGCGATGCAGCGGCGGCAGCTTGAAATGCCGCGCATCGCGCAGCGTACCGTCGCTGTGCATGCCGACCTCGATGATGCGCGGCGACATGCGGCGGTAGATGAAAGCACCCAGCGCGAACAGCATGCCGGTAAGGATACCGTTCTGAATATTGGGAGCGAACGCCAGGGTGGCGACGAAGGTCAGCAAGGCAGCGACACCGTCGTCGCGGCTGGCCTGCCAGGCACGACGCAGCGAGCCCAGGTCGACCAGGTTGGCGACAGCGACGACGATCAAGGCGGCCAGCGCCGGCTTGGGCAGGTGGTAGAGCAGCGGCGTCAGAAAGAGCAGCGTAAGCAGGACAAAGGCGGCGGCGATGAGCGCCGAGAATCCGCTCTGCGCACCCGAGGCGAGGTTGAGCGCCGAGCGCGAAAACGAGCCGCTGACGGGCATTGAATGACAGAAGGCCGCTGCCACCTTGGCCAGCCCCTGGCCGATCAACTCCTGGTTCTCATCCCAGCGGCTGCGCGTCTTGATGGCGATCACCTTGCAGCTGGACATGGCCTCCATGAATCCGATCAGGGCGATGACGAAGGCGCCGGGCAGCAAGTCCATGCTTACGCCCCAGTCGAGGGCCGGCAAGGAGATGCTCGGCATGCCATGGGGTATGTCGCCGACGATCTGGCCGCCGTGTTCGGCGAAGCGGGTGACCGCGCTCAGCCAGGTCAGGACCGCGACCATGACGAGCACCCCAGGCAGCCGCGGCGCGTAGCGCCTGTGAGCCCACAGCAACGCGACTGCGAGCAGGCCATAAGCCAGGGACATGACGTGCAGTTCGTCCAGGTGCGACAGCACCTGCCAGATGTCGAAGAGGAAGTGATCGGTTTGCGACGCGGCGATACCGGTCAATGCCGAGAGTTGGGACAGGGCGATGATGATCGCTGCGCCGTTGATGAAGCCCATCAGCACCGGGTGCGACAGCAGGTTGAGCAGGACGCCGGCGCGGGCCAGGCCGAGGCCGATCTGAAACAGCCCCGAGAGCAGGGCTAGCAGGGTGACGTAGCTTATGAATTGCTCGCTGCCGGGTGGCGTGATATGGCTGACACTGGCTGCGGTGAGCAGGGAAGTCAGGGCCACCGGGCCGGTCGACAGTATGGGCGAGGAGCCGAAGAGAACGGCGACGATGGCCGGCGTCAAGGCGGCGTAGAGGCCGTAGTAGGCCGGCACGCCGGCGAGCTGGGCGTAGGCCAGGGATTGCGGGATGGCGAGCAGCGAGACGGTGATGCCCGCGAGCAGGTCGCCGACCAAGGTCTTGCGATCAACGCGCGGCCAAGCGAGAAACGGCAGCAGGCGCTTGATGCGGCTAATCGCCATGCTCACGCCGCGCCTGCATCTCCTCGAGCGCCTTCTTGGCCGTAGCGTGACCTCCCGCTGCCGCGCGCTGGTACCAAGCCAATGCCGCTTGCCTATCCTTCTTGACGCCGCCGACGCCATGCTCGTAGCGTTGCGCCAGCTGGAATTGCGCCTCGACGTCGCCATCTTCCGCCAGCCTGTGCAGCCCCGGCAGGCGGTGATACCAGCTCTCCTCGAACTGATAGCCTATGCTCTCGATCAAGTGCAGCAGCTGGATGGCACTGGCGTATCCCTGCCGCGCAGACTTCTCGAACCACGATCTGGCCGCAGCCGAGTTGCCCTCTTTGTCTTCACCGGCGTGGTAAATGCTGCCCATGAGGAATTGCGCTTCGGCATTGCCCTCGATGGCGGCACGCTCTATCCAGTAGCGCGCCTGGACCGGGTCCTGGGGAATGCCCTCGCCGTTGAGGTACATCTTGCCCAGTTTCAGTTGCGCCGAAACGTTGCCCCGCTTGGCGGCCTTTTCACGCCAGTCGGCGGCCAGGCGGGCGTTGCGCGCGATGCCCAGTCCCTGCGCGTAGAGGTCGCCCAGCTTTTCCTCGGCATAGCCGTTGCCGGCGAGCGCTGCCGCCTCGAACCAGCGCGCCGCGGCGGCGGGATCCCTGGCCAGGCCGCTGTCGCCGTTCAGGTGGGCCAGGGCCAGAAGAACTTGCGCAGCGGGGCTGCCGCGCTCGGCTGCGCGCGAGACGACGGCGATCTCCTGTGGCGTCATGCCCATGGCGGCGGCTGCGCTGGCCGCCAGCGAGAGCAGCAGCAGGAGTCTGAGCCGTGAGCGCAGGGTCATGAAGCGGGCCTGTAGGACGCGCGACGGCGGCGAGACGGAAAGCATACAACAGGGCGGCTCAGGCGACACGATAGGCGGGAGCTTGGCCAAGGGTCGCGCCTGTTCGCGTGACGCGTGGCCATTGTAAGATGCCAGGGTGATCGTCTTTTCCCACGCCAACAGTTTTTCTGCCGGCACCTACCGGCGGCTCTTCGAGGGCTGGCGGGCGGCCGGCCAGGAAGTCGTGGCGGTCGAACGCTACGGTCACGGCTTAGAGCAGCCGATCGGCAGCAACTGGCGGGGAATGACCCAACAGCTGCTCGCGTTGATCGACAGCCTGCCGGCGCCCCGGGTCTGGCTGGTGGGGCACTCGATGGGCGGATTTCTGAGTCTGATCGCCGCGGGGCTGCGCCCCAAGCGGGTGCACGGCATCGTCCTGCTCGATGCGCCGATCGTCTCCGGCTGGAAGTCGGGCATGGTCGCGGTGATGAAGGCGACCGGCCAGATGCACCGCATACCGATAGCCGCGGGAGCGATGCGGCGCCGCAACCGGTGGGCGAGCCTGGAAGATGTCCATGCCCACTTTTCCCAGAAGCCGCAGTTCGCCGCCTGGCATCCCGAAGTCCTGCGCGACTATGTCGAGACCGGGACGGAAGTGGATCCGCATGACGGCACGGGAATGGCCCGTCGCCTGAGCTTTCGTCGCGATGTCGAGTCGGTGATCTACGCGACCACGCCGCATTGGCTGGTCCCCTTTCTGCACCGCCACCCGCTTGGCGGGCCGGTGGCCTTCATCGGCGGGCGCAACTCGAGAGAGATGAAACAGGCGGGTCTCGCCGCAACGCGCCGCATTACCCATGGCCGCATCAGCTGGCTGGATGGGTCGCATCTCTTTCCCTTCGAACTGCCCGATGAAACGGCGCGCGAAGTGCTGGGCTGGATCAAGCGCCTGGAGGGCCTTTGATCGGGCGCGACGCCGGCTTGGGGTCGACCGGCGGCGCTAGAGGGGAAGCAGCTTGGTCATTTCCGGCGGGCCTTCCAACAGCTCGCGAAACTGGCGGCCGATGCGCCGGAAATGCTCGGACTTGACGTGCGCTTCAACCGCGGCGTCATCTTTATAGCGTTCGACGAAGGCATAGGTGTCCGTCCGGTCCGTGCGCCACAGTCCGTATTCGAGGACGCCAGGCTCCTTGAGCGTACAGGCAATGAGTTCCTTGGCTGCAGTCTCGAACGCAGCTTCCGATCCCGCTTTCACTTTGACTCTTGCGACAATACCGATCACGTGCTTCTCCCTTTGGTGGTCCGAGGTCTGGATGAAAATCGAGTCTATCACGGCGGTTGTTTGCTCGAACCGGTCGCGGCGGCCAGCAAGCCGGCTGTATACATTTGTCACATCGATCTGGCGGCGGGAGCTGCAGGGCGAAGAGCCAAGAGCAAAGCGCCACGCTGTACTATTGCCGGTTCCGCGGTTTTCTGGAGCAAAGCATTTTGACAGCCAGCTCGAATTAATGTATACATCGCGTATGCAAGGGCGCCTTGCCCTGGAGGTACGACCATGAGCCCGACTGCCGCCAAGTCCAGCTTCCCGATGAACGCCTGGTACGCTGCCGCGTACGATGTGGAACTGCGGCGCGAGTTGATGCCACGCACCATCTGCAACAAGAAACTGGTGCTCTACCGGCGCGCTGACGGCACGCCGGCGGTGCTCGAAGACGCCTGCTGGCACCGGCTGCTGCCGCTGTCCAAGGGGAGATTGGTCGGTGACGACGTGCAATGCGGCTACCACGGTTTGGTATACAACGCTGGCGGATCTTGTATCCACATGCCGTCGCAGGAAAAGCTGAATCCGTCGGCCTGCGTCCGCAGCTTCCCGGTGCTGGAGCGACACCGTTTCATCTGGGTGTGGATGGGCGACTCGGCCCTGGCCGATCCGGCGCGGATCCCCGATTTGCACTGGAACAACGATCCGGCCTGGGCCGGCGACGGCAAGCTACTCCATGTGAATTGCGACTATCGTCTGGTGGTGGACAATCTCATGGACCTGAGCCACGAAGCCTTCGTGCACGGTTCGAGCATAGGCAATCGCGCGGTCGCCGAGGCAGCTTTTGCGACCACCCATACCGAGACCTCGGCAACGGTGACGCGCTGGATGCGGGATATCGAGGCGCCACCCTTCTGGGCCGAGCAACTGCGCCAGCCTGGCAGAGTAGACCGCTGGCAGATCATAAATTTCGCGCCGCCGTGCACGGTGGCCATCGACGTCGGCGTCGCCCCGGCGGGCAGCGGTGCGCCGGAAGGCGACCGTTCCCGCGGGGTGAATGGCTACGTGCTCAACACCATTACGCCGGAGACCGAAACATCGTGCCACTACTTCTGGGCGTTCTGCCGCAACTATCGACTGCACGAGCAGAGCGTCACGCAGGGGCTGCGCGAGGGCGTCACCAGGGTGTTTGCCGAGGACGAAGCTATCCTCGAGGCGCAACAGCAGGCGATACTCGACCATCCGGACAAGGCGTTCTGCAACCTCAACATCGATACCGGTGCGGTATGGGCGCGCCGTATCATCGACAAGATGATCGCCGCCGAGCAGGGTGCGGCGGCTCAGCACGCGGCAAGTGCCGGGCCGAAGAGCCTGGCCAGCGTTTGAAGCGGGGAAAGGACACCATGGCGACCCCAATTCCGCTCGGCCGCGACGCTTCGCAGACGGACCGTGCCGTACTCGGCATACGCGATCTCGTCCTGCGCGGCGAGTTCAAGGCCGGAGATCGCCTGACCGAACTGGCCCTGGTGGAGATGCTCGGGGTATCGCGCACGCCGATCCGCACCGCCTTGCAGAAGCTGGCGGAGGAAGGACTGCTGGCGGCGGTTCAACCCACGGGCTACCTGGTGCGCGGCTTCAGCGAAGCGGATATCTTCGACGCCATCGAAGTCCGGGGAACGATAGAGGGTCTGGCTGCCCGCATGGCAGCCGAGCGGGGCGTGGCACCGCTAATGCTCCGCGACATGCGCGATTGCCTGGCGAAGATAGACGAGGTATTGGCCAAGGCCACCATGGGTGACGCGCACCTCGCCCGCTTCAGCGCCCTGAACGCGCAATTTCACGATCTGCTGGTCGCCGCCGCGGGTAGCGATATGGTGGCCTACGCGATGAGCCGTGTGGTCGCCATGCCCTTTGCCGCGCCCGATTCCTTCGTCCAGGTCCAGGCCAAGACCCCCGGCTCGCTGGAGATCCTGAAGACTGCCCAGGCGCAGCATTACGACATACTCGGTGCGATCGAGGAGCGCTCCAGCGCCCGGGTCGAACCTCTGGTCAGGGAGCATGCGCGCAACGCGCGCAAGAATCTCGAACTCGTCCTGCGCAACAGCGATGCATTGCGACACTTGGTCGGCGCGCGAATGATCCGCCGCCGCGGTGGTGCGTGAGCGGACGGCAGACGCCCGGACACTGACCTTCTCAGAATATTCGTCGCCATGCAAACGGTACGTCACTGGTCGGTTCGTCACGCTCGCGGGCTTCGGCGCGTCTACGGCTTCTTCGAACGCTTCGCTCCCTGGTTGGCGCCGCTCGCGCGCCTGATCGGTCGCGGGCGGGCTGAAGTCGTGCTCGGCGCGCTGGAAAAGAGCGCCAAGACCTTCCTCTTCGACTGCCGAATGTGCGGCCAATGCGTGCTCTCTGCAACCGGCATGGCCTGCCCCATGAACTGCGCCAAGCAGATGCGCAATGGTCCCTGCGGCGGGGTGCGTGCCGATGGCGGCTGCGAAGTGAAGCCCGACATGCGTTGCGTCTGGCTAGCCGCCGGCGACGGCGGAAAACTGCTGGCCGGGAGCAGCATGGACGAGCTGGCCCTTGCCCTGCCTGCACTGATGCCGCTCGACCATAGACTGGAAGGCAGGTCCTCGTGGTTGCCGGTGATCTTTGACCAGGCGAGGGTGGAGACCATCCCGCGCTTTTGCCAGCAAGACGCCGCGGAGCACGAAGCCGCCAGCCTCGAACAGGCCTGCCGCTCGGGCCGCTTCGTGCTTACGGTGGAAGTCGCCCCACCCGATTCGGCCGATCCCGCAGCGCTGCTCGCCCGGGCATCGCGCTTCGCCGGTCTGGTCGATGCCATCAACATCACCGACGGTGCGGGCGGCAATTGCCACATGTCCAGCGTCGCGGCATCGGCCATACTCGCCGCGGGCGGACTGGCGCCGGTGTATCAGATCGCTTGCCGCGACCGCAACCGCATCGCCATCCAGGGCGACGTCCTCGGTGCAGCGGCGTTGGGCGTGAAGAACATCCTCTGCCTGACCGGTGACGACGTCAGCCAGGGCGACCATCCCCAGGCCAAGCCGGTGTTCGATCTCGACGCGGTCTCGCTGTTGCGCATCACGCGGGGAATGTGCGACCGTGGTGAATATGCTTCGGGGAGAAAGCTCGATGTGGCCCCCAGCCTGTTCATCGGCGCCACCGCCAACCCCTTCGTGCCGCCCTACCAGGATAGAATCCTCAACCTGGAAAAGAAGGTGGATGCCGGCGCCCAGTTTATCCAGACCCAATTCTGCTTCGACCTGCCGCTGCTCGAGGACTTCATGCGCGAGGTACGCCGCCGCGAGTTGCACCGCCGCGCCAGCATCATCGTCGGCGTCGGCACCCTGGGCTCGGCGCGCGCGCTCGCCTGGATGGCGGAACACGTCCCGGGTATCCATATCCCCGCGACCATGCTGCAACGCATAGCCGCTGCCTCCGACCAAAAGGCGGAGGCAAAGCGGATCTGCATCGAGACCATACAGGCCATCGCCGCCATCGAGGGCGTGGCCGGGGTGCACGTGATGGGACACAAGAACGAGGATACCCTGGCCGAGATCATCGTCGAATCGGCAATGCGCCAATCAACCAAAGGAGCGAGACAATGAACGCGGATGAAAAACAGCTGGTGGACTGGCTGGCCGACATGAACGAGGAGGAAGCTCTGGCGCTGGCCAAGCGCATGCTGTTCGATGATGGCAAGGATCCCCTGCGCGTGCTCGAACTGTGCCGCAACGCCATGGATATCGTCGGCAAGCGTTTCGAGGAGGGCGAGTACTTCCTGCCGGAACTGGTGCTCGCCGGCGAGATGCTGGAGACCATAGGCGCTCTGGCCAAGCCGCTGATCAAGCACGCCCCCGGCCAGGAGCCGAAGAAGCTGGGCCGTGTGCTGATCGGCACCGTGCATGGCGACCTGCACGACATCGGCAAGAACATCGTCAGCTTCATGCTCGACATCAACGGCTTCGAGGTCAAGGACATCGGCATCGACGTGCCGGTGGCGCGCTTCATCGAGGAGATCGATACTTACCGGCCCGACGTGGTGGCGCTGTCGGGGTTCCTGACGCTGGCCTTCGATTCGATGAAGGAGACGATCGCGGTCTTTGAAGAGAAGGGCGTGCGCGACAAGTTAAAGATCATGATAGGCGGCGGCCAGATCGACGAGACCGTGCGCGCCTACACCCGGGCCGATGCCTTCGGCGTCAATGCCGTCGAGGCCGTCAACCTGTGCAAGAAGTGGCTGGGAGCCGCGGCATGAGCGACAACAGTGCTGTGCAAGCGGCCTACGACCAGCGCTGGCAGCGCATACTCGACTGCGTCGCCCTGAAGCAGCCGGACCGGATGCCGGTGGCCTTCTTCGCCACCTTCTGGCTGGCCAAGTACGGCAACATCAGTTGCAAGCAATTGATGTACGACTACGAAAAGACCAGGGAGATCGCCGAGCGGGCCGTGCTCGAATTCGATCCCGACACCTACAGCACGCTGGTCCTTGCCACCGCGTCGGGCCGCGCCCTTGAAGCCATCGGCTTCAAGCAGGTGCAGTGGCCCGGGCACGGCGTCGGCGACGACCAACCCTACCAGTACCTCGACCGCGAATACATGAAGCCGGAGGAATACGACGACTTCATCTTCGATCCCACCGGCTACTATCTTCACACCTATCTGCCGCGTGTCGCCACCGCCTTCGAAGGCTTCGAGGGCCTGCCCAAGTTCCCCGGCCTGCACTATTTCCGCCTGGTCGCCGGGATGCGCGCCTTCGCCAAGCCCAGCGTCCGCGCCGCCCTGGAAAGAGTCATCAAGGCGGCGGAGGAGGTAGAGCGCTTTTCCGGCCACCACCTCGCCTTCACCGAACGCATGACCTCACTCGGCTATCCGTGCACCAGCGCCGTGACGGCGATCGCGCCCTACGATTTCATCGCCGATTATTTCCGCGGCGCGCGGGGGATGATGACCGACATCTACCGGCGCAAGGAGAAGGTCCTGGAGCTCCTGGACAAGTGCTCGGTGTTCCTGCTCAAGCAGGCGGTCGCCACGGCAAGGTCCTCGGGCAATCCGGTGATCTTCATCCCCGTACACTGGGCGCCTGACGCCTTCATGTCGGACAAGCAGTTCCGCGAGTTCTGGTGGCCCTCCTGCCGCAAGCTGTTGATGGGCATCATCGATGCCGGGCTGATTCCCATGCCGCTGTGGGAAGCGGACTGCACCAAGCGCCTGGAGATCATCAGGGACGTCCCGCCGGGCAAGTGCATCTACTGGTTCGAGCGCACCGACATGGTCAAGGCATTCGAGGTGTTGGGCGACGTGGTGGCGCTGCGCGGCAATCTCTCGCCTTCGATGATGACCACCGGCACGCCGGCGCAGGTCGATGCCGCGGTGAAGCACCTGGTCGACAAGGTCTGGGCCAAGGGCGGCAAGCTGATTCTCGATACCGCCTTCGGCCTGCCCGATGAAACGCCGGTGGAGAACGTGCGCGCGATGTTCGACGCCGCGCGCAAGTACACCGGTTGAAGTAGGCGATGACGATGGGAGTGGCGAGGGGTTTCGACGTGCTGCGCCTGGTGGAGGGCGCTCCGCTGGCGCGGCAGCCGTCTGCCGCGCGCCAACGCCAGCGCGCAAAGGCGCTGGATCTGGCGCGGCGCGAGGCGCTGGTGGACGCGGCCTACAGCTACTGCATCGTGGCGCTCGACGCGCCGCCGGCAGAGCGGCTCGTCGCAGGCGGTGAAGAACTGTACGCGCCCTGGTTGCTGCCGGCGTCGGGGCAGTTGACGGCCCTCGCCTGCGGCGCATGCACCATCGGCACCAAGCTCGAACAGCGGGTGGCCGCTTTGTTTGCCGAACGCCGGGCTTCGCTTGCCGTCGCCCTCGACGAACTGGGCAATGAACTCCTCATCGCCGTGTCCCGCCGCACGCAGGACCGGATGCAGGCCGAGGTGACCCGGCGCGGGCTCACCATGGCCGGCGAACTGCGCCCCGGCGACCCGGGTATGGCCCTCTCCGCGCAGGCGGCCGTGCTGCGCCTGGCGCAGGCGGAGACGATAGGCATCAGCGTCAATCCCGAGCACCTGATGCATCCCTTGAAATCCCTTACCATGGTGTTGGGCGTCGGCGTAGACCTGCCCACGGTCAACTGGTCGCGCTGCGACTCCTGTCCGACGCGAGACAAGTGCGTCGGCCGCGACCGGGCCCCGGCGGCGCAGGCGAGTTGAGCTCATGGCAGATGATTGCTCCCCGCCGCCCGACGCGCCCGCCTACACCCTGAGCTTTCCGCAGCTGGGACGGCAGCTTGCCACCCACGGCAGGGAGAGCCTGTTCCACAACGCCAGGCGCAACGGCGTGCGCATCGTCGGCGCCTGCGGCGGGCGCGGCACCTGCGGCAGTTGCGCGGTCCACATCGTCGCCGGCCGGGTGGAGCGAACAGCTGACGCCGCAGTGGACAGCCCGCGAGCAGAAGTGCAAGCCGGTTCCAGGAAATGGGTGCGTGCCTGCCTGGTGCGTGCCGCCTCCGATTGCACCGTGGAAGTGGCGCCGCGATCGCTGGCCACGGTGGTGCGCACCGAGGTCGGTGGCGACGAAGAGTGCCTGGTCCTCGATACGCCGCTTGCCGGCTACAACTTGAGTGTCCCGCCGGCGACCTTGCAGGACAACGTCTCCGACATGGAGCGGGTGCTGCGCGCCCTGCCGGACCCGGTTGCGACGGTGGACGTCTCCGCCGCCCGGCAACTGCCCAAGGCGCTGCGCGAGGGCGAGTGGGGTGTGCGCGCGCGTCTGAACGGCGATGAGCTGATCGGATTCGCACCGCTCGGTAGCCCCATCCTGGGCCTGGCGGTGGACCTCGGCACGACCAACGTCGCCGCCTTCCTCATCGATCTGGAGAGCGGCCGCCGCCTGGCCAGCCTCGGCATCGAGAATCCCCAGGTGGCCTGGGGCGCCGATCTCATCAGCCGCATTAACCACGCCGTGGTGAGCCCTGCTGCCGCCGAGGAATTGCGTGCGGCCGCGCTCACTGCGATCGATGCGCTGGCCCTCGACCTGTGCCAGGCCGTCGGCGCCAAGAGCGCGGACATCGTCGACGCGGTGATCTGCGGCAACACGGCGATGCACCACATCCTGCTCGGACTCCCGGTGTTCCAGCTCGGCCGTGCGCCCTTCGTCGCGGCGCTGCGCGCCGGGGTGGACCTCAAGGCACGCGAACTGGGCCTGGGGATATGTCCCGGGGCCTACGTGCATCTCACTCCCAACGTCGGCGGCTTCGTCGGCGGTGACCACGTCGCCGCTCTGCTGGCCACGGAGAGCCAATGGGGAGGCGCCGCGACGAGCCTGGTGATGGACATCGGCACCAACACCGAAATCTCGCTGATCCACGCTGGCGGCACCCTCTCCGCCTCCTGCCCCTCGGGCCCGGCCCTCGAAGGCGGCCATATTTCCTGCGGCATGCGTGCCGCCGAAGGCGCCATCGAGAAGGTGGCAATCGCCGACGGCGAGATCGCCATCCAGGTGATCGGTGGTGGCGACGCCGTCGGCCTCTGCGGTTCCGGGGTGCTCGATGCCTTGGCGACGATGCACCGTGCCGGCATGGTCAACGACGGCGGTCGCATCGTCGCGCGGCACGCCAGGGTGACGCAGGCGGGCGGCAAACGCGCGGCGCTGCTCGCCCCCGGCGTCTATTTCACGCAGGACGACGTGCGCTCCGTACAGCTGGCCAAAGCCGCCATCCGCAGCGGTGTGGAACTCCTGCTGAAGCTGGCGGGGCTGGAAGAACGGGACATCGACTGCTGCATCATCGCCGGCGCTTTCGGTGCCTATATCGACGTGGACAGCGGCCTGGCCATCGGCCTCCTGCCCGACTTGCCGCGGCAGCGCTTCCATCAGGTCGGCAACGCCGCCGGCCTGGGCGTGCGGCAAATGCTCACCTCGCGGCGGGCGCGAGCGCGAGCCAGCATCCTGGCCGAGCGCTGCCGCTATATCGAACTGAGCACCCTGGACGACTTTCAGAAATCCTTCATCAAACATATCGCGTTCTCGGCCAGGACTGCCCCGGAGGATGCCAGGTGAACGGCTTCGACATCACGATCATCGGCGAGCGCATCAATCCCGGCTTCAAGAGCACCAAGGCCTTGTTCGACAATTCCGACATCCCCGGCATTCAGGCCCTCGCCATCAGACAGGCGGAGGCGGGCGCCAGCTATCTCAACGTGAACATCGGCGCTCGCGCGCTGACCGAACCGGCGTTCATGGCCGAAGTCATTCGCGCCATCCAGGCGGTGGTCACGCTGCCCCTGTCCTTCGACTTTCCCAGCCTAGCGGTGCAGGAGCTGTGCCTCGAGTGCTACGACCAGGCGCGCGCGGCCGGCCAAAAACCCATCGTCAATTCGATCACGGAACACCGCTGGGAGGCGATGAGCCTCTATCAACTGCGCCCGTTCAAGGTCGTCGTCATGGCCTCGGAGCGCATGGAGGCGGGCGCCGCCCGCGGCAACAAGACGGCGGCGGAAATCGCGTCGACGGCGAAGCGGGCGGCCCTGAGGCTGTGCCGGGATCACGGCATGAGCATGGACGATATCTTCATCGACATGTCGGTGTCGGCCATCGTCGCCGACAGGGAAGGCTTGAACCGCGCTACCCTCGATGCCATCGCCAGCATCGGAGCCGACCCGGAGCTGAGCGGCATCCACATGATGGGCGGATTGTCCAACGTCGGCCAGCAGCTTCCAGCCAAGGCCGCCGACGGCTCGGACCTCAAGCACTGCCTGGAAAACGCCTTCCTCACCCTGGCCGTGCCGCGCGGCTTCGACACGGTGTTGGGTACGCCCTGGCGCGGCTATGCCCCGCTGCCCGAGGACAACTACGTGCTCAACGCCTACCGGAACTTTCTCGGGCAATCGGGAACCGACGCGCTGCGCGCCGTGCGAAAACTCTACAGAAGCTGACGACGCCGTGGGTGCCGACAAGGACGAGAAATTCGCTGTTTGTGTCGCCGCCTGGTTCGACGGCGAGCGTCGGCACGATGCGCCGGCGACGATCTTGGTCGAGCACGGGCGCATCGCCGATATCGCCGCCGGTGATCACGGGATCGAAATCGAGCGCCGCGGAACCGCGGTTCTGCGCGGCGGCTTCCTGCTGCCGGGGCTGGTGGATGCGCACGTGCATCTCTTCCTCGACGGCGCCCCCACCGACGCCAAGCTACGCTCGGCACATCTTCAGCAAGCCGTTGAACAGCTCACCGCCGCGGCGCGTGACGCCGCGCGCCAGGCTTTGGCCTGCGGCGTGACCCTGGTGCGCGATGGCGGCGACCGCCACGGCATCAACAACCGCATTCGCACCGAGGCCCTGGACCCCGCCAGCGGCTTGGCGCGAGTCCGTTCCGGTGGTATCGGCATCAAGCGCGCCAAGCGCTACGGCGCCTTCATGGCGACCGACGTGGCGGACGCGGAGAGCATCCGCCACTCGGTGACGCAACTGGCCAGGGACAACGACGAGATCAAGCTGATCCTGACCGGGATCATCGACTTCGACGCCGGAGCGGTGACCGACGAGCCGCAGTTCGATCTCGAGGAGACCCGGCTGGTGGTGGCGACCGCCGCGGCCTGCGGCAGGAAGACCTTCGCCCATTGCAGCGGCGCCAAGGGCTTGGCGCTAGCCGCGCAGGCGGGGGTGGGTGCCATCGAACACGGCTTTTTCATGAACCGCGAGACCTTGGCGGTGATGGCCGAAAAGGGCATCGCCTGGACGCCGACCTTCTGCCCGGTGCATTTCCAGTGGGCGCACCCGGCGGCCGTGGGCTGGTCGAGCAACACCGTGGGCAATCTGCGCCGAATCCTCGACCAGCATATGCGCCATCTGCTGCTCGCACAGCAGATGGGTGTGACCCTGCTGCTCGGTACTGACGCGGGCAGCATGGGCGTTGAACATGGACACGCCGTGTTCGCCGAGATGGATCGCTACCTGGAAGCGGGACTGTCCCTGGAGAAGGTGCTCACAGCCGCCACCACCGCGGCGCGGCGCCACTTCGGCTGCACCACGGCCACCCTGGCCAAGGGGGCAGACTTCGACGCGCTGCTCTTGGCCGGTTCGCCGTTCGATGACATCGCTGCGCTGCGGCAGCCGCTCAAGGCCTGGACTGCGCGCTGCCAGCGCGGCTAAGGGCGGCCGCTTGGCCAACTGCTATAGTGACATCACCATGAATTCCGCTTCGTCCATGCGCCCAAGGCGCAGCGCGCTGTACTCGCCCGGAGCCAACCCGCGCGCGATGCAGAAGATCCACGAGGTGGACGCCGACGTCTTCATCCTGGACCTCGAAGATTCCGTGGCGCCGGATGGCAAGGCCGAGGCGAGGGACAATGTCAGACATTTTCTCGAGCGCTGGCAGCACGAGCACAGCCAAATGAGCAGGGAAATGATCGTCCGCGTCAATGGGCTGGATACGCCTTGGTGCGGGGAGGACATGGCCGCCGTCGTCGGCTTGGCGGCCGATGGCATCCTCATCCCGAAGATCAACTCCGCCACCGACGTGCAGCGCGCGCAAGAGATGCTGAACAGCGCCGGCGCCCCACCGCGGCTCAAGCTGTGGTGCATGATCGAGACGCCGCTCGCCATCCTCAACCTGCACGCCCTGGCGCAGCAGGCGCGCGCATCGCGCATGAGCGTGTGGGTGATGGGAACCAACGACCTGGTCAAGGAACTGCGCGCCGTGCATACGCCTGAACGCACCCCGGTGCTCTATGCGCTCTCCGCGGCCGTGACCGCGGCGCGTGCCTATGGGATTGCTATACTGGATGGTGTGCACAACGATATCGCCGATGTGGACGGCTTGCGGCGGACCTGCGAGCAGGCGCTGGCGCTGGGCTTCGACGGCAAGACCTTGATTCATCCGTCCCAGGTGGCACCCTGCAACCGCGTCTTTTCGCCGGACCCGCAGACGGTGCTTCAGGCACGCAGGATCGTCGAGGCCTTCGAGCGACCGGAGAACGCTGGCAAGGGGGTGTTGCGGGTGGATGGAAAGATGGTCGAGTTGCTGCACGCGGAGATGGCACGGGGCACTCTCGCCATCGCCGAGGCGATCGCTGCCAGGGAAGCATCTCGAGGATAGGACCATGACGACTGCGCTCAAGATTGACTTTGTCTCCGACGTCTCCTGCCCCTGGTGCGCGATCGGGCTCTCGGCGCTGGAGCTGGCCCTGCAACGCCTGGCCGGCGACGTTACGGCCGACCTGCATTTCCAGCCCTTCGAACTCAATCCCGCGATGCCGCCGGGCGGGCAGGACATCACCGAGCACATCACGGCAAAGTACGGCAGCACCGCGGAACAGCAGGTGCAGATGCGCGAGAACATCCGCAGCCGCGGCGCCGCGGTCGGCTTCACCTTCAGCAAGGAGGGGCGAGACCGCATCTACAACACCTTCGACGCGCATCGCCTGTTGCACTGGGCGGGAGATGCGGCGACCACGCCGGCCGGCCGGCAGCGGGCCCTCAAGGGGGCCCTGCTCAAGGCCTACTTCACCGACGGTGAGAGTCCGGAATCGCATCAACTGTTGCTGCGTTTGGTCGGCGAGGTTGGGCTGGACGTGGCGCGCGCGCGCGAAATCCTCGGCAGCGACGAATACGCGGCCGAGGTGCGGGAGCGCGAGAGGCACTACACCGATGCCGGCATCCATTCGGTACCGGCCGTCATCGTCAACGAAAAATATCTGATCTCGGGTGGGCAGCCGGTCGAGGCTTTCGAGCAGGCGCTGCGCCAGATCGCCGGCGGCGAATGATGGCAGCCGAGACGGCAGGCATCGCCGAGGTGCTGAAATGGAGATGAAGAAGATCAATTCCGGCAAGCTGCGCGGCATCGGCTACGATGGCCGTGCGCGCACTTTGCAGGTCCAGCTCGACGATGGCAGCGTCCTCCAATACAGCGGCGTCGGCGAAGAGATCTGGCGCCGCTTGAGCAGCTCGGCTGCGGCCTGGAGCTACTATCGCGACAATGTCGAAGAGGAATTCACGGCGAAGCGCGTGTCCGGCAACGCCCCCGCAAAAACAAATCCGCTGGACGACTTGTTCAAGAAGCCGTGAACGCCGGATGAGTTGCGCCTGCGGCTTGGAGGCCACAGCATGTCCGCACCCCTGAGCGAATTTCGCGTCGACATCGCCGACGCCGATGTCGACGATCTGCGCCGCCGCCTGGCGGCGACCCGCTGGCCCGACGCCGAGACCAGCGGCGACTGGAATCAGGGCATACCGCTGGCCTACATGCGCCAGCTCTGCGCCTACTGGGCGCGGGACTACGATATGCAGCGGCTGGCGCAACGCTTGAACCGCTGGCCGCAGTTTCGCACCGAGATAGACGGGCTCAACATCCATTTTCTGCACGCCCGCTCGCCGCATCCCGATGCGCTGCCCCTGGTCATGACCCACGGCTGGCCGGGATCGGTCGTTGAGTTCCTCAAGGTCATGGGCCCGCTCAGCGACCCGACGCGCCACGGCGGCGAAGCCCGCGACGCATTCCACGTGGTCTGTCCGGCGCTGCCCGGTTATGGCTATTCCGACAAGCCGCGGCAATCGGGCTGGAAGGTAGAGCGCATCGCGCGAGCCTGGGGCGAACTCATGCGCCGGTTGGGCTACGACCGCTACGTTGCGCAGGGCGGCGATTGGGGCGCGTACGTCACCACCTGCATCGCCCAATCCGAGACCGTCCATTGTCTCGGCATCCACCTCAACATGGCCATCGCCGGGGCCGACAAGACGACGCTGAACGATCTGTCGCCGCGGGAGCAGGCTGCGCTGGCGGGCCTGCAATATTACCGGGATAATGACTCGGGCTATGCAAAGCAGCAGAGCACGCGGCCGCAGACGCTGGGCTACGGCCTGGCGGACTCTCCCGCCGGACAGGCGGCCTGGATCCTGGAGAAATTCTGGGCCTGGACCGACTGCGGCGAGGGCGACGAGCGCCACCCCGAAAAGGTGTTGAGCCGCGACGAACTCCTCGACAACGTGATGCTGTACTGGCTCACCGACAGCGCCGCCTCTTCGGCGCGGCTCTACTGGGAGAGCTTCAGATCGGTGAACCGGGAACCGGTCAGGCTACCCGTTGGATGCAGCATCTTCCCCAAAGAGATTTTCCGGCCATCGCGGCGCTGGGCCGAGAAGCGTTATCAAAACATCGTCTATTGGAACGAGCTCGAGCGCGGTGGCCATTTTGCCGCCTTCGAACAAGCCGGCGTCTTTGTCGACGAAGTTCGCAACTGCTTCCGCTTGTTGCGCTAAGCGCTCAATAGAGCCGGTCCCAGCCTAGACCTTGGCTCCCGGCTTGCGTCCGGGCGTCTTGGGCGGAATCGACCCGGCGACCCGGCAGAGCATACCCTCGACGGGCTTTCCGTCGTCGAATCGGGTCACGCTGCAGCGGGAAATTTCGCCGCGTGCGGAGAGGTCTGACAGCGAGATGCGAACCTTGGAAAGTGGAATCCCCGTAGCCGCAGCAATCTCCGAGTCGAGTTGCTGGCCGTGCTTCTTCAGGTACTGGAGGATGGGGATGGTGTGCATCTCGGGTACTCCGTTCAAGGTGTCGGGCTGGGACTTCATTGCTGCGCTGCTGACGCGAACTTCAATCGAGTGCTACGAATTTCTTTCCGGATTCACCATCCGCCGTTTCTGGGCCTGAGTGTCGGCCTTGTTGATGGCTGTCGTCTGCCGGCCGAAGGCTTCCCGCTCGGCACGCCCCTGCTGCGAGGACTCGATGCTCTTGATGCAACGCCAGCGCTTGCCACCCTTGGTCACTATCTGGCGCATCTCGCCCTTGGGGTGATGGGTCGCGCAGTGGTAGCAGAAAGCGGTTTCGGGCATGGTGATTGGGCGGCAAGGCCTATCTCGCGCTTGAAGCTGAATTCCCTGCTGCCCAATTCTTGATGGCGGAGGACGGAGTCTACAGCAAACCCGTGTCTGTCACAAATTCAGGCGATAATGCCCTGTTTTCCTCAGGGATTCGACGTTTTGGGAGGTGCGGGAAATGCGATTTGAGAACCGTGTGGCGATTGTTACCGGCGCAGCGAGCGGCATTGGGCTGGCGACCGCCCAGCGTTTGAGTGCCGAAGGGGCGGCGCTGGCCTTGATCGACCGCAATTCAGAAGCTCTCGGCAAGGTCGCCAGCTCCTTGGCAGATCCCTCGCGCGCCATGTGCTGCGTTGTCGATGTCGCGGACGAAACGGCCGTCGAGCGCTGCGTTGCGGACGTGCTGCAGCGCTACGGTCGCATCGACGTGCTGTGCAACAACGCCGGCATCGCCGGCGACCATGAGCGTATCGCCACCGACCAGAACCTGGACGAGTGGCAGGCAGTGATTGCCGTCAATCTCTTCGGCACGGTTATTTTCACCAAGCATGTTGCTCGCGTGATGCAGCGCGCCGGGCGAGGCGCGATCGTCAATACCGCGTCGGTAGCGGGAATCCGTTCCGGCGCCGGCGGCAACGCCTACAGCGCGTCGAAGGCGGGGGTGATAAATTTTACCCAGACCGCGGCTTGCGACCTCGGACAGTGGGGCATCCGCGTCAATGCCGTTTGCCCCGGCCTGGTCGAGACCGGGATGACGCGCCCATTCTTCGAGTACGCGCGCGCCAACAACAAGGAATCGAAACTCGGCTCGCGTTGCGAATTGCGTCGCTACGGCCGGCCGGAGGAGCTGGCGGCGGCCATCGCTTTTCTGGCGAGCGATGACGCCAGCTTCATCACCGGACAGGCGCTGGCGGTGGACGGCGGCAATACGGCGTCGCTGAACCTGCCTGGAATGAAAGTGTGATCGTTCAGCGGGCGGTCATGCAGTCGGCGGAAATCGTGCGCGGCTCCGCCACGCTTGATGGAATCGCGCAAAATCAGGTAAAGTGCGCACGATATGCCACGCTTCGCTTTTCTCGGCCTCGCGCCCTTGCAGCATGCCGCGGTCGATAGACAAACCCGCTAATTTCTTAACTCATCCTTTAAGGTAATCCCGTGTCCGAAAAAGAGATCCTCTACGATGTCAAAGATTATGTCGCCACCATCACCATCAACCGGCCCAAGACGCTCAACGCGTTTACCGGCGATAACATCAAGGAGCTGGAAAGCCTGCTGACCAAGGCCGGCAGCGACGGCAAGGTCGGCGTCATCGTCCTCACCGGTAGCGGCGAGCGCGCCTTCTGCGTCGGCGGCGACATGAACTGGGAGAAGGGCGTCGGCGGCAAGAGCGGCATGGAAGCCATGGACTTCGAACTCGACCGCATTATCGTCGAGTGCCCGAAGCCGGTGATCGCGCGGGTCAATGGCTATGCCATCGGCGGCGGGCATCACATCGCCTACTTCTGCGACTTCACCATCGCCGCCGAGCACGCCATCTTCGGCCAGAACGGGCCGCGCGTGGGTTCGCCGGCGGGCGGCCACATCGTCGCCCACGCCGCCAATGTGCTCGGGCACAAGCGCGCGCGCGAACTGTGGATGCTCTGCCGCCGCTATACGGCGAAGCAGGCGCTGGAGTGGGGCCTGGCCAACTCGGTGGTGCCGATGGCGCAGCTCGATGAGGAAGTGAAGAAGTACTGCGACGAACTGCTGTCGATGAGCCCCACCTGCCTGAAGATCGTCAAGCGCTCCTTCTACTACCACATGGAGACCGTGATGGCGAAAGACCAGAAGGATGTGGTCATGGAGTTGGCGCCAGACTATTTCCAGACCGGCGAGCAGCAAGAGGGTGCGAGCGCCTTCCTGGAGAAGCGCAAGCCCGACTTCAGCAAATGGCGTTGAGCGCTCAGGCGTAGACACATGCAAAGCGGTGAGGGCGAGCGCGCCTAGCGCGTTCGCCGCGAAGAACAAGGCCCGTGTCGAGGGCGTAAGAAACGGATAGCGGCGAGTGGATCCTGCTTGGACTATCTTCGATGAGGACTCCTGCGTTCATGCGCGAATGCAGCGGTGTATTCGAATGCGGCCAGTGCCTCGGCGCGTTCGCAGGGAAGGAGGAGCTTAGATGCTGATCCAGGTGTTGAATGGCCTAGTGTACGGGACGTTCCTGTTTGCGATGGCATCGGGGCTGGCGCTGATGTTCGGGCTAAGGCGGATCG
>Ga0172380_10003511_pt1 | contig 21452 bp, 24 predicted proteins | sample Leawe162metaG_FD_119747 | JGI IMG/M metagenome (GOLD analysis project Ga0172380, IMG submission 119747) | Leachate microbial communities from a municipal landfill in Southern Ontario, Canada - Leachate well 162 metaG | ecosystem: Engineered > Solid waste > Landfill > Unclassified | place... | reverse complement strand
GGTGAGGCCGAGCAGGCGCAGGCGATCCTGATCGAGGACCAGGCGCTGGCTGGGAGTTCGTTCACCCCAATCGAGATGTACATCACGCAGGTTCGAATTTTCAGCCATGATGGTTCGGACATCACCGGCAATCCGGCGCAGTTCACTTACGTCCGGTCCCATGACGCGGAACAGCACCGGAAACGGGACGGGTGGGCCGAATACGTACTGTTTCACTCGCACGCGTGCTTCGGGGAAGGCACCCTGTGCTATGACACGGCGAAGTTTTATCTTGAGCGCATCGCGTGCCGCCGGGCCATCGGTCAGGATGACGATTTGGGCAAAGGCCGGGTTGGGTAATTCGGGATTGAGCGGCAGTATGAAGCGCGGCACCCCATGGCCGATATAGCTGGTCACCACCTTGGCCTCTGGTTCGGCCAGAATCGCTTTTTCGATGCTCTTGACCGATCTGTCGGTCGCCGCAAAGGCGCTGCCGGGGGGGAGGTTGACCTCGACCGTCAATTCCGGGCGGTCCGAGTTGGGAAAAAACTGTTTCTCCACAAATCCCATCCCGACCACCGACAACAGGAAAAAGGCAACCGTTACGCCGGCGGCAAGCCATTTATGATCCACCACTCTCCGCACGATGCTGCGAAATCGCTGGTAGTTCGGGGTTGCATAAATAGCATCGTGCCCTCCGGAGACCGGTTTGATGTCAGGCAGAAGCTTGACGCCCAGGTAGGGGGTAAAGAGCACCGCGACAAACCACGAGGTGATCAATGAGAATGCCACTACCCAGAAGATGTTGCCCGCATATTCCCCAGCCGTTGACTTGGCAAAACCAACCGGCAGGAAACCGGCGATGGTAACCAGCGTACCGAAAAGCATGGGGCTGGCCGTGGATGTCCAGGCAAAAGTAGCTGCCTGGATCCGATCCAATCCCTCTTCCATCTTGACCACCATCATCTCGATGGCGATGATGGCATCATCCACCAGCAGTCCCAATGAAAGAATCAGCGCCCCCAATGTCACCCGGTCAAAATCCCTTCCCGTGAGCAGCATGATGACGAATACGGCAGCGAGGGTCAGAGGCACGGCAGCCGCCACTACGATCCCGACACGGAACCCCAGCGTAGCAAGACTCACCACCATGACAACGGCCAGCGCAACCACGAATTTGATCATGAATTCGTTAAACGCCTCGGAAATGACGTGTGACTGATCCGACACCTTGGACAGCACAACTCCGACCGGTAATTCTTTGTGAATCGCCGCCTCTTCGGCTTTCAGCAACGTGCCCAGTGTCAGGCCGTTGAAGCCTTTTTTCATGACCAGGGCCAGGATGAGTGATGGCTCTCCCTGATGGCGTATCTGTTTAGTCGCCGGATCTTCGTAGCCACGGGTGACCTCGGCCACATCGCCGATCTTCAGCAATTTCCCACCGCTTGCCACGGGAATCGCCTTGACCGCTTCAACTCCGTTGATGCCTCCGTCAAGCCGTAGATAGACCCGCGGTCCGGCTGTATCCACAAATCCTGAAGGGGTAAGATCGTTCTGGGTTTCCAGTGCATGGAACAGATCGGTCGCTTTTACGCCGAGAGTTGCCAGACGTTTGTAGGAAATCTCGACATAGATCTTGGGGTCCTGCTCCCCGAGAATGGTGACCTTCTCCACGCCACCTACCCGGGAAAGGCGCTGACGCAGTGCTTCCGCTTCCAGCACGAGCTGGCGCTGGGGAAGCCCTTTTGCTTCCAACGCATACATGGCGAAATACACATCGGAAAATTCGTCATTGAGAAGCGGGCCAATCACCCCTTTTGGCAGATTGATCTTTTCGTCTCCCAGCTTTTTTCGTGCCTGATAAAATTCGCCCGGGACATCCTTGGGCGGCGTGGAGTCTTTCAGCTGGAGCTTCATCAGGATCATTCCCGGGTATGCGGAGGTTTCCACCCGGTCGTAATGTTCAAGTTCCTGAAGGCGTTTTTCCAGTCGATCGCCCACCTGATCCTGCATTTCCTTTGCGGTTGCGCCCGGCCATACTGCCGTCACGGTCAAGGCTTTTACGGTAAATTTCGGGTCCTCTCCCCGTCCCAGTTTCAGAAAGGCAAATCCCCCCGCCATTATGATCGCAATAATAAAAAACAGGGTGATGGCGCGTTCGCGGACCGCAAAAGCGGATAGATTGAAGCGGCTCATTATTTTTGCTCCTTCGCCGGGCCAGAGAGGATCTTGACTTTTTCCCCTTCCTTGACGAGGTGAGCGCCCAGCGCGAGAATCCGTTCACCCGGCTTGAGGCCTTTGCTGACCAGAGCGGTCTCACTGCCGAGCTTCGCAACTTCGACCGGACGACGCGATAAGGATGATGCGTCGGGATTTATCACCCACACGCTTGTGCCGGTGCCGCCGTCGTACAGCGCGCCGACGGGGATTTCGTACTGCTGCATCGCGTCACTGCGGGTCTCGCCATTCAGATGGACCGTCACCGTTGCGCCAAGGGGGGCGTTTTTACCTGCTCCATCCAGACTGAAGCGCGCCTGGTAGGTGCGTGTGAGAGGATCGGCCATTGCAGACAATTCACGCAGTTTTGCCGGAAAAGAGTGGTCTGAATCGGCATAGAGGCTGGCGATGGCCTTGTTTTTTGCGAATTTTGTATTTCCTTCGGGAAGGTTGACGACCGCTTCGCGGGCACCATCATGGGCGAGACGAACCACCATGCTTCCCGCAGCCACCACCTGGCCGACGTCCGCCGGAATATCCATGATGACACCGTCCGCTTCAGCCCTGAGAACGGCATAACCCTCCTGGTTTTCCAGCTGCCGGGAATAGGCAATGGCGGAATTGAGCTGTGCGGTTGTTGCGTCTGCCGCTGATTTGGCCTGTTCGTATTCCTGTACGGATACGGCCTTTATGGCAACCAGCCCACGCTGGCGCAGTTCATCGGCGAGGGCACGTTTGTTCTGGGCCCGGGCCGCTTCGACCGCATCCCGGGCCGCATTGGCGGCCAGTCGCAGGTCTGTTGGATCAAGCCGCATCAGGGCCTGTCCGCGTTTGACGTGGTCTCCAGCCTTGACGAGTTTAGCGATGATTTTGCCCGGCACGCGAAAACCGAGATCACTCTCCGTACGAGCATGGATCACCCCGGTATATTCCATCGAGTCGCTCCCGGCGGAACCCACCGTAAAGGCACGGACCATGCGGGGAGGGGGCGCATCAACCTGCAATGGCTTCTTGTCTTTTCCAAAAACAACGCCGAAGGCAATTACAACAACTGCTCCCATGAGGAGCGCTATGCGATACCGGTGTGACAAGCTGCCAATCTTCTTAAAAACTGTTGTTTTCATATCAATCCTCACTGGATGTAAATGTTCCGCTCATACTTCGCCGGGCCTCTTTGTTGTCAGGCAAGGCCGAAGTCCTTCCTCAGGCTCGAATCAACGGCGCCTGCGGGCATAAAACGCCGCAATGTGCTCAGTAACGACGCCTTTCCCCCTGCGGGACGCCGCATCTTCCAAGCACCGGTAGCCGCCGCAATGATTGTTTGTGCAACCCCATCCGGCTCCGGAGCGGTACTCATGTTTTCTCCGATTGCCTGCGCCACCCGCTCGCGCTCGACATCGTAGGCCGGGATGGATGAAGCTGCGTGGGACGCGTTGGCATCCAGGCTTGTATTGGTGTAGCCAGGTTCGACAAGCACCACGCGAATTCCGAACTGTCGCACTTCATGATCCAGGGATTCGGACAACCCTTCGACAGCGTGCTTGGATGCCGCATAGAGCCCCATGTATGGGGCAGGGAGAAAACCGAGTACAGAGCTTACGTTAATGATTCTTCCGGAGCGCCGGGATCGCATGTGGGGCAGCACCGCTTTCGCTGTGCGCAGGATGCCGAGTACGTTGGTATCGAAGAGCGAGGCAGCTTCGCTGATCGACGTTTCCTCAACGGCGCCGAGCAAAGACACGCCGGCGTTATTGACGAGCACATCTATCTGCGTGGCTTGATCGATGATTGATTGAATTCCGCGCTGGACGGATACATCGTCGCGAGTATCCATCTCAACGAGCTGCACCCCCGATAATGGCCGGGTTTTGGCGATGCTGCGCACCGTACCGAACACCTGGCACCCCTGCGCGGAGAATTTTTCCGCCGTCACACGCCCGATGCCTGATGACACCCCGGTAACAACAACTACGGTAGGTTTTGACATGACAGTTCCTTTCTTTTGATAAATTGGCAATTAACGCCTAGACCGGTCTACGTAATGAATTGCAAAAAAAAATTTGGCCTTAAGTTTTTGTTCTTTCTGTAAGAAAAACATCAAAATACAAATGGATGAAATTATTCAATGGTTCCGGAGATTTTTTCACCTTGGAGCGAAGCAGTGCTCCCTGGAATGAAGAAATCAGGTTTTCCGCCAGCATTTCTACGTCCATGTCTGCAGGGATTGCATGTTCCTTCTGCGCTTGAGAAAGCAACTGAGACACCGCCTTGGCCCACTCCAACAGAGATTTCTCAAGGCGTTGCCGGACGTTCTCGAATTGATCAGCCATCTCCTGGCTCAGGTTGCCGAGCAAGCACCCTTTGGAGCATTCAGCACCTTCAAATGTCTCAATCAAGGTTTCGAAGCTTTTTTTGACGCGCTCCAGAGGTGGTAAAGATTGATCGCTGAAAATAGGGGAGAACTCCTCAGCCCTGTCTGCGACAAATTTGTCAATTATCGCAAGGGCAAATTCTTCTTTGCTGGAGAAGAAGTTGTAAAACGACCCCTTCGGCACGTTCGCCTGCTTCAGAATCGCCTCAACACCGGTGGCGCTGAACCCTCTGCTTAACACGAGGTCGAGCCCAATCTGAACGATATCGTCTTTGTTGTGTGTTCGTTTCATGATTATAACTTAGACCAGTCGGTCCAATATGTCAAAGGTTTTTTCACATACGCTGAACTGGATGGGGCGCTATCGGGACAGTAGCTATGGATAGCCGACTGTTTAATATACTGAGGCACTAAAAGGGACAGGCACTCCTTTATTTTCTGACGCCTATGGCTTCGGCTGTTCCTGCGCTGCTGCCGCTTCGTTGCAGCGCTCCACAACCTCGCGGAGCCAGGCGATTTCATCGGAAAGAAACTGTTTCGAGTACTCGGTACCGACGTTCAGCGCCCAGTGGAGCGGCGGCATGGTAGTGGCGGCGAGTATGTATCCCGGAACCTCTACCCACTTGACATCGTCTGCTGCCCAGCTCTTCAGGCGCTCCTCGGTGTCGAAAAGCATCAGGTAATCGTTCCCTTCCGATTCCATGACAAGCGGGAGAACCTGTCCTTCCTCAACTGCTGATCCTTCGCCAGTCTCCCCCTGATCAAGAGTAGGAACGTAAAAGGTCGTATTGAGAAAGATATCGTAATATTTCGACTGATGCTTGGCATCGTCCATATCCAGGCGCAGTGTCTGCAGTGCCCGATCGAGTCCGGTCAATTCCTGGGGGCAGTCTGTTGTCGCTACCATCGGCTGGTCACCTCGATCAGGTGGTAGCCGAACTGGGTCTTGACCGGGCCAAGTACCTTGTTTAATTCGCCGGAAAAGACGACGTCGTCGAACTCCTGTACCATCTGCCCGGGGCGAAACGCACCGAGATCTCCCCCGCGCAGTCGGGAAGAACAGGAAGATTTGTGTTTGGCAACTTCGGCGAAATCGGCGCCGTCCTCAATTTCGGTCTTGAGCTGCAGGCATTGGGCTTCTGTATCCACGAGGATGTGACGGGCGCTGGCTGGCATGGGGACTCCTTGAAATGAATGGGAAAAATATCCGGCATAGTAGCTGAAAAGGCTGGGTACGGCAATCGACAAAAAGTGGGGATTGGGGAGGCAAACACCACTGGCCGATCTTTGACGGTATCGGCCAGTGTAGTCTTTTCTTGTATGTTTATTTATTCAGCTCTTGCAATGCACGGCTCGTCATTCCACATCTCGAATTCTTCTTCCGTGATTCGGTGAAGCTCTACGGGGATGTACTCCGTATCCAGCGGTTTACCCATGTTTCTGGCTCTCATAGTTCATCCCTCCTTCCCCTGTGAAATGGTATCTATATGCTTTATTATATCAGGATCAGAAATTATTGAAAACTGTTTTCAATATGCGTCGATGGTCAATTAATACGAACTTCGGGAACCGGCGTTCCTTGAAATGCAATGGCTCATGCCGCCAATTTCTAAACCATGCAAAATTAATTCAGTACGGTGTGGCATTCGTTCAAATAGGTGCTAGAATCTTGACTCAGGTGCGCAGGAAATAAATTTCTGCGGATTGTCAGGTAGCTGGTGCCAACGTTACGAGGTAAGAAACCATGTCCCAGCAGCGCGGAAAAATACTGATAGTCGATGATGATCCATTGAGTTACGAAACTCTGCTGCTCCACCTTTCTGACTATGAAACATTTGTTGCAGTTAACGGGGTGGCGGCACTTGCGCTTGCTGATGCGGTTGACCCGGATGTTATTCTGCTCGATATTCTCATGCCGGAAATGGACGGGTACGAAGTCATCCGCCAACTTGCGGAGAATCCGAAGCTATGCGACATACCGGTGCTTTTTATTACCTGCATGACGGAAACGGAATGTGAGATGAAGGGGTTGATGCTCGGTGCCCATGACTATCTCACGAAGCCTTTCAACCCTCATGTTATCCGGCTTCGGGTGAAAAACCACATCGACTTCAAACATAAAAATGATCTGGTCAAGCAGCAGCGTGATCTGTTGTCGCTTAAGAACAGAGAGCTTGAAATGACCTTGACTCGCTTGAAAAAACTGGAAGGAATCATCACCGTCTGCATGTACTGTAAGCAGGTCCGCAACAAAAGCGATGCATGGGAGCAATTCGAAAAATACATTGCCGATAATTCGGAGGTAAAGTTCAGCCATGGGATCTGCCCTGACTGCATGGAAAAATATCGCGATTCATTCCTCTTCAGCAGAAGCGAATCCCGAGTGAAACCGCAGGATTGAAGGTAAGCGTGGCGGAGTTGCCACGACACAGAAATTGTTGCCGTAGCCCAAAAATGAAAGGGGACAGGCAGCGTTGTAAACAGCCTGTTTTCGTTGTTGTCTCTTGTAGCGGGTCGCTATCAGGACGTGATCAGCCTCTCTGGAATAGCATCCCCGATGGACAGGTGGTCCAGTAGCCTCCTGGTCAGGTACTCTTCGATTTCCTGCTGTGCGGCGGCGTCGAACGGCACATTCTTCAGTATGCCGCCGGCCATCATGCCATGTCCTCCGCCCACTCCCCTGCCAGCCACCAGCATCCTGATTATCTCTCCCGCATTGAGGAGCGAGCTTGTCGTGCGGATGGAGAGTATCATCTCATCGTTGTAATGCCCCATACTCAGCACGGTTTCAATCCCCTCCAGACTGATCAGGAAGTCGGCAATCTCCGACACCACTTCTGGAAAGCAGACCTCCTGGAGGTTTACCACCAGTAACTTTCCGTAAATAATTGCATTTTCAACCCCCCTGTGGATGGTCCGGAAGTGTTCCATCGGCAGTTTGGGATGGGTGATTTCATACAAAAGCCGCTTGTTAGCCACGGGGAAGAGGCGCAGATACGCATCCCGGTCAGGCTGATTCGCTTCCCTGCCCAGATCCTGTGTGTCGGATTTGATCGCGTAGAACAGGGCGGTTGCCAGCTTTGTACTAATAGGGACCTGTTGCGCCACCAGGTATTCGTACAGAATGGTAGCGGTCACGCCGTAATCATCGCGGACGTCTACCCAACGGCATTTTTGAGTGGCCTCGCGCAGGGGGTGATGGTCGATGACGATATCCACCCGGTAATCCGGCGGCAGGGAGTTGTTGCCCGTGCCTGGCTGGGTGTCAAGCATGCAAACCACGCTGAATTCACCCGGATCGACCATTTCGAAAGGGATAAGTGTAATATCCAGCACCATTGCCATCGCGATATTTTCACTGCGGCCGATCATGCCGGAAAAGGCGATGACCGTGTCCCTGCTCAGTTTCATGGCAAGCAGATGGCGCAGTGCCATGGCCGAGGCCAGGCAGTCCGGGTCCGGATTGTCGTGGAGGATGATAAGCGCCTTTCCTTTGCCACGTAACCATTCCAGCATGCCATCGGAAAGTTCCTTTGAGCGCCGGAGGTTTTCAGGGGGGCTATCGGTAATCATGTCGTTGCTCCTTCTTCCTCTGCAGCACATTGGTGTTGCCTGTACTGATTTTACCACCTTTCTCAGGGTAGCGGTGTTGCATGCCATACTTAATAGGCCGTCTTTTGGTACCACGCAAACAAAATGAAAGGCCCGCGATGATGTTCGCGGGCCTTTGTAATTCTTCCCTTTTTATCGGGATTCAGGCTGTGTCAAACCAGCCTGTAGGCAATTTCCTATTTTTTAAAACAGTCTGGCGGCGTGTCCTCAGTCATCGATCCTCCATTGATACAGAATTCGAATATACTGCAACTCACTACTGCTCTACTGTTACTCCTTTTGTTGCATTGTTCTTGAATCAGGTAGCGCTACCTTGACTTCACTATAGCTGTTTCAACCCCTAAGAAACAGTCTGTTTTTATTTTTTTTACCGGCGTATAGTGATTAAGTTTGAGAAAAGTCAATTCCCGTTTCGGGATTGCCGCGACTCCCGACGAGAATACCGGGCGGCATGGCTGCCGCAAAAAAAATCAGGACATGAAAGGTCTTCTCTCATGTCCTGAACTGCTTCATATTAGCGGTTTATTCCGCTTTGACAAACTTGCCTTTTTCACCGCATTTTTCGCATTTTTGCGGTTTGCAGCGTCCTTCTTTGGAATAGCCGCACTCACATTTCCATGTTGCCATACTGTCACCTCCTCTCAATTGAACCAAGTCTGGATACACCATCGATACAGCTGTTTTTCCGTAAGTTCGATCAGTATACCATTATTCGAGAGTTCCTGGAATCCTGATCAGCAGGATGACGCATAATGTTCCAAGAAGCCGGACGTGGTTCAGCAGCTGATTTCAGCTGTTGAATTGTGGGCATCGGGAGGCCAGAATAGAACTGACAGCAACTGTGAAGAACATGGCAACCCGGGTAAACGCTGGTTCCGGTTTCCATGGCCTATGGAGCGGACATCATGCGGCGCATCATACTCATCCTATCCATCCTGCTGACTGCGATCACAGCGTCAGGCGCCTTACCAGATGATCCTTTCCCCTCTGCTGCTTCATCCTACCTCCTCACGGTCAACGGAGAAACCATCTGGGGGCATCGCCCGGAGCGGCGGCTTGCTCCCGCAAGCCTCACCAAGATTATGACCGCGCTGCTGGTCCTGGAACGGGAGCAACTGGACAGGGTGGTGACCGTGAGCAGCGCCGCTGCCGGTGAGAGCGGTACGCGCATCGGACTGCGCAAGGGTGACAGAATGACAGTTGGTGATCTGCTCGCCGCCACGCTGATCTTCTCGGCCAATGATGCCTGCCGTGCGCTGGCCGATCACACGGGAGGCAACGGGGAGCGCTTCGTTACACTTATGAACACCCGGGCTAAAAAACTGGGCCTGAACGCTACCCACTTCAGTAATCCCTGCGGCCATGACCAGCCACGCCACTATTCCACTGCTCATGATCTGGCCATCCTTGCCGGGGCTGCGCTCGGCAACCGGACCTTCAGGGATATTGTCTCCCGGCAGCAACAGCAGGTCCGGTCCGTGGACGGAAAGCGGCGCTTCAGTCTCCGGAACAAAAACCATCTGCTCGGTCGTTACCCAGGAATTGTCGGGGTCAAAACCGGTTACACCCCTGATGCGGGGGAATGCCTTATTGCCCTGGCGGAGCGGGAGGGGACGCGTGTACTTCTGGTAATGCTGCATGGTCGAAACCGCTGGCACAATGCCGCCGCCATGCTCGACAGGGCCTTTTTACGTACGAGAATGGTGCCATTCGCGAACAGAAGTTCTGTTGAATTACAGGGCAATGACAGCGAGGAAGAGGAAAACTGAAATGAGTTGAGAAGGGCAAAGAAAGCGGTCCCGGCGGCGTTCAGAGGAGCGATTCGCCGATGAACCGCACCCGGGGGCCGTTCTTCAGCCAGGTGAAGGTGCCGCTGTCCTCTTTTTCTCCAACAGCCCACTCGTAGAGGGTGCGGGCATCCTGGAGTTCAAGTGGCCGGGAGAAATGGTAGTATTTCCGCTGCATCTCTTCATCGTAGAGGCCGATGCAGCCGTGCGATGCGGGGAAACCGGGAAGGTCGCGACCATGAAGCCAGAAATCGACGCCCTGCTTATTAGTGAAAAACCGCAACGCATAATGCATTGGGTAAAAGGTATTGGTCGTTTCGATCTTGTAGAGCGACGATTGGTGCCGGCGGCTGAAGGCGTTGATCCGGAAATCGCCGGCGGGGGGCCGGTGCACCCGGTTACCGGAAGCGATGGGAAAAGAAAATACGAGCTCGCCATTTTCGTAGCCACCGAGGAACTGTTCGAACAGATCCACCAGGATGAATTTATCTTCCTGGGCAGCTTTGGGGTAGGTGTCGGGCAGCGGGGAATATCCTTCGATATTGTCCAGATTACGGGGGACCTTGATGGATACTCCGGTGATCAGATGGCGCCGGTCGATCCGGTTGAAGCGGAGTACGTCCAGCCAACGGTCGCCAAAGAACTGCTCCGCCGTTTCCCCCTTTTTGATCTTGCGGCACTCCCAGTCAATATCCGCATCGCCCGGATGGGTGACACTGCAGAGATTGGTGACCTTGCGCGATGCTCCCCGGGCTGTCAGCGGGGACACCGTCGTAAGGATCAGGAGCAGGGAGACAATGCGGAAGATCAGCATGCTTTTTCACCAGGTTCTGATCTTTCCCGAGTCGATGTGGACAAAGCCGGCACCCGGATAGTAACCGACTCCTCCCATATGCAGGGCGACGGCCGTGTGCCTGACCTTGTCGAGGGGGATGCCGGGTATGGCGATGTCAATAGCCTGGCCGACACGGTGAAGGCTGTGTCTGGCGACATGCCGGCCGTTTTGCACCAGTAGCGAGTTGTAGGTAGGAGAACGGTAGCCGGAGATGATGTGAATTTCGTGCCCTCCTCCCAGCTTCTTGTCAACAAGGTTGAGGTACTCAATGGCGTTGATATCCATGATGGTTATCTGGTTGGTGTAGTGGCACCGCATGATCCAGTTTACGGCTTGCAGGGCATCAAGGTCATACGATCCATCCGGTCTCCGGAAATTAACGGAGAGTCGATCGTTTGTGTGGGAGTTGAAAAGTGTAAGTGCTCCGGAGTCGGGAAGAAGTGGTTTTGCGAAAGCTGCCCTGCTACCTCTAAAAGCTACTGCGCCTGCCACTGCCATGTGAAGAAATGTCCGTCGGGTGATTATTTTTGTAAACAAGCAGAATACTCCGTCTTCAGTATTCCCCCTTTGTATTGCATAAAAACAGGTTGTTTTTTAACAGGTTACCGACGGCCCTGTCAACTCAATTACCTTTAACAATGGTGCCAAAATGCTCCGTGACCTGAACATGTTAAAAGGACAGGCTGTCTTTTTATTTCAGCCTGCCCCTTATTCTTTTGATACTGAATACAGCTAAATCCGGGCTGCTTTTGGAAAGAGGATATTGTTTTCCAGGTGGACATGCTTATGAAGATCGTCCTCGAACTCCTGAAGTTTATGGTATGTGACCACGAAGGTATTGCAGACATCTGCGGGTATCGCATACCCGTTGGCAAGGTGGCGTATGGTGTGGACCGCATCGCCGATCTCCTGATGTTCCCGGTCGAGCCTGGTCAGAGTTGCCCTGATCGTCTCCACATCAGCGGCCTCCGGAGTATTGCCTGCTTTCCTGGCGGCATCGATCCGTTTTATGGCCGGGAAAAGCACCTCCTCTTCTTCACGGAGATGGGCTGCCATGTCGGTGGCTATCTTGGCGAAGATCGCGGCGATTTCGATCACCTCGGGATGGTGGCTGCCATGGACCTCGGCAATCTTGTTCGTGTAGGCCACAATCTGCGCAGTGTTCTCGTTGAGATAGGCATGGTGGGTGTTGATGATGTAATCGGCCAGGAATGGCAAGGCCCATGCGGAATAGTTGTGGCTCCGGTCCACCGGCGTGTTTTTTATCTCGGAAATTTCCCGTAGCAGCGCGGTTGGGTCGAGGCCCTTTTCTTGGCAGATAACTGCCAGTGAAATCCTGCCGCCGCAGCAGAAATCGATGCCGTGCTTTTCAAATACCCCTGCGGTGCGGAAGTCGTCGGCAACTATCGCACCGATTGTTGTTTCGGAAGTGAATTTCAGTTGTTCTTTCGTTGATTCGATCATGGCGTTTCTCCTTTGCATGTTGAGGCCGTTTCCATGATTGAAGTATAGCTCAAAGGATGATCAAAGATACTTGACCCCCATCAAGTAAAGGGATTTTTTTCGGGAGTGTTCCGGGGAAAGCATCTTTACAGACGGCCATTCGATCGTTCCGGGAATCAGAAGCAGTCAGATGACAAACGGGGCGGCTGCCATTGCTATGCATGCAACGATAAGCAGGAGTGTGTTGCCGATAAAGTACGGCACAACACAAAGAGCCACTCCCCAGCATACTATCTTGATGTTGCAGTTTTTCCTGCCGTACATGAAATACGCCGATCCGACAAGGCCGGCCACAATGTTTACGACGATCATGGTCATACTCATATTGCCGAGCAGCGATCCGATGCCGAGGCTGTTCATGTCTGAAGCGGCTGCACCTGACTGCAACTTTTCTGCAATATTGTTCAGCTCTGATATTCCCTGCGTTACATCTGCCATACGGTCCTCATTTCTATGGAGTGAACCTGTTTACGGATGGTTCTGCTCCCTGCCTTCTCTGATGTGCCCATAAAAAAAGCCCCGAGTTTCCCCGGGGCTTTTGGTGTCAGTTGGAGTAGCTGTTAGACTCTCATTACGTTCGCGGCCTGAAGCCCTTTCGGACCCTTGGTTACTTCAAACGTTACACTATCACCTTCAGCAAGCGATTTGAAGCCGTCGCCTGCGATAGCGGAGAAATGGCAAAATACATCGTCGCCATTTTCCTGCTCAAGAAATTCAAAACCCTTGCTGTCGTTAAACCATTTAACTGTTCCGTTTACCATGTGTACTTTCTCCTAATCCTGCTGTTCGATTTTGTCTGATTTAACTCAGACGTACTTTAACTAAGCGCTTCTACGCGCGAGAAGTCAATCAGCAAATGATGCGTGGTGATAATAAGTTGCGACAGAGGGACAGGTTCCGGGGCAATAAACAGGTACCGATTGCTTTTGCTGAAAGCCGCCGGTCTCTTATCTGCCCGGTAAAGCTCATGTATATGCCTCCTTGCCGAGCCGACCAGCTTTTTTGTTTCCGTCTGCCCCGCACTATTCAGAAAGTGATATAATTGTTCATGAGTAGAAAATGTGCCAACAGAAGGGGTGATCATTATGAAAGCGATTCGTGTCCATTCGTTTGGTGAACCTGAAGTAATGCGTCTTGAAGATGTTCCCGAGCTGATTCCGGGGGCGGCCGAAGTTGTGGTCAGACTGTATGCTGTCGGTGTGAACCCGGTTGATGCATATATACGTTCCGGGCTGTATCGTCCGGACCTGAAGCTTCCGTACACGCCCGGCCTCGATGCGGCGGGCATCATCAGTGCCGTCGGTCCCGACGTGAAGCACCGGCACGTGGGGCAGCGGGTCTACGTTGCCTGGTCGGTCAGCGGCACGTATGCTGAAGAAGCCATCTGCAAGGAATTTCAGACCCACCCTCTCCCGGAGGGGATCAGTTTCGGCCAGGGTGCGTCCATCGGCGTCCCCTATGGAGCGGCGTTTCGGGCGCTGTTCCAGCGCGCTCGCGCAGCGGCCGGGGAAGCGGTTCTGGTCCATGGCGCCAGTGGAGGGGTGGGGCTTGCCGCGGTGCAGTTGGCCCGGGCAGCCGGGTTGCGTGTCATCGGTACGGCAGGCTCGGATGAGGGGGGGGCGCTGGTTCTGGCGCAGGGTGCCCACCATGTTTTGAATCATCGTGGCGCCAATTATCTGGACAGGGTGCAGGAACTGACATGCGGCAGGGGTGTGGATGTGATTTTGGAGATGCTCGCCAATGTGAACCTGGATCAAGACATGGGCGCGCTTGCGACCGGCGGGCGGGTGGTGGTAATCGGCAGTCGCGGGCGGGTCGAGATAGATCCGCGAGCAGCCATGGGCAAGGAAGCCGACATCCTCGGTATGACTCTCTACAACGCCAGCGACAAGGAGTTGGCCAGTATGCATGCAGCCTTTGTTGCGGGGCTCGAAAACGGTACGCTACGACCGGTGGTGAGCAGGGAACTGCCTCTGGCCGACGCGACCGTGTCCCATCATGCGGTTCTGGAGGGAAGCACCTTCGGCAAGATCGTGCTGCTCCCGTGAGAAGTGGGTTCAACACACTGGTTTGTCAAACATAGTCGTTCACATCCAGGACTGTCCCCCTCATGCTGCCGGTGACGCTTGCCGCATAAGCCCGTGCGACCAGCGTTGCGGGCATGCCTTCTGGCATTTTGTGTCCCATTGCCTGCAGAGTTTCCCGCACCCAGACCGGGCTGACCACGTTCACCCGCACCCCGCGCTCCATCTCAAGTTGCGCCGCGCGGACGAATCCCTCAAGGCCGGCGTTCACCATGCTGACCGCACTACTGCCCGGCATCGGGTCTCTGGCCAGCACGCCGCTGGTAAGGGTGAATGAGCCGTTGTCATTTATGTAACGGCGGCCAATCCTGACCAGGTTGATCTGACCCATCAGTTTGTTTCTGAAGCTGAACAGGAAATCCTCGTACTCCAGATCGTCCAGGGGGCCAAACTTTGCGCTCCCGGCGGCGCTGACCACGGCATCGAATCGCCCTGCACCCTGAAACATGGCTTCAACGCTCGCCGGTTCACCCATGTTCACCCGTAGTTCTCCGGAGTTGCGGCTGGCGGTCACCACCTCGTGATTCACAGCCAGGGTTTTGGCTACCTCCCGGCCGATTGTTCCGCTTCCACCAATCAGTATAATTCGCATGACAGCCTCCTCTCATTGCGTGAAGTCCAGAAAAATGACTCTGCTCTATCTTCTCTATTGTACATCGTTGCGCTCGTTACGGAGCCGGATTTTTTGTGGGAAAAGGGGAGCGCAGCGCTTCCGGCGACATCATGTTCGGGCGTTGACAAAGTCACCATAGCCATGCCATAAAACAGCTGCGTAACGGAAAGCCGCTTCTGCTGATGAAGCGGTTTTTGCTTTTACGTAGTAGTGCCTTGTAACGTTCAAACCTTCGTAGGTTGGGCAAAGCAGAGCGTGCCCAACAGATTCGGCGGAACTGTTGGGCGCGGCATGAAAACGCCTTTGCCCAAGCTACAGATGCGAACAACACAATAAAAATTGGAGACAGTGTGTGGATAACAGAAAACGATTACTGATCAAAAACAAACGAATTGCTACGGGAATGATGATTGGCGCGGCCATACTGTTTGTGCTTGCCCGCTCCCAGAAGGGGTATGGAGCCTGGGGGTGGGTGGCCGCTTTTGCAGAGGCGGCCATGGTTGGCGCCTTGGCGGACTGGTTTGCTGTTGTAGCGCTGTTTCGGCACCCGTTGGGTGTGCCGATTCCGCACACGGCCATCATAAAAAACAAGAAGGACGCAATTGCCGGAAATCTTGCCGATTTTATCCGTGACAAGTTTCTTGCGAGCGATACCTTGATTGCCAAGCTGAGGGCATACAATCCGGCCGAGCACCTTGCCGGCTATCTGATGTCGAAGGAGAATGCCGACGGCCTTGCCAGAGGATTGACCCGTCTCTCTGCAGACTCGCTGGATTTCATCGATGACGAGCGCGTGCAGCAGTTGCTCAGGGACGCCCTGAATAACCGGATCGACGGCATCGATGTCTCGACCTCCGCCGGGCAGATCCTCGATGCTCTCCGGAAAGACGATCGCCACCAGGTTGTGCTGGATGACCTGCTGCGGCGCTGTGCCGGGTGGCTTGCCAGCGAGGAGGCACAGGCCAGGTTGGCCAAGGCCATCGAGGACATGGCTGCCAAGGAATATCCGCTCCTGATGGCCTTCATGCCCAACAAGGACCAGTTTGCCCGGGGGGCGGGGGAGAAGATCGTCAAGAGGATCAACGCCTACATCCAGGAGGTGAATGCTGATCCGGCCCATGAGGTCCGCTATCGCTTCGACACCGCCGTGACCGGATTCATTGCACGGCTGAAGACCGACCCTCTGCTGCGTGACAAGGTGGAGGCGATCAAGCGCGACGTGGTGCATAACCGGGCCATCACCGATTATGCCCGGAGCATCGGCAGGGATATCAAGAACTGGCTGAACAACGACCTGCAGCAGCCCCAGTCAAAGGTGCAGGAGAAAATCGCGGCGGCTGTTGCAGGCCTTGGCGCTACCCTGTCGCACAACCGGGCGCTGAAAGAGTCTTTGAATGAACACCTTGAAACGCTGGTGCTGCACTATGGGGATACGTTGCGAACTGCGATTGCCGGGCATATTGCCGGCACGGTGCAGCAGTGGGAAAATGATGATTATGTCAGCGAAATCGAGCTGAGCATCGGTTCCGACCTGCAGTTTATCAGGATGAACGGCACCCTGGTCGGCGGTGTTATCGGTCTGCTGCTGCATGCTGTTTCGCTGCTGCTTGCGTAACCGTTTAATTTTCGGGTTTTGTAAGCGTCCGTATCTGCTCCAGCATGGTTTTCAGTTTCTGGCGATACGCCGAAACGCTGATCTGGGCGGTAGTGTATTGCAGCAATGCATCCAGATAGCGAAGAGACGGGGATGAAGCGGGTTTTGAGCCGAAATCGGCATAGATGAAAGCTACAACGGTATTGGCGCGTACGAGGGGGAAAAGCAGTACTTCCGGGTTTTCCATCCTGCCGATCAGCCGGTAAAGTTCATGCGGCCACGTTGAATCGCTGTGAAACCCATAGTACATCTGGCCGGTTTTAATGACATCCTCAAAAATCTGCTGATCGTCAAGCGGAATTTTCAGGTTGGAAAGGAGTGCCAATCCTTCACTTTTTTCTCCCGTGATCCCAAAAGAATTTTCCGCCTCCAGTCCGGACTCTGTCACCACAAAAACGATGGCCCGCTCGAATACTTCGATCAGATAATCAAGAATGGTGACGGCTATCTCCGTACGTGTCTTGCAGTTGCGCAGCCGGGATATGCAGGTAAAAAAACGTTGGTCATCGCTACCGCTGTATTCGATCGACAATGTTCTTAGAAAGGCTCCCAAATCCGAGAAGAAAGCAACCGCCTGTTGCGCGGTCGATTCTTCCACGCACTCCTTGCAGGGGCGTGGAATAATTGAACGTATTCCGGAGCTGAGCGCCTGCAGTCCCATTGTGCCCCAAAAACGCGAGCAGGCGATCAGCACCACCGAGGCCTGCTGGTATTTTTGCAGGTCCTTGCAGATCTGTATGGTGTCCTGTATGGCATCGTCATGCGGGACATCGAGAAAAATGACCAGATGCAGTGTCTGGCAGAGCAACAGCCTGATGTTGATGGCAAGTGATGCTATGGTATCTGACGATACCGAATAGATCCTTTCCTGAAAACATATCGATTTTACCATTGTCGCCAGCATCGGCGACTGCGTAATCACTATCACCGCAATGTCCGGTGGTGGAGTCGATACGGCAGCTTTGGGTGCGGCACCCGCCAGAAGCGCCACCAGCTGCTGCTTCTGCTCTTTTGCCGCAGCCGGAAACTCCTCAACAACCAGCTTCTTGACCGTATCCACCTCACGGTAGCTTTGATCGCTGCTGCGTTGAAGCATGTTCCGCTGCTCTGCAAGAAGCTTCTGGAGCACTGACTGGGCGGCGTCCTGGCCGCTCCCGGTCAATGTGATTGCAGGCGTGTTGCTTCCCGGTTCTTCCGCATCCAGATCCAGGTTGGAGACGCCGGCAATGCTCAGGATCTCATCCATGGTGCCGTCACGCACCTTTTCATCAAAGATGCGCAGTGACTCCATAAGGACTCCCTGGGCGTTCAGCAGGATTCTTTGCGGGAACTTGGTCCTGGAAAAATGATAGCCCTCAGCAGTGTCATTCGTGGCAATCTCCAGGGAGAACTCCCCCTTTTTCCAGTTCAGCACCTCAACAATCGTCATCTCTATCAATGATTCAATGCCGTTATAGGCGACAATTTCATCAACCATATTATGTTCAAGCAGGGTAATGACAAGCGGCTTGCGATCTTCTCCGGCGTTTTTCTGGATATCCAGTGCCTGAGCCAGCTGTTCCTCTGTTATTGCGCCCGCACTGACCAGAACCTGCCCGATCCGCACCCGGTTATTGAGGTAGTTGGCACTGACAAGGTCTCCCTCATGGAACACCAGCTGGCTTTCTCCTTTTTCACTGGAGAGCCGCAGGACTCCGGATTTTCTGGAGCCGTTCAGCAGCTGGATGATGTCAATGATCGGGAAATTTTCCAGATCGCCTTTTAGTGACATATTTCCGAATCTCCGGGAGGAATCCGCGCGTTCCGGATTGACCTCTCACCAATTTTTTACCCTGCCAGTATCATCATATGCCTTTGATCAAAAGATACCATCAAATTTACCCTGACGATGCCCCCCTGTCAACGGATCGAGGAAACGCCCGTATGGCATCTCGGAATTCCCCGGTGTTTACGACCGGCAGCGCAGCGATAAGGCGCTGTCCGCAACGGTGTGCCGGACTATTTGCGTAGCGATAATCCTGGCGTTTGGGGTATAATTTATTAACAAAGGAGGAGAACATGTCGATTCTCAGGCAAATAGCACAACTGGGGCATCCGCTGCTTCGGGAGGTGGCGCGGAAGATCGACGATCCCCACGCTCCGGCGATTCAGGCGCTGATCGACGACATGCTGGCGACCGTGGCGGATGCCAATGGGGTGGGGATCGCTGCTCCGCAGCTGTTTGAATCCCTCTCCCTGATCATCGTGGCGTCGCGTTCGAACCCTCGCTACCCCAATGCTCCATCGATGGTTCCGCAGGTGATGATCAATCCGGAGATCCTCCGGGTGTCGGATGATCTGGAGAAGGGGTGGGAAGGGTGTCTCAGCATTCCCGGCTTGCGCGGTCTTGTTCCTCGCCATACCCGGGTCTGCGTGCGTTATCTGGACCTGAATGGTGCGGTGTGCGAAGAGGAATACGCGGAATTTCCGGCACGGATCATCCAACATGAGTTTGACCATGTTCAGGGGATCATGTTCATCGACCGGATTGAGAGTACACGCGACCTTGTCACGGAAAAGGAATATATGAGGAGTCTGCAGAGCCATGCATGAATTGCTGCCGGATGGAGAAGACATACGACGCGCCGTCAAATGGATATCGGGCAACCTTTTGGAAAATCCTGACCAGCGCGTCCAGCCGCTTGTTCAGGAAGCGATCTTCAAGTTTGACCTGTCCCCCCTTGAAGCCGAGTTTCTGATCGGGTTCTACAGCAGGAAAAAAGAAGAGGCGTAGTTCACCTTATTGAAGAGAGTTCCGGTGGATGCCGACCGTTGCAGATGACACAGACTCTGTTATGCTTGATACATAAGACCAACAACTGCGTAAAGGAGGTTTTTATGTACGGCAAGGACAGGATCTACAAAAAAGTGGAGATAATCGGCGTTGCCGCCGGGAGCATTGAAGCGGCGATCGAGACAGCCCTGGCCAAGGCGCAGAGTTCGCTGGACAAGATGTCCTGGTTCGAGGTGGGGGACATCCGGGGTCATATAGGCCCGGATGGCAAGGTGGCGGAATATCAGGTGATTATCAAGGTGGCATTCGAGTTGAAAGGGTAACTGGTGCCAAAGATGGTCGTTCTTCCGCACAAAATGAAAGCCCGCGAAATCATCGCGGGCTTTTGATATGGCAATATCAGAACTTCACGGCTTTGAGTCGATTCAGAATTTCGCCGAGAATCGCTTCCTGATCCCTCAGTTTTGCATGCCATTCCCGATTGTCAGTGCCGACCCGCTCCGTGGCCAGATCGGGCAGGTACGATTCAAGAGCTGTAACAAGTGCTGCCGCTTCCTTTGCGCTCAATTCGATGGACATGGAACATCTCCCTTCCCGCTTTCCCCCGACTCGTTATGCAGGGAAACAATTCAGCAGAGAAAACATCAGGAGTTCAGGCCTTGCGACCCTTGCGCCCGACCATGATTTTCCCGTGATGGGTGATGATGTGAACATTGTGGTTCTTCATCATTCGATGCTTCTTTTCCATCAAGGTCTTCATGGCTACTTTCATTTGGTGTCGAGGCATCATGGTTCGAGTTGTCATGGTTTTCATGGTTGGTACCTCCTTTTCTCTGTCAGCTGTTTATAAGTGACCTTGTGTACCCCCACTCTGATTATACTCCCTCTTCACGGTGCCGGCTTGGATATTTATTCTCCTTTTGTTCTTTTCTGCCGTCTGCGCCGCCAGGCGGCACGGCCACCGAAGAAGATCCCGGAAAGGGTCATTACCCAGATGGTGATGGTAACCGCATATTCGCTGGTGGTGATCATTGGTGCCTCCTGAGGCCGCTGCCGTCTTCAGCATCGGCTGTTCGTCATCGCAGACAGCTATGGCAGCTGATAGCCGACCCCGGCAAACTGGATATTCGCCGGATCTCCGCAACGGGGTGGTGAAACGGCATGGACGCCGTGACACTCCGGGCAACTGGCCACAAAGGTGGCCAGTATGAAGGGTGCTCCGCACCCCTGACAGGTTGCCGGCAATCCCCCCTCAGGGAGCGGCCTGCTCCTGAGGGCGCCTCCATGGGCACGCGCCACAAACTCCACCAGACTCCTGCCTTCAGCAAATGGCCCTTCGCCGACATCATGGCCGCATCCGCAATTTCCCATTGTTCTCTCTCCCTCATGTATGGCGACGGTTACGCGCCGTATTAATTATCCTGATGGAGCATATACTCAATCCGGAGGCAAAATAATGATGCACGTCAAAAAACAGCGTGAATTTGCCGGAACCGAGAATATCGAATTCAGCGTGACTCCTAGTACCTTGTAACGTTCAAAACTTCGTAGGTTGGGCAAAGCAGAGCGTGCCCAACAGATCCTGCGGCAATGTTGGGCACGACATGAAAACGCCTTTGCCCAACCTACAGATTCGAACAAAATGATGTTCCAAGGTACTAGGACATTCCTGTCCGGTTTGCCTGCCATAACGCCAGGGTTGCTCCGGTCGGGTCGGTGATGACGCTGAACCAGCCAAAACCGGGAACCTCGGTGACCCCCTTGCAGATAGTCGCTCCGAGGGACCGGGCTTTCTCGGTGGCAACGGCCACGTCGTCCACCAGCACATAGGCCATCCAGTAGGAGGGAGAATCGGGCTGGACGGTCTTCATCATGCCGCCGCCGGTCCCTTCACCCACGTTGATAAAGGTGTAATCCATTCCCTCGATATCTTCCAGTTGCCAATCGAATAATGTGCCATAAAAGTCCTTGGCTTTGGCCACGTCGGTGGTTGCCAGCTCGACATGTATGAACGGATTTGCCAT
>Ga0172380_10003510_pt1 | contig 21452 bp, 47 predicted proteins | sample Leawe162metaG_FD_119747 | JGI IMG/M metagenome (GOLD analysis project Ga0172380, IMG submission 119747) | Leachate microbial communities from a municipal landfill in Southern Ontario, Canada - Leachate well 162 metaG | ecosystem: Engineered > Solid waste > Landfill > Unclassified | place... | reverse complement strand
TCTGTCTCCACTTCCATGATGTACCCATTGGATACCTTCTCAATATTAGCGTTCCAGTTCATTACATAGCCTTCAACTTTTGGGCATAATCTATGATCTTCTCAAGATCACGGGGGTTAATTCCCTTTTCTAAATCCCGATTGCGATAGGCGTATTTGATTATCGAACAGAGGGCAAAATGCCTAAACATCCCACCGTCCCGATACAAGTCCACTGGTTCAGTCCCACCACTTTTGTAATGGTCACTTCCTTGCGCTTTCAGTTTTTCCCACTCAGTTATTTCCATCTTCCCCTCCTATCTCGCCATTTCTCCCGCTATTTTGGCGGGATTCTTGTCAGAAATCTTGCATAGTTTTTCTGACAAATCATTTAAAAAAGTCCTTCAAAATGTCCGGCATATCCCCTTTAAATTCAGGCTTCTTGTTGTGAATTAACCCGTAATACAGTCCCTTCCAGTGGTCTTGACGTTCCTGCGCTTTCTTCGCCAGAGCCCAGAGCTTCGCACACTTCACTTCAAGGGCGGCGTTCGCTATTCGCAAAGCGTGATTGTCCTTTAGAAGCTGTACGACTGTCTCACTCATGGCTTACCTTTCCCCCATTATCGACACGTCTTTCCAATTCAAATGGAAACAGGCAGCGAGTTACCTGTCTAAATTACGAAACCCCTTCCGCAAAGGCAATCGCCATCTCCTTGGCGTCTTCCAACGACTTTGCCTCCCATTCTCCCTTTCCCCACTTTTCGGGGTACGGTTCCCAATGGATTGTCCCAAGCGTTGCTCCGTCCTTTTTCCGTGTGAACTCATATTCCACTAAGACGCCAATTCCTTCTCTGTCTCCGTGGGGATCGGGAACATTCTTTTCCGTTCTCAGAACTTTGGTATGTTCCTTATCGTCAACCCAAAACGCCAACGATTCATTAAGCAAATCGTCTGGATTCGTGGGAAGATAGGCACAATCACCTTTCTTAACGGTGTCACCAATTCCAAACCCATACATAGCCCTATGGCTCCACCCGTACCACTTCTTTTCTTTATCGCAGAATCCAATAGAGCAAACATTACTGGAAGGGTTCGCCTTCTCTGGATAAATCCCTCGCTTCTTGCAAATTCGATAGGCAGTAAGAGGATTACCGATATAATCGCCCTCTCTATTGTAGGCGGACTTCATGATGAAATCCTTTGCTCTCTCGAAGGAATTGTTCAACTGATTAGAGAAATCATCAGCATCCTCTCCTCCTGAAATGGGAGCAGCCTTCCATGTACTAAAAGTGTCACCACTTACTAATTCCTTCCTAACTTCATACCCTGCCGCATACTTCCTTACTTGCAGTACCTTTTTCATTCCGTCTCCTTATCTTTCTGGCTCTCGCTGCCTGTCTAACTATATTATCGACACGTTCCCTTGCACTTATCAAGATGTGTAGGTGTTTTTATCCAAAAAATCTAATTTGTTGTCCCTGATTGTCGTCAATATCCCCACGGCCAACGCCCCTATCTGATTCTCCTTGAGGTCTAAGTCGTACAGGAGGTCTATGACGTGCAGGATTTCGTGTAGGAATGTCTCAGTCACTTGGCTTTCGGGCACCTTCTCTCCGTCCAGTTCGAGGCGAACAGTAATCTTGAGGAGATTATTATTCGTCGTACCCATAAACTTACTGTCGCCGTCATCCCCCTTATCCTTAGAAATGGTGTATTTGTGGGGGCCTACCTTTACTTTAGAGGGGCACCTCACATTGTCACGCTAATTTTAAGCCCTGACTCCTTTGGCTTAATTTCAATAGCAATTCCGCCTATCTCTGAAGGCGGGAAGCCTTTTGACTCTTCCCAGGTGGCCGCTGTGGAATCTGAATATGACTTCTTCCACGACCCTCCCAAGCATACTATCCTTGTCTTGCTTGTCAGCCGCACCTTTTTGTCACCCGTAATCCCCAATAGAGGATACCTTACATACTGTTTCCTGTGGTCATGCCCTACTACAAACACGTCGCACAAGAACCTGTCTGCAAACTTAGAGTATTTAGTCACACTCCCCCCTTCCGTCCTCGTACCGCCCCCAAATCCATGAGAACAAAAGAAGTCCACCTTGCTTGTGTCCACGCTTCTCACCGTGTCGCCCTCCGGTTCCTTCCCCCTCCTAATCAGAAGTCTGAACCAGAAAGAATACCCCAAGAAAGGTACACCCAAACCGTCAGCCAACCTCTTACTCATGTTCGTATGGCAGTTTTTGACTATGGTTTCCTCATGGTTCCCATGCCCTATGCAGATAAGACGGTCTTTAATAGGTGAAAGTAGCTTCACCATTTCATTGACTTCAATATCTATCGGGCTTTCTTCGTCGGTATTGTCGTGTCCAGACGGCTTAAATCGCTTGTCCTTGAAGTAAATCGAATCCCACAAGTCGCCGTTAGTGAAAAAATAGGTATGCTCGTCTCTGTCCTTGATGTATTCCTTGAACGCCTTCAAATCGCTCGTCTTTGCCCCATAATGAACGTCCATTATAGGCTTAATCTTGACTACATCTGTCCTCGATTTAAGGTAAATCGGGTAAACAAGTATGTCTTTTTTCAACTACCATCCTCTTTTCTCCCCCCTACTTTTCCATCTGCTCAATCAGTGTTTGTTTTTCGGATATAATTGAAACTAACCTTTGATAAATGGCACATATTTCATCCCCCTCCCGTTCCGTAAGGGGACATTCCGTCAACCACTTTTCAAATCTATCATCCATTCCGTCCACTTTCCCCCCTACCCGGACATCTATCCGGTCATTGTGTCCTGTTTCCATTTCAGTTGGAAAAACTACGTTAAATAAATTCAGTAATGCCATGTGTTAAAGCAACAGAATCTTGCCTAAATACTTTTCTGTCCTCGGTGAGCGCCTTTATCAATGGGTTCTTTTTATCCTCAGCAATCTCGATAACCCATGCGACATTTTGCCATAACTCATAGTTTTGAGAACCGCCAAAGAAATGAACCTGTATGCAATGTCGCAAGATGGTATCTTTAACCATCAACACATATGCGGCCCATTCCCTCTGTGTCAGTTTGTCGTCTGTATTCCCGATTTGAATTACAATAGTCATTTCCCCTCCTCATAAAGTTCCCCCAATACCTTCCATGCTGCCCAAGGTATCGCCAGTCCAGTTACTACTACCAGAGCAACCCACGCTATAAAAGCCCCCCCTAAACAGGCTAAAATGACAAAAGGAAATAACAATGTCTTGACAAGAGGACTCATCCGAAAGCCATTTCTCCTTGAAGGTCAGCATAATCAAGGTAATCAAAATCATCATAGGAACAGGGGAACCACGACAAGCGAGAATAATATCTCATCATTCTGCGTAGTTCTAACTCTGTCCAGCCGTCTGCTACGTGAGAGTTTTTCTTGAGGGAATTTAAAGGCTGATACCTCATCGGGTTAGGCAGAACGCCCCACGATCTAATCAATTCGAGTCGTTCTTTTGCCTCTTCGGGTGTATCATTGAAACCTATCAGGCAATAACAGCCAAGGTCTTTCAATCCATTCTTTTGGCATAACTCTATGGCGTCATGAACTACTGTCTCTTCACTGAAATCATCAAAGGCAAACCTGATTTTGACTGGTTTAAGCCCTCGTAACAAATCTACGTGCCAAGGTTTTAATAGTTTAGCCTCTAATCCCTGATTAAAATCTGAATAGGGAAACTGTTTAAGGGATTCAATCACTGCCTCAAAGTGAGAACGTGAACAGGCAAGAAGGTTATTATCGCAAATAACGGGGGCATGTTTCCATGACTTCAATTCCCTGAAATCACCCTCCAGTTTAGGAACGGCGCAGAATTTACACCTATTTGGGCAACCTCTCGTTGTGAAAGTAGCCAATGGGTTGTGAAAGGACAGTGTGTCGTAAGGTGTTACTTCGGAGGGTGTTTCTGCCCACGATAAGTCATAAAACCCATCCGTCTTGGCAAGCGTAACGGCAGGCCCCCCTATCACTACCTTTCCCTTATGAGATTCGGCCCTATATCTCGCCTCTGGCAATAACCATGTAAAAGGGATGCTCTGATACAGCGTCTTTCCAACTTCCCATGATGCTATCCCCTTGCGCCATTGGTTCATTTATCCTCCCAACATAAGGGTCTTAGTGAAGTTACTCATGTCCAACTCCAATTCGCATCGTGAACAAACTTGTGCGGCAAATCCTCATATCTCCCATTCCTCATCATATCCTTAACCTTTGCCTTTTTGCCTTCCCACAGCATAGCCTTGTACCATCGAGGGGCGTTCTGCCATTTCTTCCTGTCCCGCCCGCAAGAAGCATCTCCTCCCCATTCCCAAGGGCATATAGTCCTTCTTGTACGGCTCATTCATATCTCAGGGTCTTAGTGAAAGAGGTCATGAGTTCACCGCAAATAGTGGACAATCATTAAAAATCCTATCGTTCCCCATATTCGCATACTTAGGATTCAGTTCTATGCCGATGTATTTGCGCCCTAATTTATCAGCCACAAGCCCCGTTGTACCCGCCCCCGAAAAAGGGTCAAGGATGGTATCTCCTATCTTACTACCTGCCCTGATACATATCTCAGGTATCTCAGGCGGGAAGGTGGCAAAGTGGGCCTCCTTGAATGGCCTTGTGGTTATTGTCCATACGGAACGCTTATTGCGAGTTCCATCATCAGTCCACGTTCTGCCGATATCTTGGCGCAGAGTTCCTTCTTGATTTTTTGCCCCGAAAATACGGTTGGGACTACCAATCTGCCCCGGCTCTTTTATTGCCCCGGCATCATAATAATACCTTGCGCTCTTGGTCAGCAGAAAAATATACTCATGCGCCTTCGTGCATCTGTCCGTCACGCTCTCCGGCATAGGATTAGGTTTATTCCAGATGATGTCCTGACGGAGATACCAGCCATCCGCCTGTAATGCGAAGGCTACACGCCACGGGATACCGCAGAGGTCTTTACATTTTATCCCATCGGGTCGCCCTTTCTGAAATGAGTTAGGAGGAATCGCCGTTTCTACCTTTCCCCATCCCTTACCTTCTAATTCTTCGCTTGCCGTTGACCACCATGACGATTTTCGTTTTGCACCCATTCCCCAATTTGAGGCATAACTATCTCCCAAATTCAGCCACACCGTACCATCATCACGCAGCGCTCGGCGCACTTCCCGGAACACAGTAACCAGCTTTTCAACGTAGGCTTCAGGAGTGGGTTCAAGGCCGATCTGTGAGTCAATCCGGGTTGCGCCGCACTTGCCGCAGAATCTTTCATATGGTCTTGCCCCCGTGTTGTCTTTAGATGAGCCATGAAAGGTGTCCGATGTATTCCCCCCATCGCGTCTTGCCGCTTTTGCCATGTCGGGGTTGAGATGGTCGCACCCCGGATCACCGCCCCCCCATGTCGCCGTTCCATAGTCCCGAAGGCCATCAGTAGTATGGCGGACTGGTAACAACGCATTGAACGCTGTTTTCAGGTAACGTCGGCAGTATCTTTAAGCAATCACCTGTCAGTGTCGCCATACTATGATTCTCCTTTCTTGAGATATTCCATCTCGGTATTCCTCCTGCTGTGAACGAATTGGTGGCAAACCTCACAAAGCAAAGCAAGATTCGTTGGATCTGCCCTTAATTCTTTATCTGAAAACGGAACGATATGGTGAATGTGAAAAGGCATATCCGGGGATTCGTCGTGGAGTAAAAAGCAGCGTTGGCAAGTAGCCTTCTCTCTATTCCACACAAAAGAACAGGCATCTTTCCATTCTTGGGAAGCATAAAACGCCTGACGGTCTGTTGTGATACCTCCCTTCCAGTTCGGGTTTAATTCTCCCTTGCGGTTCCACATTGGATTGTCAGCACCTACTGATCCCCAATGTTTTAACTTTCTCGATTCGGATACAGTTCGGCGTTGTATCCCGTGGCGACGCATCCAAAATAGAATTGCACAATCTGTTACTCCGAAAATACCAGCTATTTCCCCTGTGCTCATTCCGAGACGGATATAATGCTCTTCAAGCCATTCCTTCTCTCTGAATGGTTGCGGTTTCCTCCAGTGCTGCCCCTTAACAAACTGCCCCTTGTTTTTCATAGCCTTACTATACGCTCATTCCGTAGTATGTCAAGAAGTATTTCGTCACTACGCATTGAACTGACTTCTCTGGCAAGGTAGGAAGAATATCTAAACAGTCACCTTGATAAATCATATCCCCTCACATTCCGGGCAACGAATAACGCCGCCCACTCCCTTATCCTCACTAACCCGCCCATACTTCAAGTACCTCTCCCAATCCCCTCTGCATAAAGACTCAGTAGGGTAAGGACCTATCCTGCAATCTCTCATGGGGAAGTACCAACCGTTCTCATCCTTGATTATGTCGTCCTGCAAAATCCCCCCACCAATTCCTTCAAGCACCTCTGGCATAAGTCACACTCTATCTCTGCCCCATCCCCGAACACCGAACCATATCCCCCCGTGAATCTGATATGGTGAAACTCCTGTAAATCTATCGTATCCTCAAATACCCCGTGGCATTTATCGCACTCTATAGAGATTACTTCCTCCCGCTGTACCGTAACCAACTTAGTCTTAATCATAGTCCCTCACTTTAATTCCCATAGACGTTTCCGTCACTATGCACACTGACGCTTTCGTCATTATGAAGTCCTCGCTTGATGCTGATATGGTGAAATCATACTGACGTTTCCGTCATTATAAACCGCCCTTTTAGGCATTTTCATAGTGACGCTTTCGTCACACCTATTAGATATTACCATAGGTACATCTCTTTTAAAGTTGCGCCAGTCTTCTATGAATCTGTACGTGTTGGGCTCCCTTATGTCCTTACCCATCCTCACAGTCCGTAAGGTTTCGATGAACCCCATCTTACCCAACTCATCTATCGCCTTTGAAAAGGTATGTGTCCTCATGTATTCCTTAGCGTCCGAAAATGGGAATTTGACTTCCATCTTGTCAGGGTCAGTACCCTTTTGACGTAACAACAGCACGTAGGCACTCTGAGCAGCCAGTGATAAAGACTTGTACGCATCACTATCAATAACCTCGTGAAACAACATGACGAAGTATTTGCTTCTGGGTTTGTGAAAAGCTGATTTCTTCTTGCGGGACATTTAGATACCTCCATCAAGGTCGTAAGTGTTGCCGTGGGCCTTACTGTGTGATGGCACAGTTCGCTTGCGTCCTCCGCCGAGGAACCCACGCTCAACATAATTCTCAGGGCGTTCATTGCTAAAATCAAGTCCTTATCTTCCTTTCCACTCTAAATGGAAACTTCCCAAAAATTAAAAATAAATTTTAGCCAGAACGAACATACCAAAACCGCCCCTCATTCCTACAAACCCCAACTTTCCTCCCACTCACCCAGAAAACGCCTCAGAAATAGAATAAGATTGTCTACATGCTAACCAATTTTCTACCATTGTTCTCATCGTCGGCTATCTTCACGCCGGGAACATAAGTCAATGCCTCAGCAACTGAATTGGTCCCATCATGATTACGCTGATGAGTAGTCACCTGAACCACACACCCACCTATAACCTCCATAGCCTTCGTGCTCTTCATCCACCCCTCCGCCTGACTCGACGCCTTACAAAGCAGTCTGAACATATCCCCGTTCCCAACAACAACAATGTCCTTCACGTTCTTCCTTGCTCCGCTTATGTCCGAATTGTGCAGTGTCTTCTCGCTCATAACCCCTCCTAATTTAGTGAAAATAATATAAAATGTGTCTAGCACCCATATACGTCACGCCCCGCCGCCATCGCCTGGCCTGGCCGGGTGCGCCGCCTCTTACCTGCCAGCTACCCCCGCCTCTGCCCGCAGCCCATCCCCCCCACCTCAAGGGGGACTCCTTGGCCTATCAGACTACCTATCTGGTTAGCCATTGTGTAGGTAGTTGTTATGGCTATGGTTCTTATCATGCCTTGCCCTCGGTGTGCGCGTCCTTGATTTTGGGCGGCTTGCATTGATAGCAATTACACTGTGGATGATGACTAATACGTTGTTGTTGTGGCTTGGCTATGGCCTGGGCTACACTCTGGACGTTTGCCGGTGTGACTAGCTGCTTGATTGGGCTTGTCCTGGGCTTGGGTTGTCCGGGTAATGGATCGAGTATGTAATGGCGCTGCCTCTTGGGTATCACGCAGGGTATAACGGGTATAACATCTTGAGAGGGTATAACGGGCTTGGGTATAACATCGGGCGTTATACCTTTTGCCTTTGCTCGTTTGCGCCTCATAGCCTCTTTAGCCGCCTCTCGCTGCTTGTCCTTGTCCTTATACATCGGTCTTATCCTCTATCTGTTGTGGTTCCGGGGTTATGTCTATAATATTGTCCAGGCGTGCCCTGATCTTGGCTAACTCTGCATCAATGTCCTGCTCTGACATACCCTCTAGGCTCACAGTGGTGTGCTGCTCAACCTCCTGACGTACCGCCCATTTGCCTCTCTGCCTATTGGTCAGCCAGAACTGCGCGGCGGCTGTATCCGGGGGATAATGCTTAATTGTGGGCACCACGACGGGTTTTCCGTCTTTGCCTAGGAAGATCTTGTCCTCTGGGTGCTCATATCCCTGCGCCCTGGCAAATAGGCTGCCTTCGATAATATGGTCGGCTCTATCTCTTGCCTGCGCTAAGGATTGGCAAAACTCTGGATATGTCTCAATCCATCTATAAAGTGTTTTTATATCTACCTGTAATAGTTGGGCAAAGTCTGACATAGTGGCACCGCCGGGGAAATCTGCCGCCTCTATAATGGTTATCATGGCAGGATCGTATATAGTGGGTCTGCCGCCGGGGTGCTTATCGGGTACTGTTGCGGGGGCTGTTTCTTTAGTGATGTCTTTATTATCCATTGTTGGGGTTATTGTCATGGGATGGGTTGTAGGTGTCAAGTCATTTATGGTGGTGGGGACTTTGTGTGTTTAATGGTGTCTTGGGGGATTAGGGGTGTAGATGGTATATTTCAGGGGATTGTGTATTTCACCTGTAGGTGGTGAATTTCACGGATAAATGAGAGATATTTGGTTTGCTTATTTACCGGCTTTGTGAGTAGCGATTTGTAAGTGGTTGTCAGAGTAGGGGATTAAATATATTTGGTGATATGGTATGATGTGGCATGGGGATTGCTCTATATAAGAGAAAAACGAAGGGAGAAGAAATCATGTTAAGATACCAAATAATAGACAGAGAGGGCGGGTTGTACGACGAAACCGACTGCGAAACGGCGGCGCATATCCGAACCGTACGAGCTAACCAAAATGACAAGCTGATATACGGGCCATTTATACTGGTTGACACACTGGTGGATGACAATACTAATTAAGAAGGGGGAAATTGAGAGATGAAATCACCAAAAACATTACAAAAAGAGTTGTTAGCGGCTTGTAAATTCAGGGGGCATAAGATGGGGAATTTCGGTTTTACCCTGAAGGCTGGGGGAATGGGGCAACGGGGAGGCTATACTTGTGAAAAATGCGGAAGGATGGCGAATTATGACACGAATCCAGAACCTAACGGGATTGACATTGGCGGGGAAGCGGTGGCGGTGAATTGCGACACGGAATATATCAGGATCAATTAACCATTCCATTAGAAATGGAAAGAAGGGGGATAAAATGAAACGAGTCAACAAATACCTGTACGGGTGGAAATTGTATGTCAATTATGGGCAAGGGTGGGAATATGAAACCTTTGAAGAAACCCGCGAGATGTACAAGGAGAACAAGAAGGCGTATCAAGAGAATTGTAATTATCCTCAGCGATGGAGCCGGGGCAGGGAATTAAATCCAGAGTATAAAGAAAGGGAGGGTTGATACTTCCATCGGGGATAAAACGCCTTTAGGACTTTATAGGTCTATCGGCTCACACATTTTTTCGTAATTCCATTTACATGGAAAGGAGAAAGATAATGGAACATACTGCAACATATTCACCTGAAGACAACAAAATCAGAATAACGCCAGCTTACCGCCTGGACGCCGAGGAGTACGCGAGAGTTAAAGCGGCGGGGTACATTTGGGCACCACGTCAAGAGATATTCGTCGCACCTATGTGGACACCGGGCCGGGAAGACTTGGCCCTTGAAATGTGCGGGGAAATTGGAGACGAAGACACAAGCCTTGTTGATCGGGCAGAGGAAAGGGCGGAAAGGTTTATTGACTATTCAGAAAAGAGGGCCGAAGACGCTGAACGCGCTCATAATGCAGTGGCGGCGATCACTGACAATATCCCAATGGGTCAACCTATCCTTGTAGGACATCACAGCGAGAAACACGCAAGGAAAGACGCTGAACGCATAGAAAACGGGATGAGAAAGGCCGTTAATATGTGGGAAACCTCGAAATATTGGAAGATGAGAGCGGCGGGGGCCTTACATCATGCGAAATATAAAGAACGCCCTGACGTGAGGGCTAGGCGAATCAAGGGGCTTGAATCAGACAAGCGCAAAGAGGAGAAAGAACGCAAAGAGGCGGAAACGTGGTTAAGCCGTTGGACTAACATCATGGATGATAGCACCATGAAAAAGAAAGACGGATCACCATCAACAGCCATTGAACGGGCGCGGTTTTGGTCTAATTATTGCCGACTAAATGTGGCAAATGTAGAGGGGAAAACCTGGGACATCTGGCACGTTTTACAGCCTGACGAGGATCGTTATAGAAATTGCCCGGCCATGACCGTTGAACAGGTGCAAGCCGTTGCCGTTGCGAAGTATCCGCGCATCATTGCCCATTGTGACAGGTGGATCAATCACATTGAAAACCGGCTTGAATATGAACGGGCCATGTTGAATGAATCCGGGGGACTGATTACAGACAAGTTTGACATTGAAATTGGGGGAAAAGTCCTTGTGAGGGGGGAATGGGTTGTGATCCTCAAAATCAATAAGGCCGGGGGAAAAATAAACAGCCTTGCTACTAATCGCCGTTATGTGTCTAAAATCGGGATTGAAGAGGCAAAAGACTACCAGGCACCCGAAGCAGGGGAAGCAGAGAAGGTCAAAAAAGCAATGGCACTGCCTCCTCTGTGCAATTATCCGGGTGAAGGGATTGTTGAGGCAACCAAAGAACAGTGGGAACAGGTGAAAGGCCGGGGTGATTGTGCAGACACCGAAGTAATCAGAAACGACACAACGGCACCGCACAGGCGGCGGCGGGTAATGTCTTTTATTGCGCGACGGTGGGGATATACGGGGCCGGGACATGACCAACAATGGGGGATGATCGGAGTATTTATCACAGATGAGAAAAGGAAAGACCCGCCACAACCAACAAACAGCGAACCGATAAGGATTGACGCTCCCGAACGGGTTGAAACAAGGACCACGTATCAGGCACCGGAGCCGACGAAGTTTGATGATATGAGGGACGCATTGAAAGAAGGGGTAAAAGTGGTTGTTGCTCCTCAGCTATTCCCGACACCGCCAGAGATTGCCGAAATGATGGTTGAATATGCAGAGATTGAAAAAGGAAATACGGTACTTGAACCATCGGCAGGAACGGGCAACATTATGCAAGCCATAATGAACGACAATAAAGCCAAGGCAGTTGTAGCGGTTGAAATTAATCAAACATTGGCGCAACATTTAAAAGGTGAATATCCGCTTTCCTTTGTCCATTGTTTTGATTTTCTTACGTATGACCGGGGAAAATGGCCTGTTGACCGTATCATCATGAACCCTCCCTTTGAAAATGGGATTGACATCAAACACATTAACCACGCCCTAACCATGCTGAAACCTGGGGGGCGACTTGTTGCCCTGTGTGCTAACGGATCACGACAACAGGCAGCGTTTAAAGAGAGGGCGGACCATTGGGAGGTTTTACCAGAAGGCAGTTTTAAAGAACAGGGAACCGGGGTAAATGTGGCCTTGATGGTTATGAACAAGCCGGAAGAGCGGAAACAGTTTCAAGACGGTTTATTTTAGTTTCCACGTAAATGGAAACACTAACAGGAGAGGGAATCATGAAATATTTCAATAATTGCGTGAACTGGAATAGGGGAGACGTTCACCGGGAAGGCGGCTTGTGTGATATGATTGACCAGGCCATTGATATTTCCCGGCGAACCTTCTTGAGACACGTTGACAGGGATAATGTGAGGGAATTAGAAGCGGGCTTAGGCTATGAGCAACACCCGGCAAGAGGACTGACAATGGCCGGTGATTATGCCGTTAGCTATCACAGGAGCAAGCTACACGGCGAAAGGGTTTACTATTTCACGCAGTCGGCTATTGAGTACGTTTTTAAGGGGGAATCATGCCAACAAAGAAGATAAAGCTAACAGTCTCACTTGATCTAGTCGCCTGGGGACTTCTCAGACGCATGAGCGAGGACCGGAGACAGGCATCAGGGGACCGGGAACCAGTAAACAGGCTTATATGTGAGGCCATAGGGGAGTTTTTAGATAGTCATGGGTATAGACCTTTGAAACATTACGAAGATAAACTAAAGGGGGAATGAAAAATGTACCATGTCACTGTTGACAGCGAACAGCGAACAAGCGAGAAATACTTTGAACGACTTGGAAACGCTAAGAGGTATCAACGTGAAGTATATCAAGAATTTCTTCGCCAAGATGAACATGGCGCTGTTACCGTCTATGATAAAGATAGCGAAGTAGTAAGCGAATTTACCCACCAACGGGAGGATTGACAAAATGAAAGAACGTCGACCGGATTGGAAAGGGAGAATAAGAAAACGGTTTAGATGGCGAACCTTTTCTTTTGAATGGGGCCGATGGTGTTATCATACAGACTGTTTTGGTCGTGAATTAGAAGTGTGGTGGGAGTGGGAAAGCGATAAAAAGATTATTTATTAACAAGGAAAGGAGCAAGACAAATGAAAGCACAACATACACCGGGGGAATGGGTTGCAATTTCAAAACGTAAAAGAGGGCGCAAATACTATGAGCACGGGGAAGAAATAACCGTCGGAGCCTATGACCCTTCATTCTTTGGAATTGCCAAAGTAGGAGGGCCGGCTAATTACAATATGCAGGAGACAATGAGGGCAAACGCCCGACTTATCGCCAGCGCCCCGGAACTGTTGGAGGCTTGCAAGGCTGTTCTTGATATGAACATCGAGATTGATATGGAGTACGCCCCGGCGTTTAAGGCCGCTCTCGATAAAGTAACGGCGGCAATCGCCAAAGCAGAAGGGAAGGAAGGTTAAAGGATGAAAGAAAAGATTGCAATGTTACAGGAGAGACTTGACAAGGCATTACCGGAAGATTGGGAAGATGTTGAGACGCACGAAGACTTGTATGGAATGTATGAACGTGCTTTTGAACGGGCGCTCAGTGTGGCGGAAGAAGCACTTGCGTTATTAAAAAAGGGGGGTGAACCATGTGGGACTGATTAAAGAGGTTATTCGTGCCGCCGTAGTCCTGTCAGGAACATTAGGCTTGCTGGCTATTTATGCTCTGGCAGTTTAGGCGGCGACAAAGATTAAACAGATAAGCAAATTTAAGTCAACAGAATTTAATGAGCTACGAATTTTCCATTACAAATGGAAAACGACCGAAAACAAAGAAGGTGCAAAATCACGAGAGGCCGCTTATCTTTTTTTTAGCGGCTTTTCTTTCACCCAAACATGCGTAATTGTTTCACGCCGCCAATACCAGCACTTATATTACATCTAAGATGTGCCAATTGGCAGTTCACTTTTGTATGAGGCCCACCGTTATTGACAGGAATTATGTGATCGAGTGATGCAGACATGGGGTGAGGCCATTTTAACTTTTTATTAACTCGCTTCTTGCAAAGTTGACAGATCCAGCCGTCACGCATGAATATTTCTAAAGATTCAAACTTTTCCACAGGTAGATTTAATTTTTTTGCCCGTCGTCTGAGGCTATTGTCTCTCCCTTGCTCTTTATTTTTACTCCTCCACAACTTACTATAAATTTTCTTCTTTAATCTAATGGACTCGACATTGTTCGTTCTATAATTTTTTTGATATGCTTTTATTTTTTCGCTATGCTCTCTGTAATATTCACAACTGTATTTTTTTACATCCTCGTTGTGGTCAATATTATATTTTTTCTTTCTTATGGAGTATTCTTCTTTGTGTGTGCTGTAATATTCGTTTAAATATTTTAACCGATTTTCTCTATTTTCAATACGCCACTTCTTGTTGCTTGCCTTTTTTTTCTCCCTCCTTATTTCTTCTTTGCTTTTCTCTTCATCCATCACGGCCTCTCCATAAAACAAAAACCTCAAAATACGTGGCTTGTAAGGTTTCTCGGTGAAAGATTCCTAAACGTACTTTGAGGCTATATTTGTCTTATATATCTAACACACCCTTACAAGCTGTGTATAGTTTCCGGCATAGTATTGATTAAATCAAGTAGAACGATGTAACATTTACATGAGCTTCCCCATGAGCCACCGGCATATAATACGGCGGCGGTAATCCCACTCTACCCACAGCCAGAGCCGCCATGCCCTGTATCTCTTACGCATGAGCCAAATCATAGATAGCCTGTATTTCTTCGAGGGCGGCATTGATACGCTTCTCGTCGCTGTCGTAATTATATCCGAGCCTTAAATCTTTTAGCAATGCTTCAAGTTGGGGGATCAATAAGGCTTGCCGTTCCTGTATCTCTACTTGGTTGTGTGCGTCTTGGCTGGTCATGGCTTGCCTTCCCATTCTCTTTTGAGGGCTATAAGCGCGACACGCTGCCTTTTAAGAACGGTGTTATCATGGGCGAGATTATTTATATTGCGTCTGTTGCGGTCTATCTTGTCTGTGAGCTTTCGCAGTTCGAGTTTAATCATTTCGCTTATCTTGTAGGCGACTTCTTTCTTGATGTTCACTTTCCCTCTCCTTTCCATTTCATTGGACTGAGCGCCCTTCATCATAACCAGCATCCCGTTCTTCGGATAAACATTTTTCGCATGGATCAACAGTGACAGTATGCGATTGCCCTTGATACCCCTGTTTACTATTCCCGATACTTTGCCGACACAATCCAGCGCCACAGCGCCCACAGACAACTTCAAAATCAACGGATATTTCAAATGATGGCATGTGCTAACCTCTTTGCTTCTCGCCACGAACCGAAGCGGCGAATAAATGTGCTTGCCCACGGGTGGTTATTAGCAGCACGTTGATAATCGTATTTGCCGGGGCCTATCGCTTTCGGGTATCCCCTCAATATGCCCAACAAGTCCTCATCACTGATGGGCTTTACCCTTTGCTTACCTTTGGGCCAACCGCCGCCTTGCTTGCTTTTGCAATCATCCCTCATGTCTTTGCGTGGTTTCCACGGGGCATTAGGAGCATAGCGGGGCAGTAAGAACTTGAAGAAATAGTCACGATTTATTTCTAACACCTCTGCCGTTGCCCTTCTTGAGTATCCCATAATAGCAAACCCGGCGATTACATCCCTGAACGGTTCCCCAAACTCTGCCCTCACAGATTGCACCTTAGTCAAAGTTTACACCTCTGCCCTCTCTGGTTATAGAACCATGATTCCCCTGTCACCTCATCACCCATGCTGGCGCTGATCCCGTGGACGTTCTTCATGCGATCAACTACCCACCTCTCAGCTAAGTGGCTTCTTTCCCTTGGGGGATTGACGCATATCCAGACTATGAGGATGTCAAGAATAACGAGGATGATAAATATACGCTTCCTCACGCCTTGCCCCTGTACCTTCTCTCCACTTCCTCTAGGAAACAGGTATTCCACGCCTTAGACCATGCTTCCCTTTCCTTGTCCTTGAGACTGAAACACTTGGGGCCGTGTAGGGTATTGGCGAGTTTTTCAGCTATGGGGATATGTTTTACCCGTTCTCGTACATAGTCGGCGCTATACAGCTTTGAATGGTAGTCTTTCATGGGGCTTCCTTTAAAAAGGCACATCATCGTCAATCATTTCGCCAACTGGCGCATAATCTTTGCCGGTTGCCGTCTTTAAGAGCCACAATCCTACCTCAACAATCTTTGCCGGTGATCCGAGTTTGACACCCACGGGAACATTCTTCTCAACCTTCTCCTTGCCAAACTCTCGCTTGCAGAAATTGACTTTGAAGTCCCCTTCTCTTCCTATCCATCCCTCAAGCAGTGAATACGTCCCGGCGTAATTGCCTTTCCCCTCTTGGATGTCCAATGTTGCGTACTGGTCAATCGTAATCATTTCGTTTTCTCCTTATTTGCTATGCTGGTTAGGTAGTCGCATGTCCATTTTACTGCATCGTAAAGCGAATATGCGCCCTTCTTGTGTGCCATATCCTGTACGTGCTTAACTGCATCATCAATATGCGCCCTTACGAATAGCGCCCCGAATGGCGGCGGGGGAATCTCACCGTCTGGTAAGAGGCACGTCATGGAACACCTGTCTTTAGAGACGTACCAGAACCCATCAGCCGGGAAGCCTGACCACTCATGGCCGATCCCAACATATCTTGTGCCTTTTCCTTCGCCCACCTTGCGGTAAACCTGATTCTGTAACCAACCTGTCTTGTGGCTTTTCATCCCTTCACCTTTTCCATTTCCGTGGAATGATTTACCTTCCACCCTTTGATGAAGATACTTTCAACAGTATCGAACCGCCCCGGCGCTGACGTGTTACACTCACATCCCCGACACTGTTGAAGGTACTGATTGCACCCCTCACATGGATACGTACCGCTTACAGCTTCCATTATCCCTCCTTTTTCGCATCAGTCATTAGATACGTTACAAAAACCATAAACACATGGGCGGGAACGTAAATCCAATAAAGGAAAAACATCAATTCCGTTGCCTGTATGCGGACTAATACTTGATAAAACAGATACATCCATATTGGTATTGTTATAAACGTCGAAAAAATAGCCGCTAGAATCTTCATCTTTTTCATTAGTTCCCTCCTCCCCTTAGCCTACGTTGATAATTTGGATCGTCCTCTGGCATAATGATTCCCTGTCCTTTGATGCACATATCGCAACTTCTACAATACAAGCGGCGACTTCTATCTACAGCTTGTCGTGTCCATCGCCATTTTTCGCAGCGCGGACATTTCACATAGATAGGTTCCCGCTTCTCCCTGCGCTCTGCCCTTGGGCTACGGATATTTGACAATAATTCCTTTCACTCTCTCCCCCTACCGTTTCTTGTATGCTTTCAATATCTGTTTGGCATCGACAGGGTAAAAGTCCCATTGGTCAACACCGACATTCACCATGTTCCCGTTAAACTTCCAAAGATCGTGGACATCCCCGACAAAAGCCATTTCTATACCGCCACCTGCCATAATGACCTCTGCATCCTCTGGTTTGTGAACCAAGACTATCCGCTTTCCGTATGCCTCAATAACGCAATGGTGAAGCGGCGTATTTAACCCGTTGTTCTTATCGTGGTTTCCCCGGATGAAAACGTGATAACCATTGAGCCGCTTGATTAGTTCATGGGTATTGGGGCCTTGAGAGGAAACCTTGAAGTCGCCAAGATGAAAGACTGTATGATTAGTCTGCACCCGTGAATTGTGCCGCTTAATTATTTCCTCGTTCATATGTTCGACATTCTTAAAGGGACGAAACACAAACTTGGTAATAATATTCTCATGGTTAAAATGTTCGTCGCTCGTAAACCAGTACATCAAAATAGTTCCTCTGCTTGTCTGCAAATCAAGTCCTGCCGATCCTTGATAAGCCTTGCTTTAATGGCCACATAATCATGCTTTGCCCCTGGCGCTGCGTAGGCCATTCTTTTCAGTTCTAAATACTGTTCTTCCCCAATTTTATTCATTATTATGTCCCTAAACTTCTCAGGATGCTCATGTGCTACATGCCGATGGCAGGCCCAACAGATGGCCACACCATTTTTATCGAACCAACGTAAGGCATATATGCGCCGAGTGAATATGTGGTGACAGAATAAAGGCCGATCCGCTTTCCCACACACACAGCATTTCCCATCCCGAAGGCGAATGAATTGAGAGAACAGAGTATCGCAATCCTGAATGAGCCGCTTCTTGTCGGGTGCCTTCTTTTTTCCACTCGGAATGGAATCCTTTTTGCCCTTGGCTGGCTTTTTGCCCTCTGGTGAACTTCCCTTCATCCATGCACCGTATATTTCACTGTAGCGTCATTCTGAGCGTCAGGGGGTGCTTCTGGTGTAACGTCGATGATCCGGTGAAACTTCCCGCAAAGCTGGCACTTCGTATAGTCGTCTTGAAACTCTTCGGGGCATTTACAATCATCGTCGGCTATCTTTCCCTTCAACTCACGAAGATTGTTGTCGAATCCCTTAGCGTCCACCGTTGCGGCCATGAGCAACAGTTCTTCCGTCCTCTCATCACCGTTCGTGAAGGGCAGCAATTTAACCATCCGGGTCTGTTCAATTCCCTGCAATTCAGGATTGTCCTTAATAATATGTTGATACTTCTCGTAAGAATCCATAGCGTTATAGACCTGAGACTTCTTCAAATGTACCTCTCGTTCTGCCCACTCACGGAAGGTTTGCGCCCCGCTATGGTGCCAGAGATTGCCGTCACGAATCAGCTTCAAGTTAAACCCCATTTGCAGGAATCGCTTTGCCCCTTCTCGGATACATTCGTTGATCTGGTTAGTCAGTTCGTCTAGCTTCTGCGCTTTCACAACTTCCATTCTTCGGCCTCCTCCTCGTATTGTTCTACTTCTCTCTGCTTCTTGGGTTTACGCTGAACCTTGGGGGGTTCGATGTATTTACAAGGGCATTTGTCCGGGTGATTAGCCAGACAGGGGCCGCTTGCACCGTCTCCGCATGGTGTTCTGTCGATTGCACATAGGATTTTCATTTGCCCTCCATTTTTCCATTTACGTGGAAAATCTCTCTGGCCTTTCTCAGCCATTCAGCTTTCCACACCGCTTGAGCCGGTGAGCCGACTTGGAATATCTCAATTGCGCTCATTGCCCCGTCCACCAGTTCCTTCAGCGTCTTGTTCTCGGCTTGCAACTTCTCTACCTGTCTCTCCAAGAACCTGTCCCGTGTCATCCCCTCACCTTCGCTATCTCCCTCTCGTAGCATCCCCTACACAGCCCATGACTTATCCCATAGACCCCGTAGCCTCTCTTAATCCCCAGAAACTTCCCACAGGTACACAGGGATACAATCAGAGACACCGGCAAGTGGGTTACAATGGCTATGGCGATACTCTTGAGCTTGTTCATGGGGTTTCCTTTCTTTAGGCGCAATTTTCGCAAATCCTGTTTCCTACCCACTGACTTTCAAACTTCTCCCCGCATCTAAGGCACGTCCTGTCATCAATCACCCCCAAGCCGACCTCTTTCTTCATTGCGTTCATTTCTTCCCTACGGTTTTTTATCCTCATGGCCTTCTCGCTGTGCCATTTGCAGCAAAATCTCTGATAGGGATGCTTCTTGTCGGGGGTGAAAGTGTTTTCGCACCCTTTGAGTTTGCAAGTCTTAGAACGGGATTTCATCGTCTTCAATTTCCTGTTCTACGGGGGTGGGTTTCTTTCTTTCCTCTCCCACTATTTCGCACATTCCCCGGCTCCGTAATTCCTCGGCAAAGTCCCGTCTATATCGGTAATAGCTTCCATCAACATGCTGAATCATCACTCTTTCGTGAGAGGGAAAGGATTTCTTTGGGTATGGGCGCTCGTTCTGGTAACTTCTCGGGAACGTACTCTTTTGGTATCCAATTTCCTCCCGTGGCGTTTCCTTCATTTCTTCGACTACCTTCATAAAGTCCACCCTGCTTACTTCCATTGCCATTACCTCCATCCCTCGTTTCCCAAGTTCTTATTACTGCTTTCCAATCCTTCATCTTGTTTTTGCCGACCATCCATCCGTTTCCGGTATAGTGGTCTAAAAAAACGCTTGGCTTTATCTGATTACGTCGTTCTGTGCAGTAGTCCGCTATCTCTTCCAATGTTGGAATTACGAATAACGCCCTCTTTGTTTTAGGTTTTAAAGAAGAAGATGAAGTAGAAGACTGAAGTGCTACACTTGGGCTATTACCTGAGCTAATAGGTGGGCTAATAGGTGAGCTATCAACTTTTTTCTCTCCCCACCGCTTCCCTGCCGTTAGTTTTCCGCCTAATTTACATGAGTTACGATATGTTTCTTGTTTTATACGTGATTCTTCGAGCCTTAAATTTATCTGATTATCCTCATCCTGCCGGGAGAACTTCAAAACGATTTGAGGATACCATTTCAGGAACGTTTTGGTGGTGGTCCCGGCGATTCTTGCTAACCGTACTTCATCCACAGGAACGCTCCCGTTTACCCATTGATAAAAAAGAAGACGTGTATAGATACCAACCTCCTCTACGGTCCATGAGGCTGTGTCCATATAAAAATCCGCTGCGTATAGCTGAAAGGCAGGGGGTTTCGCCATTACTTGTCATTTCCCATATTCAATGCTGCTTCTAAAAGAGGATTGGGCATTTATATCTTTCCATTTGGATTGGAATCAGATAAGCAAGTCTTTTCCGTCTATGCCTAAAAAATCAGCGATCTTCTGGATAGTAGGTAATTTAGTCTGCTTAGCCTTAAGGATATAATCATAATTCTGATGATGTATGCCTATCTTTTTGGAGAAAGCATATTTTGACAGCCCCAAAAGACCCCGTTCCCGTTCCATTTTTTTGATGTTGATTTCCATGATTTGTAGGCTATACAAAGTGGTGTTTTAAGTCAAGTAAAAAAAATATGATTATTTGCAAAAAAAACATTGACAAGAATTTTAAGGCGTGTTTATAATGCAGCCAACAAATAAAAACATCCAATTTCAACGAGGGGGACGGTATGAAAGAAACATTGGAAGAGTTAGTTGCCCAAAGGAAGGGATACAAATATCTATCCAAAGACGGGGTATCCCCATATCAAGGGTTTACCTATGATCTAAAATCACGAAAGCAGATAACGGCAAATACCCTCAATACGGACATTCAATCTGATTGCGGAGCCGGATGGAATCTCGCAACCCTCAAGTGGATTGCCGACAACTGCATGAAGCTGGACGGGATAATTGTTGAGTGCGAAATCCCGAAGAAAGCAAAAATCATCGTCCCTGTAAAATCAGACGGAAAGTTCAGGACGGACATAATCAAGATCAAGAAAATACATTCCATTGAATCGCTATTCCCGGCCCTCAAAGGCATCAATGAACGTCTAAAAAAATATAAGCCGACTAATCCTATCACAGCTGAAGAAATGCCGCCAAAGTCAAAAATTAAAAAAATTATGGCTCAGGTCAGGGATCAGGTCTGGGCTCAGGTCTGGGATCAGGTCGGGGATCAGGTCGGGGCTCAGGTCAGGGCTCAGGTCGGGGATCAGGTCGGGGCTCAGGTCAGGGCTCAGGTCGGGGATCAGGTCTGGGCTCAGGTCTGGGATCAGGTCGGGGATCAGGTCGGGGCTCAGGTCGGGGATCAGGTCGGGGCTCAGGTCAGGGCTCAGGTCGGGGATCAGGTCTGGGCTCAGGTCGGGGATCAGGTCGGGGATCAGGTCGGGGCTCAGGTCGGGG